>WBZP01000066.1_pt1 | contig 143713 bp, 105 predicted proteins | sample 5204301 | NCBI WGS metagenome assembly WBZP01 (sample SAMN12412401, study PRJNA552823) | activated sludge metagenome | isolation source: activated sludge from nitrification reactor of wastewater treatment plant... | place: USA: Pennsylvania | collected 2017 | reverse complement strand
ATCGCCTCACTTGCTGACCGGGTCGACGAAGTCAAACGCCGCTGCCGCACCCGCCTGCAAGCCCACGCTGACCGGCTGCTCGCTCAGCGTCTACACAATGCAGTTCCCATCGTGGTATCACTTTAGCACAGGCAGGCAGACGGCCCAAGGTGGCGCCCGGCTTGCCCAACCCGCAGACCCAATTGTACGGCAGACGCTGCTCAAGCGGGAACGCTGCTCACTGCCCAAAAGGTCCCGTTCCAGTAGGGTGGAAGCGCGCCCGTCCACGCAGCGGCGCACAGCCCACGCCTTGGCCCGGCAGCCGCGGGCACAAAGGAGACAAGAGTGCAACGCGAACCAACCACACCCCCACGCCCCTTCCAGCTCGCGCGCGCGGCCGTCGTCGCCACCGCCCTGCTCCTGCTCGCGGCGTGCGGCGCGGCTACGTCGGCCGTCGACACAGCCGCGCCGACGCAGCAGCCGGCGCAGACCGAAAGCAGCGCAGAGGTTGCCAACCCGGCACCGGCAGCCAGCGCCGCGCTGACCGCAAGCGCGCCGACCACAGAGACCGCACCAACTGCCGGCGCAGCCTCGATCACCGAGACGGCGGCAATTACCGCATCGGCCGAGCTCCCAACACCCACGCTTGCACCCACTGCGGCGCCGGCGCCCACCGTCAGCACCGCCCGCACCGAGCTCTTTGTCGACGGGCTCGCCGCGCCGGTTGGTCTCGTCAATGCGGCAGACGGCAGCGGGCGGCTCTTCGCGCTCGAAAAGGTGGGCAACGTCGTCGCCATCGCCGCCGACGGCACCAGCTCGCGCTTTCTTACCGTGAGCGACCGCGTGGGTAGCAGCGCCAGCGAGCAAGGCTTGCTCGGCCTGGCCTTCGCACCCGACTTTGCGAGCAGCGGCCGCTTCTACATCAACTACACCAACCGCCAGGGGAACACCGTCATCTCGCGCCTCAAACTCGGCGCCGACGGCCTAGGCGACGCCGCCAGCGAAGAGATTCTGCTCACCATCGCCCAGCCGGCGCCGAACCACAACGGCGGCAACCTGCTCTTTGGCCCCGACGGCATGCTCTGGATTGGCACAGGCGACGGCGGCGGCGCCAACGACAGCTATGGCAACGGCCAGAACCCCGCCGCGCTGCTGGGCAAAATGCTGCGCATCGATGTCTCGGGCGCGACCGGCTACACGGTGCCGGCAGACAATCCGTGGGTCGAGGCGACGTGGAATGGGCAAGAGGTTGCCGACGAAATCTGGGCGGTAGGGCTGCGCAACCCGTGGCGCTACTCGTGGGACCGCGCCACCGGCGACCTCTGGATCGCTGACGTGGGGCAGAACATCTGGGAAGAGGTCAACCGCGTGCCGGCGGGAAGCTTTGGCGGCCTCAACTTCGGCTGGCCGATTCAGGAGGCGCAGAGCTGCTTCCAGAGCGCAACGTGCGACACCGAGGGGCTCGAACAGCCGGTGGTGAGCTACAACCACAGCGGCCACTGCTCGATCACCGGCGGCTACGTCTACCGTGGCGCAGCGTGGCCGGCAGGCTATGGCGCCTACATCTACGGAGACTACTGCAGCGGCTATCTCTGGGCGGCCATCCCGCAGGCAGACGGCAGCTGGCAGCCGATCGAGATCGCGCGCACCGCGATGCCCATCTCGGCCATCGGCGAAGACGAGGCGGGCGAGCTCTACGTGGTCGACTACCGCGGCGCAATCCAGCGCCTCATCCTGGAGTAGCAGGCGACGCTGCACAACCGGCAAGCGGCAGCCGGCGGGCACAAAGAGCAGCCGGCGGGCACAAAGAAAGGGGAGTGCGGTGTGCCCCCAAACAGCACCGCACTCCCCCACATGCCAGCCGCCGAATGCAGGCCACCCCTGAACCCACTGCACCCAACAGTACTGACCAGAATTGACCGGCGGCCGCGCCACCCATCCGCACGGCCGCCGCTTCATCCCTCGCGGGACGGTTCTACCAGGACCACTGCTACCTCACTCCCACTTCTCCACCGACTCGGGCACTTCGCCCACGATGTTGTAGGGGCGCTGCGGCCGCTGGGTCCACGCCGAGTAGTCGTACATCTGCGGCGCGTTGCTCGGCAGCAGGCCATACGGCGTCTGCCCGTTGGCGCCCATCATGCCCTGCTGCGGCATGCCGCCCATCCCGGCCAGCACAATCACCGGCGGCTGGTTGGCGTAGGGAGAGGCGCCTTCGGGCATTCGGCGCACCTGCGGCTCTTCATCCGTGTACTCGCGGCGGCGCGAGGCGGCCAGTACCAGCAGCGCCGCCGGCACGCCCGCCAACATGCCGAAGACAATCCCCAGTCCCATGCTGATGGCGTCGCTGCTCAACGATTCGCCGATGCGCCAGGTCAGAAAGCCGCCAATCAACAGCAGCAGCAGTGTGGTCAGCTGTCTCATCGTTCACTCCTTCTTGGCTATCAAGTGAAGCGCAGGCTTCACGCGTTTCGATACCTCTGCACCGTGCGCACGTTATGACCTAGCGATTGCTCGCTATCGTCACCACACCTTGCTCGTCAACCGGCGCTTCAGCTGCTTGCGGCCCGCCATCGATCCGCCGGCGGATCTCTTTGTAGTCGGCTGGACTCAGCCACGCCGCCTGGAAGCGAGTAGGAGACGCCGCCGAGATCAGCAGGAAGTCGCCCGTGCCGCCCAGGCTCTCGGCGCCGCTGTCGCTGATACCGGTTGCGTGGCGCGCCTCGTCTTTGGTTGCGACCAGGCCGACGAGACGAATCGGGAAATTGGCCTTCATCGCCGAGCCGATCAACGCCGCCGATGGTTTCTGCGTGCAGGCAAGCAGGTGGATGCCGCTCTCGCGCCCGCGCTGCGCCAGTCGCGTCAGCGCCGCCTCGATCGGCTTGCCGCCGGTCTGAATCAGGTCGGCGAGTTCGTCGATACAGACAACCAGGCGAGGCAAGGTGCGGCCGGAGCGGTCGCGCTCCTCCATCTCGGCCACAATCTCGTGCAGCCGCTGCACCGCCTCGCCCGAGTCGCTCACCAGCGGGTCGACAACGTGGGGCAGGTCCGCCAGCATGCCAAAGCCGCGCCCCTTTGGGTCAACCAGGCTGAACTGCAGGCGGTCGGGGCTGTTGTGCAGCGCCAGCGAAGCCACAATGGTGCGTGCGAGTGCTGTTTTGCCACTGCCGGTGGTTCCCACAATCAGCGTGTGGACGACATTCGACGCCGAAAAACGAAGCAGAAGCGGCTCGGCGCGCTCGTCGATGCCGAGGATCGCCGTGTCGGCAGGCGGCGCTGCGCGCAGCGAATCGTTGAGCGCAAGCAGCTTGACGTTGGCGCCATCTGTGCGCGCGATCTCGATATTGACGAAGCTGCCGTCGCGATAGATGCGCACCTTTGGCGAGCCGACTGCCAGTGCCAGCTCTTCGCTCAGAGCCGTGTACTTGTTAACCTTGACCGAAACACCGGTGACGACGCGGAACTGGAGAAACCGGGGGCAGACCGTGCCGCCGATGACCTGCCCCGGCGCCTTGTGTAGCGCCAGCATCGCCTCGATGCGATTGGCCTGTGCGTCCAGCTCGGTGCGAGAGTAGCGGGTGGATTGCGTGGACATGGCAGACTCCGAAGCGGGCTGGCGGCGATGGTGGGCGATGTGTGTGCGATGGGCTTCGACGTGAACATTAGTGATAGAACATATGTGCTGAAGTCTGCCGATTAGGGCACCGCAGTCGGCGGAGAGCCGGGCCGGGGTACTCGGCCTGGCTCCGCGCCAGCCTGCGGCGGCGACGACGTTGCGCTGCAGTCACTCCCACTGTCTGCCGGCGCCTTCACGCGCACTGCATTCAGAAGGAGGTGAAGCAAGGATAGAACATTTGTTCGAGGCTGTCAATCCCATTCGAGGCGTATGGCGGGGGAACTATTGGTTCGGAGGGATCGCGCACGAATGCAGCGCTGCCTGTCTCGAGGCTGTGGAGCTTGGGAGAGAGCCGGCCAACAGCTGGGCCAGGCGGCGTGTAGAACAAGGCCTGCTGCGCAATTAACCCATCGGGGTGTCGAAGCGACGGCAGTGGCCGGCCGGCGCCACACAACAAACGCGCCCTCAGAAGGGGGCACGTTCGGGTTCGGATCGTGTGCGTCGGCTTGCTGCCAGGAATGGGGAGGCGCGCGACGTGCTCAGTTCAACGCGTTGGCGCGGCTCAGGCTTCGGGTTCCATCGAGAAGGAGAGCGGGTAGCCATCCATGCGCGCTCGGCTGTGGGCGACGGCGATCAGCCGCTTGGCCTCGTCGCGCGGGCGCAGCATCACGATCGCGCGCCCCTCCTGGTGCGCAGTCATCGCCACGTGTTCGGCAATCTCGTCCGAGAGCAGGAAGACGCGTGCAAGGATGTCAAGGACGTATTGGAAGGGGGTCGTGTCGTCATTGTGCACCAAAATCAGATAGAGCGGCTCGAGCAACTGCTCGGTCTCGCGCACAGGGTCGGCGACCACGGCCGGTGCTCCGGCGGGTGCTTCGAAGCGGAGCGGTGCGTCGGCGAGTGCCGGCAACGGCGCGTGTATGGGCGGTGTGCGGTCTCGGTCCATGGGTTTGGGTTCCGTAGGGAGCCTGCGCTCCCGGCGTGGGCGCTCTGCTGTCAGGGCGCCATTATAGCGGCTGTGCGCGCGCAGTTCAAGCACACCAGAAACGCTTCCATCCGGCGGCTTGGGAGCGGTGCTGCGATCCGCGCCGCCCAATTGGGAGAGCCATTCGCCGCCATGCTACAATCGCGCGCCGGTAGCCGACGCCCGGCGTCTGGCGAGCGGGCCGCTTACGGCTCTCGGGATAGTGACGAATGAGCGACCTTCCTGCGCTGGAGAGAGCGCACGCGCCCTCCTCCCCTCTGGGCGCCCACCAATCGAGCGCTGCGGCGCAGCCCGCACGCGACCTGCGACTGACGGTGGTCATCCCCACCTACAACGAGGCCGAAAACCTGCCGGCGATGGCGCGTGCGCTCTTCGCGCTGCCGATTCCCGGTCTGCAGCTGCTCGTCGTCGACGACAACTCGCCCGACGGCACGGGCGCCGTGGCCGACAAGCTCGCCGCCGAGGTGAACAGCGCCGGCGCCCGCTTGCCCCGCTTGCAGGTGATGCATCGTGAAGGCAAGGGCGGGTTGGGCACCGCCTACGTCGCCGGCATGCGGCGCGCGCTCGACGACGGCGCCGACTTTGTGCTGCAGATGGATGCCGACTTCAGCCATTCGCCCGCCTACGTGCCGGCGATGCTTGGCGTGATGCAGGCCACCGGCGCCGATGTGGTGGTGGGCAGCCGCTACGTGCCCGGCGGTTCGCTGGATGAAGGCTGGGGGCTCGGCCGGCGGCTGCTCTCGTCCTTTGCCAACCTCTACAGCCGCGCGATCCTGGGGCTGCGCATTCGCGATATGACGGCCGGCTTCAAGCTCTGGCGGCGCGAAGCGTTGCTCGACCTCAACCTGGAGCACGTGCGCAGCAACGGGTACAGTTTCCAGGTCGAAATGGCCTATCTGTGCGAGCGGCGCGGCTTCCGCATGATCGAAATCCCCATTCACTTTGAAGACAGGCGCATTGGCCAGAGCAAGCTGGATATCCCCGTCAAGATCGAGTCGGCCTGGAGGACCTGGCAGATTCGGTGGCGCTATCGGGGCCTGCAACGGCGCGCCGCTGCCCCTGCACCGTCGCTTGCGCCCGACCCGCGCTAGCCGGCATGCGCCACCCTTCCCCGTGAGTGCTCCATGTCTCGCTTGAGTCGCCTTCGCGGCGATTTGCTCGCGCTGCTGCTTCTGCTGCTGCTTGCGCTGGCGTGGTTTGCGCCGGTGCTGCTGCCCGCGCTCAGCGGTCGCACGCTGCTGCCGTGGGACAACCTCTATACTTTCGCCCCCTGGCGCGCCCTGCGCCCCGACCTGATTCCCCACAACGGGCTGCTCTCGGACCTGGTGCTGCAGAACGCGGTCTGGAAGCTGCACATCCGCAGTGCCCTGGCCGACGGGCAGGTGCCGCTCTGGAATCCGCAAACCTTCACCGGCGCGCCCTTCCTTGCCGGTGGTCAGGCGAGCACGATCTACCCGCTCAACCTGCTCTTCTACCTGCTGCCGCTTGGGACCGCGTATGGCTGGTTCACCGCGCTGCAGGTGGCGCTTGCAGGCTGGAGTATGTACGCGTTTGGCCGGGTGCTGGGGCTGCACAGGATCGCCGCCTGCGCCGCCGGCGTCGTCTACATGTTCAGCGGGTTCTTGATCGTCAGCGTGGTCTTCACCATGTTCCTGGCTGCGGTGCCCTGGCTGCCGCTGCTGTTGGCGGTGATCGAGTGGATGGTGCGCAAGCAGGAGCAGAAGGGGCTGGCGCCCTACTCGCCGATTCCGTGGGTTGCCTTTGGCGCGGTGGTGGTGGGCATGGTGACGCTGGCCGGCCACCCCGAGCTGATCTACTACACGCTGCTGACGGCGGGCGCGTGGGCGCTGGTGCGTCTGCTTGCGCTTTGGCGCACGCTGAGTCACCTGCCGCTGGGCGACGAGCCGCGCGCCCGCCTGCGCCGGGTGCTTGGCCTGGCCACCTGGCTGCTGGTGATGGTGGCGCTGGGGCTGGCGATCGGCGCCGTGCAGTTGGGCCCCCTGATCGAGCTGCTGCCCTACAACTTCCGCGTGGGCAGCGCATCGCTGGCGCAGGTGCGCGAGTGGGCATGGCCCAGCCGCCACATTCTCACCTTTGCCCTGCCCGACATCTTCGGCAACCCCAGCCACCACCACTGGTTCGACTTTGCCGCCCGCAGTTGGGTCCAGACCACGGTCAACGCCAACGGCGAGCCGGTGGAGACGATCTTCTGGGGCATCAAGAACTACGTCGAAGGCGGCAACTACGTCGGCATTGGCGCGTGGCTGCTGGCGGCGGTGGCGGTGCTCGCCGCGCTGCGCACCACAAGGCGGGCACGCCGCAACCAGGGCGCAACGTCGATGCGTGCCCAGCCCGGCGCCGGCAACCACGAGCGCAGTGGCGCGCGGCCGGTGCACACCTGGTTCATGGTGGGGCTGGCCGCAGTCTCACTGCTCTTCGCTTTTGGCACGCCGCTCTACGCGCTGCTCTACTACGGGCTGCCCGGCTGGAACCAGCTGCACAGCCCCTTCCGCTGGGTCTTCCCCTTTACGCTGGTCATGGCGGCGCTGGCCGGCATCGGGCTGGACGAGCTGCTGCGCCTGGCCGCCCGTCCCCGCGCCAGCCACGCCACGCTGCGGCGCGCGGCGCGCATCGTCGCCTTGGCCATGTTGACGGCCGGCGTGGCGGTGCTCGGTCTCGCCGCTGTCTCCTTGCTGATGCCAGGCCCGTTCGAGGCGCTGGGTGACAGGCTGCTCGCCGGCAGCGACCTCGCCCGCGCTGCCTTCGCCGATGGGCGCATGTTCTGGAACTACCAGCTGCAGGGGTTGCTGCGGCTGGGGCTGGCGGCCGGCGCGGCGGGGTTGCTGGCGCTGCTGATCCTGCGACCCGCCGGGCGGCGCGCCACACTCTATGCCGGGCTGCTGGTGGCGCTGTTGGCGGTGGACCTCTACTCGGCGCACGGGCGCTTCAACCCCGCCGCCGATACCGAGCTCTCGCCGCTGAGCGAGGCAGGGACGCCGGCGGTGGTCAAGTTCATTGAACAGGAGGAGGCCGGCGCGGATGGCACCTGGCGCTTCACGACCTTCAACCTGCTCGGCGAAAAGACCTTCAACGCCAACGTCGGCTCCTACTACGGCTGGCACGACCTGCGCGGCTACGACTCGATCATCCCGCGCACCTATGTGGCGCTGATGAACCAGATCGCGCCGCAGGATGACGAACTGCTCTACAACCGCATCGCGCCGCTCTATGTCCAGCCCGGCGGCGACCCCTACGCCGTGCTCGACAATCCCCTGCTCGACGCGCTCAACGTCAAGTACATCCTGACCGAGCACGCCATCCCCAATCCGACGTGGGAAGAGATCTACCGGGACGACACGATCGCCGTCTACCGCAACCGCGAGGTGGCGCCACGCGCCCGCATTGTGGCCGGCGCGCAGGTGCTGCCCGCCGACCAACAGCCGCTGACCACGGCCAACCTGGGCGAGGTTCTCTTCCTGGAGGAGCAGCCGCAGGACGCGGCCGGCTTGACCCCCGCCGGCGCGCAGGTGTCCGAAGCGCGCATCTCGCGCTCGACCGCCAACGACCTCTTCGTCGACGTCAACCTGGGCGAGCGCGGGTGGCTGCTGGTGAGCGACGGCTGGTTCCCCGGCTGGAAGGCCTACGTTCGCCCCTTCGGCGCCGGCGAGAGCGAGGAGATGGAGCTGCCCCTCTACCGCGCCAACGGGGCGATGCGCGCGGTCTACCTGCCCGAGGCGGGCCAGTGGACAGTGCGCTTCATCTTCTCGCCCATGAGCTTCAAGGTAGGGCTCTACGTCAGCTTCCTCGCCGTGATGACGTTGCTGATGCTGGGGCTTTACTGGCTTTGGGGGCGCTACTACCGCCCCGAAGCCGCCGCCGGCGAGGCGCGCACGGTGGCCAAGAACTCGCTCGTGCCCATGGGCTTAAGCTTGCTCAACAAGGCGATCGACTTCGCCTTTGCCATGCTCTATGTGCGCCTGCTGGGGCCGGAGGGTACAGGCAAGTGGTACTTTGTGGTCGCCCTCTACGGCTTCTTCGAGATCGTGAGCCGCTACGGGCTGGGCACGTTGGTCACGCGCGACGTCGCCGAGGACAAGAACCGCTCGAGCCGCTACCTGACCAACGCGCTGGCGCTGCGCACCTTCCTCTGGCTGGCGGTGCTGCCGGCGATCGTGGCCGTCACCTGGTTCTACCGCAACCTGGGCTCGTTCGAAGTCAACGTCCTGGGCTACCACCTCTTCGGCGGGCGCAGCGTACAGGTGCAGCCCATTGGCATCCAGGAGGTGCAGGCGATCGCGCTGCTCACCATCGCCATGCTCTTCGCCAACTATGCCGACTCCTTCAGCAGCCTCTTCTACGCCTTCGAGAAGATGGAGTACCCGGCCGGGCTGACCAACGCCGTGGCGCTGCTCAAGGTCTCGCTGGGGGCGCTGGTGCTGCTGCTGGGCTGGGGTTTTGTGGGGCTGGCGGCCGTTTCGCTGGTGATGAACGTCGTGCAGGTGGGCTGGCTCTATGGCCTGGTGCGCAGTACGCTCTTCAGGCCGCAGTGGGTGTGGGACCGGCCGCTGCAGGGCTACATGTTGCGCACCAGCGGCCCGCTGATGATCAATCATCTGCTGGCGACGATCTTCTGGCGAATCGACGTCTGGATCCTGCGGCCTCTGGCCGGCGCCGTGAGTGTGGGGCTTTACAGCGTGGGCCTCAAGTACCTCGACGGCATCAACATCATCCCCAGCATGTTCACCATGGCGCTCTTCCCGCTGATGAGCCGCCTGGCGCGCAGCGAGAGCGGCAACCTGCTGCGCTCCTACGTGCTGAGCCTGCGCCTGCTGGTGATGGTGGCGCTGCCGCTGGCCGCCGCCGTCACCTTCCTGGCCCGGCCGCTGGTGCTGATTGTGGGCGGCGCGCAGTTCCTGGATGTGCCGGGCACCTTCAACGCCTTTGGCCGCACGATCGAGTACATGGGCGGCGCCGACCTGGCCTTCCAGGTCATCATCTGGAGCATCCCCATCGGTTTTGTGAACAGCGTGACGCAGTACGCGCTGATCGCGGTCAACCAGCAACACTACCTGACGCGCGCCTTCATCCTGGGCGTGGTGGTGAATGTGGTGGGCAACTTGATTCTGGTGCCGCGCTTCGGTTATGTGGCGGCGGCCGTCACCACGATCATCAGCGAGTTCAGCCTGCTCTTTCCCTTCTACTATTCAGTGCGGCGCCACGTGGGTACGGTACCCTGGCTTTCGGTGGTGCTGCGCCCGATTCTGGCCACCGCGGCCATGATCGCCGCCACTTGGGCGCTGCAGCGGCTGGGGCTCAACGTCTGGCTGGCGGTGGCGGGGGGTGCGCTCGTCTATGCCGGCGTGCTGCTGGCCACGGGCGCCCTGCGCGCGCCAGACATGGACGCGATCTGGCGGGCGCTGCGCCGGCGGGCGAGTGAGGAGCCGGTGGTGAGTGGTGAGGGGGCAGCGCTCGCGGAGTGAGGGGCGGCGGATCGAGAATCGAGAGGCGAGGGAGTGCGGGGCGGTGCCTTAACGGTGAAGGGCGAGGTGATGGCAGACGTGTGCGAGGCTGAGGTGTCATGCGCAGACTGGTGACGCTGCTGGGGGCGCTGGGTGTGGCGGGGCTGGCCTGGCGCCTGCTGCCCGCCGAGGGGACTGTGCCCGCCTGGCGTCTGCGCGACCTGGCGCTGCTGGCGGCGGCGGCGCTGCTGCTGGCCGCCTTGCGCGCCCTGCCCCTGCCGATCCTCGATCGAGACACGCGCGCCTGGCCCGTGGTGGGGCGGGCGCTCTTTGTGGGCGGCATGGTGACGGCGCTGGCCGCCGGCGCGCTGCAGGCGGCGGCGCTGCCCGGCGCCCCGCTTGCGCCGTGGCTGCCGGTGATCTGGCTGGTGGGCGTGGGCGTGCTGCTGGCCGGCGCGCTGCTGCCCGGGCCGGTGGAGCGCTACGCCGCGCCCGCCTTTCGCTGGGTGCGCGACAAGCAGGGCGGCTTCATGCGCCAGGCTGCCGGCGACGAGGGCGTGGCGCAGGCGGGCGTCTTTGGCTGGAGCCGCGGCGCCGCGCTGCTGCTCGTGCTGCTGATCGTGGCCGGGACGGGGCTGCGCGTGGCGCTGGCGCTGCGCCAAGGGCCTGCTTGCGCGCCGGCCGAGTGCGCCCTGCTCGCCGACAGCGCGAGCCTGCAGGACACCCTGTTGCTGCAGCCACTGGCCACGCTCTTTGGCCGGCTGGGCGCCGACGCGCTGACGGCGCTGCGCCTGGCGCAGGCCATCGTGCACGCGCTGCTTCTCCCTGCGCTTGCGCTGGCGCTCGCACCGCTGGCCACGCCCGCCGGTGTGCTGCTGGGCACGACGCTGGCCGCCTTTGGCGCATCGACCGCGCTGGCGGGCAGCGGCGCCGGCCCAACCGTCGAGGCGGCGCTGCTGATCCCGGTTGCGGTTGCCGGCTGCGTCGCTGGTTTGGGCGGCCGCGCACAGCCCGGCGGTTCGATGCGGGCCTGGGCGATCGCGGGCCTGGCGCTGGGGCTGTTGCTGCGTGCGCTCCCGGCGCTGAGTGCGGCCTGGCTGCTCTGGGCTGCCGGCGCCGCCGCGCTGCTGCTCTGGCGCCACGGGCGCGCGACGCTGAGCCGCGCGCTGGTGCTGGTGGGCGCGCTGGCCGCCGGCGCCGCCCTCGCCCGCCTGCCGCTCGACCTGCTCCTTGCCCCCTTCAACGCTGCGCTGCCCTGGCGCGAGAGCCTGGCGTTCGCCGGCAGCCTGGCCCAGTCCCTGCGCACAACTGTCGGCATTCTGCTGCCGGCGGCGGCGCTGGTGGGCGCAGGCACGCTGCTGCGCGGCGGGCGGCGGGGCGCGTTCCTGCTCGCCGGCGCGGGGCTAACAGTACTCGCGCTGTTGCGGTTGGGGCCGGCTGCGCTCGGTGCAAGCGACATGAGGCCGGCGCTCGCGCTGCTGACGCCCTTTCTGCTGCTGGGCGCCGCCTGCGCCGCCGACCAGCTGATGCGCACTCTGCTCGACGCCTGGCGCCCTTCGACGCGTGCCGAGCTGCGCCCGCTGCCGCTGGTGGCCACGGCGCTGGTGCTGCTGCTCGCCGTGCAGGCCACGGCGCTGGTGCGCGCGCTGCAGCAGCCAGCGCTGGTGGTGGCCAACAGCAGCGACCGCGAGGCGCTGGCTGCAGCCGCCTTCGTCTCCTCCCTGCGCACCAGCAGCACCGAAAGCGGTGCAGCCATGCCGCTGCTGCTGGCGCCACCCGCGCTGCTGGCCCACCCGGCGCTGCGCGTGGCCGCCGCCGATGAGCTGGCCAGGGGTAGCCTCGTCGAGCTTGGGCCCGACGCCATCCCCTTTACCGGTGAGGCGCCGGGCGGCCTGGTCTATTTGCTGCCGCCCGCCGACCTGGCCACGCTCAACTGGCTGCGCGCCGCCTACCCAGCCGGTAGCACGCTGCCCCTGCCTGCCGGCGACGCCGCACAGCCCGAAAGCCCGCTCAGCGGCGAAGTGCCCAGCTCGTTTGCCGGCGCCCCCATCGACGCCCAGCTGATCGCCTTCCAGGTGCGCGCCGCCGAACTGGCCGCAAGCCGCGGGCTGACGCAGTCGCTCTTCGCCGGCCCCGACTGGGAGGAGAGCGGCGCGGCGCAGGTCACCACGGGCGTGGGGCCGCTAGACTGGATTTGGGGCGTCAACGCGCCGCTGATGCCCCCTTACAGCGCCGAATGGAGCGGCTCGCTGCTGCTGCCCACCACCGGCATCTACACCTTCACCGCCCAGGCCAACGCCGACGCGCTCGTCAGCCTGCAGCTCGACCGCCGTCTGGTGCTAGACACCTCGGCCGGCCTCGCGCAGCAGAGCGACCGCTTCGCCGCCGGCGCCTACCGCATCGACCTGCGCTTCCGCAGCGGCGAATCGCCCGGCAACGTCGCACTGCTCTGGCAAGGACCGGGCCAGGACACTGCGGAGCCGGTGCCACTGAATGCCCTGCACAACCCGGCGCTGCCCCTGCGCGGCCTGCTGGTGACGACGACATCGGGCAACACCTGGGACGGCGCTCTGCTCGACCAGCGCATCGACCCGCTGCTCGCCCCGCCCGCCGCGCCCACCGACGGGCCGGTGAGCCTGATCTGGCAGGGGCAGTTGGGCGTGCCGCGCGCCGGTGAATACCTGATCGGCGCCGTGGTCGACGACAGCGTGCTGATCCACGTGGCCGGGCAGACCCTGGCCGAGCGCTCCGGCCCCGCCCCGCTCGACGCGCCTGCCACCCTCGAAGGCTCGATCTATCTCGAGCGGGGCTGGCAGCCCTTCTCCGTGCGCACGGTGCACACGGGCGATACGGCGCCCAGCTTCACCCTCTACTGGCAGCCGCCGGGGCTGGGGCCGCAGCCGCTGGACGCAAGTGCCTTCGTGCCCATCATCGGCCAGCTGACCGAAGACGACCTTACTCTGCCCGCCCTCGAAGCTGCCGACGCCGGCCTGGGCGACGACGAGTTCGCCCTCACCCGCGACCCCTCAATCTGGCAGCTGCAGCGCCGCATTCCACCGCAGCAGTTGCCGCCCCTCCTGCTCGAGCGCGCCTGGACGGCGGGCGAGCCTGCGCTCTGCGGCGATGCCATCGGCCAGCTCAACGCCCCGCACGGGCTGGCGATCGACCCCACGGCCGGCCGCATCTACGTGGCCGACACAGGCAACCGGCGCGTGGTCTCGCTCGCGCTCGACGGCAGCGACTTCATCGTGCTGCCGATCGAGGCGCTGCAGGAGCCGGTGGATGTGGCTGTGCTGCCCGGCGGCGACCTGCTGGTGCTGGACACGGTGGCGCCGAACCTGGTGCGCTTTACGCCCTCCACCAGTGCCCGCAGCGACGTGCCGCTGGTGGAGGGCTTCTATCGCCCGCGCGGCCTGGACGTGGACGAGATCGGCCAGATCTACATCGCCGACACAGGCGGCGGCCGCGTGGCCGTTACCGCCGCCGACGGCACTGTGCAAGCAGCCATGGGTGGAGCGGGCACCACGCTGGGCGCTGGCCAACCCGTCGACGTGGTGGCCACCGGCGGCGCGGTTTGGGCAATTGGCGCCGAGCACGGGCGGCTGTGGCAGTTGGGCAGCATGGGCAGCCTGACCGCAATTCAGCCGACGGACACGCTCCTGGGGCCGCACCTGGCGCACCTGAACGAGAAGATCATCCTGAGCGACCCGGCGCGGCGGCTGGTGCTGCTGCTCGACGGGCGCGGCCGGCCGCTTGGCGCCCTGGCCGACGAAGGCGCGTTCCAGCGCCCCACGGGCGTGGCCGTAACGCCCTGGCCGCAGATGCCAAGCGCGTCCCTCCTGGCCGTGGCCGACGCCGACGGCTGCACGGTGAGTGGCTGGATAGGGGTGCTGGAGTAAGGGGAGCGGCGAGGGCTACACGCCGAGCAGGGCGCCGATCGCTTCCACGGCTTCGTCCACGGTGGTGAGCGTGCCGGGGGGGAGCAGGCCGGCGTCGGCGAGCGCTTCGCCCAGCGCCGTGACGTCGGGCACATCGAGCCCCAGTGTGCGCAGGCCGGCGGCGTCGGCAAAGAGGCGCGCCGGCGGCCCCTCCAGCACCGTGCGCCCGTGGGCGATGACCACAATACGGTCGCACACCTGCGCCAGCTCTTCCATGTTGTGCGAAACCAGCACCAGCGATCGCCCCTGGGCGTGGTAGTCGAGGATGTTGGCGAGCAGCTTGCGCCGCCCCTGTGGGTCCAGCCCCGCCGTCGGCTCGTCGAGCACGAGCACCTCGGGCTCCAGCGCCAGCACGCCGGCCAGGGCCACACGCCGCCGCTGCCCGCCGCTCAGGGCGTGCGTCATGCGGTCCTTGAAGTCCTCGAAGCCCAGCTCCACCGTCTCCATCGCCCGGCGCACCCGTTCGCGCACCTCTTCGCGCCCGAGTCCCAGGTTGCGCGGGCCAAAGGCCACGTCGTCGCCCACATATTGCTCAAAGAGCTGCGCTTCGGGGAACTGGAAGACCAGCCCCACGCGCCGCCGGATCGTGCGCAGGTCGGTGGCCGGGTTGCCCGGGTCCTGGCCCAGGATGCGCACGCGGCCGCCGTGGGGGCGCAGCAGCCCGTTCAGATGCTGGATCACGGTGCTCTTGCCCGATCCCGTGTGGCCCATGATGCCCAGGATTTCTCCCGGGCGCAGGCTGAGCGAGACGTCGTGCAGCGCCTGCACCTCGAGCGGAGTGCCGCGCATGTAGAAGTGCACCAACTGTTCTACGCTGATCAGCGCCTCGGCGGGGGCGGCCTCGGCTGCGGGCGCGGCGGCCCGCGCGGGCGGCTGCGCGGCATCGTCGGGGCGCAGCGCGCGCACGGCCTCCACCATCTCGCCTGCGGTGAGCAGCGCGGCCGGGAACTCTGGCAGCCGTGCGTGCAACTGCGCCGCCACCTGCGACACCGGCGGCACGTCCAGGTGCAGCTCGCGCAGCCGCTCGCGCTGCGCGAAGACCTCGCGCGGCGTGCCGTCGATCACCACCTGCCCCTCGGCCATTACCACCACCCGGTCGGCGTCGACGGCCTCGCCCATAAAGTGGGTAATCGCCACCACCGTAGTGCCCTGCTCGCGGTGCAGCCTGTGCGCAATCGCCAGCACCTCGCGCCGCCCCAGCGGGTCGAGCATGGCCGTGGCTTCGTCGAGCACCAGCACCGATGGCTGCATGGCAATCACGCCGGCCACGGCCACGCGCTGCTTCTGCCCGCCCGAAAGCAGGTGGGGGGCGCGCTTGCGCATGGGCAGCATGTCTACCTGGCCCAGCGCCCAATCCACCCGCTGCACCATCTCGGCGTGGGGCATCCCCAGGTTCTCGGGGCCAAAGGCGACATCCTCCTCCACAATCGTCGCCACAATCTGGTTGTCGGGCGACTGGAAGACCATGCCCACCGTGGTGCGAATCTCGCGCAGGTGCGCCTTCTCGCGCGTGTTCCAGTCGCGCACCCAAACGTCACCCTCGCTGGGCAGCAGCAGGGCGTTGAGGTGGCGCGCCAGCGTCGACTTGCCCGAGCCGTTGTGGCCCAGGATCACCACATATTCACCTGCGTGGATGGTGAGGTTGACGCCGCGCAGCGCCCGCACCGGCTCCTTGCCGCTGCCGGCGTCGTAGCTGTGGTGCAGGTTCTCGACGCGCAAAATGGGGGGCGTGAGGGGATCCAAGGCGGGCGCCGCTCTTCCGGGTGCGCTTGTCAATCGGTGAGGAGGATCAGGTCGTTGCGGTGGATGGCGACGCTGCCGTAGGCAAAGCCCAGCCGCTGCTCGATCTCGTTCGAGTGGGCGCCGGCAATCTGGCGCAGGTCGCCGGCGTTGTAGGCGACGATGCCGCGCGCCAGCTCGCGCCGCTCGGGGTCGAGGATAAGCACGGTGTCGCCGCGATGGAAGTCGCCTTCGACGCCGCGGATGCCGGCGGGGAGCAGGCTGCGCCCGCTGTGCACCAGCGCTTTGGCGGCGCCGGCGTCTACAACCACGCGCCCGGCGGGTTTGGGGCCGGCCAGAATCCACTGCTTGCGGCTCTCCAGCGGGCTGTCGAGGGCAGGGAAGCGGGTGCCCACGGATTCGCCGGCGGCCACGCGCACAATCACGTTCGGCTCGCGCCCCGATGCGATCACCACGTCGCAGCCGGCGTGGCGAGCGATGTTGGCGGCCTGCAGCTTGGTGACCATGCCGCCGGTGCCCAACCCCGTCGAGGTGCCGCCCGCCTTCTGGCGCAACGTCTCGTCGATGTGGCGCACTTCGGGGATGAGCTGGGCCGCGGGGTCCACGCGCGGGTCAGCGGTGAAGAGCCCCGGTTGGTCGGTGAGCAACAGCAGCAGGTTGGCCCCAATCAGCGTGGCAACCATGGCCGAGAGGTTGTCGTTGTCGCCCACGCGAATCTCCTCGGGGGCGACGGCGTCGTTCTCATTGACGACGGGCACAATGCGGTGCTCGAGCAGCACGGCGAAGGTATCGCGCGCGTTCAGAAAGCGCAGGCGGTTCTCGACGTCGGCGCGCGTGAGCAGAATCTGGCCGGTGCGGATTGCGTAGATGTTGAAGAAGCGCTCCCACATGCGCATGAGCTGCGGCTGCCCCACGGCGGCCAGCATCTGCTTGCTCTGGATCGTGGCAGGGAGTTGGGGGAAGTTGAGCTCGGCGCGCCCGGCCGCCACCGCGCCCGACGTGCAGACCACCACGTCGTGGCCGGTGGCGTAGAGCTCGGCGCACTGGCGCGTCATCTCGACGATGCGCGCCTGGTCCATCTGGCGGCCGCCGCCGGTGAGGACTGAAGTGCCGAATTTGACGACGATGCGCTGCTTTGCAGTCATGGCAGGGTGAGAGTGGGCGGAGAGCAGTGCGTTGTCACTGTGTAGCCTCGGCGGCGGGTACGACGTTGTTGATCTGCACGTAGCCGGGCGGCGGCACAAGCGCCGGCGCAGCGGGCACGGCGGCAGTCTCGGGGTCGATCGCCTCTTGCTGGGCGCGGCGGAACTCCATAAAGTCCCAAGTAATGCGGCTCAGCTTCTGCATGGTCGAGTTGCTGGTTGCCCAGTCCATCCACCCTTGGCGGTAGAGGAAGATGCTCATGACGTAGGGGCCGTTTGGTCCCCACACCAGCCCCACATCGCTGTGCGATTCGAAGGCAAAGCCGTGCTTGTGGACGATCCAGCGGTCGTCCGGCTCGGGCAGGCCGCCCCACACCAGCTCGCGAAACTGGTCGTGCGAGAGGTAGAAGAGAATCTGGCTGCACTCCTCGGGCGTGATTTCGCCGGGAAAGCGCTCGATCAGCAGCCCCGTGCCCTGCGTGCAAAAATAGATGGCCGAGAGGATGCGCCCCATCTCGCGCGGCGTGGATTGCAGGTTCGAATCGGGGTCGGTCTCCCATTCGGTCTGCGTGTTGCCGGGGGTGGGCAGCTCGGCCAGCTGCACCTCAAAGTCGTAGCCCGACTGCATGTAGGTGGAATCCATGCCCAGCTCGCGCATGAACTCGGTAAAGACGCGCGCGCCGGCGCTGCTCTCGCCGTCGCCGATGTAGCGCAGCAGCAGGTTGGCGGCGTAGTTGTTGCTCTCGCCCAAGGCGTAATCGAGCCACTGGCCCACCTCGTAGCTCACGGCGTCGTCGGCTTGAATGCCGTTGGGCAGCTTGCGCATCACCGCCGCCGCCAGCCCAATCTTGAGCGTGGACATACCCGAGAAGGAGACGTCGGCGTCGACCGCGGCCTCGTCGTCCAGCGTCAGGTCGTGGACGTAGAAGGCGGCAAAGCCGGGAAACTGCAGCGTCTGGTTGTCAAGGTAGCGCTCAAGGTCGGCCATGGAGAGCGTCTGGGGCGGCGATTCGACCAGGGCAAGGTCGGCCACGCGCTCGCTGGTGGAGGTGAGCGCGGCGACAATCGGGGCGATGCTGGCCTCGACGTCGAGCGTGTAGCCCGGCGCGCCGATGATCCACTCCCAGTCGCCCAGCACAACCTCATCGCTGGCCTCGCTGCCGGCGGCGGCTTCGGCATCCGAGAGCACGATCACGTCGTCGGTCTGCCCATTGTCTGCAGCCGATCCCTCCTCTGCGGCTGCGGCCGCGGCTGCCTCGAGCGCGGCTTCGGCGGCGGCCTCGGCGGCGGCGACTTCGGGCGGGGTGATCGCGCGCGCCGGCTGCGGGGCACTGTTGTACTCGGCGGCCACCCCTTCGAGCCAGGCGCGCAGCTTGTCATTGTCGAGCATGTAGCGCGCAGGCACGTCACGCTGCCGCTGCTGCAAGCCAAGCGCCGCGCGCATGGCGATATCAACAAAGGGCGGGCCGCTCAGGTAAGCCGATGCTTCGGCCAGCATCTGGTCGGCATCGAGCACAAAGGCGACGTCCTCGGGGCGCAGCGCCAGCTTCCTCTCGCCAAAGCGCACCTCGATCGGCGCGGCAAAGGCGCCCTGCAGGTGGGCGCGAATCTCCGCAACGTCCTTGACGTCGCTCAGCGCCAGACCGCCCAGGCGCACGCCGGGGGGCACAGGCGCCGCCTGCACCTTCAGCCGGCTGTAGAGCGGAAAGATGGCGAGCACCGCCACCAGCGCCGCCATAAAGAGCAGATACCGCCGCCTCATGCTGCACTCAATGCACAACAAAGGGGAGCCGCGAACGCTCCCACCCAGCTATTCCCACTCAATCGTCGCCGGGGGCTTGCTCGACACGTCGTAGACCACCCGGTTGACGCCCTGCACCTCGTTCACAATCCGGCTGCTGATGCGCGCCAGCAGCTCGTAGGGCAGGCGCGCCCAGTCGGCCGTCATAAAGTCATCGGTGGTGACGGCGCGCAGGGCGACCACGTTGGCATAGGTGCGGCCGTCGCCCATTACGCCCACACTCTGCACGGGCAGCAGCACGGCAAAGGCCTGCCCCGTCTGGCGGTAGAGGCCGGCGGCGCGCAGCTCTTCAAGCAGGATGGCGTCGGCGCGCCGTAGCGTCTCGAGCCGCTCCCACGTCACATCGCCCAGCACGCGGATCGCCAGCCCCGGCCCCGGGAAGGGGTGGCGCCAGACCAGCTCGGCGGGCAGCCCCAGCGCTTCGCCCAGCGCGCGCACCTCGTCCTTGAAGAGCAGGCGCAGCGGCTCGATGAGCTGGAAGGTCATGTCCTTGGGCAGGCCGCCCACGTTGTGATGGGTCTTGATTGTGCGCGCGTGCCTGGTGTCGTCGCCCGCCGCCGACTCGATTACGTCCGGGTAGAGCGTGCCCTGGGCCAAAAAGGCCGGTGCGGCTTTGCCCTGCGCGCCGGCGTCGATCCAGCCCTCGGCCTGGCGCGCCGCCTCCTGCTCGAAGACGCGCACAAAGCGGGCGCCGATGCGCTTGCGCTTGAGCTCGGGGTCGGTGACGCCGGCCAGGTCGGTGAGGAAATCCTCCTTGGCGTCGACGGCCACCAACTGCATGCCCTGGTGCGTGCGGAAGGTCTCGACCACCTGCTCGGCCTCGCCCTGGCGCAGCAGGCCGTGATCGACAAAGACGCAGGTCAGGCGCTCACCAATCGCGCGCTGCACCAGCGCTGCGGCCACAGCCGAATCGACGCCGCCGCTCAGCCCGCAGATCACGTGCCCGTCGTCGCCCACCTGGGTGCGAATGCGCTCGACCGATTCGGCCAGAAAGTTGCCCGGTGTCCAGTCGCCCGTGCAGCCGCAGATGCGCTTGACGAAGTTCTCGAGGAATTGGCCCCCCAGTGGCGTGTGCACCACCTCGGGGTGGAACTGAATGCCGAAGAGGTGGCGCTCCTCGTTTGCCACGGCGGCCAACGGCGAGTTGCTCGAGTAGGCGCAGGCCGAGAAGCCGGCCGGCAGCTGCTCGACGCGGTCGCCATGGCTCATCCAGACCTGCATCTCGGCCGGCAGCCCGGCAAAGAGCGCGCCGGCGCCTGCCCCCTGCCCATCCACCTGCGTGCAGAGCGTGGCGGCGCCATACTCGCGCTCCTGGCCGGCGGCCACGCGGCCACCCAGCCAGTGGGCCAGCAGCTGCAATCCATAGCAGATGCCCAGCACCGGCACACCCGCCTGCAGCACGGCATCGGGCAGGGTGGGCGCGCCCGGCTCGTAGACGCTGTTCGGCCCGCCCGAGAGGATGATGCCCGCGGGCTGCATCTGGGCCAGGCGCTCGGCGGCGCGGTCCCACGGCACCAGTTCGGCAAAGACCTGGCGCTCGCGCACGCGGCGGCAGATCAGCTGGCTGTACTGGCTGCCGTAATCGAGCACGGCGATGGTTTGGTGGCGCATAGGGGGCAGCTCTCCTGGCGGCAGGTGGGGCTACTCTGCCTGCTCGATCTGGTAGGTGTACTCCGCCGGCAGCGTGGTGCCCTCGCCGGCGCCGCTGATGATGAGCAGAGCGCTGCGGTCGTCGCCCACCGTTACCTCGACCTGCGCCCTGCCGGCGGCGTCGACGGGCAGGGGCGTGACCTTCACCAGCGTCTCGCCCTCCAGCTCGGCCAACTGCAGCAGCCAGCCCTGCGCGAGCAGACCGTCGCTCAGCAGCCAGCCCTGCGAGAGCCAACCGGGCGCGTCGGCCTCAAAGTCTTCGCGGTAGTCGATGGCCTCGATCGCCACATCATCGATCAGCCAGCCGGCCTGGTTCACGGCGTCGTCAGTGACGTAGGCAAAGCGCAGGAAGAGCGGGCCGCCGGCAAACTCGCTCAGGTCAAAGCGTTCGCTCACCCACCCCAGTTCGTCGACCTCCTCGAAGTCGCCGTCGTAGGCAGTCATCGAGTCGCCCGAGTAGCCGGCGCCCAGGTTGTTGCCGCTCGAGTTCTCTGCGCTCATCCGTTTGCTCGTGAGCAGCGTCCAGAGCTCGCCGTCGGCGCTGGCCATTACATAGCCAAAGTCATAGTCCGGCTCAATCTCCCACCAACTGCGCACGGCCAGCTCCACCGGGCTGCCGGCGGGCAGGCTGCTCAGGTCAAAGCTGCGTTCGAGGCGCGCCTCGCTGTCGTCGCTGCGCCCGCTCCAGAAGAAGCGGTTGGCGCTCGCGCCGGCGGTGGGCAGGGGCACGCCGCCGGCAATGCGCGTGGCGGTCTCGCCTGCAAAGAGCAGGCGCACCGTCTGCTCGGCATCGGCGACGAGGTTCACGTAGTCGGCGCCGAAGTTGGCAACCTCGGCGCGCTGCTCGTCCACCGGGTAGGCATCGTAGGTGGCGTCGTAGGTGGCGTACCACGCATCCAGGTCGACGTGGCCAAAGCGCGGCCCGCCAGCCGCCACGGCAGCCGACTCGACGCCTGCGCCGCCCGCCTCGAGCGTGGCGCTGGGGTCGTCCAGCGCGTTCGCCACCAGCCAATCGGCGTAGATCTGCTCGAAGCTCGCACCATAGGGCTGCAGCACGGCGCGCACCCCGTCGATGCCGTTGGCCTGCTCGCGTACCAGTTCTCCGGCGATCTGCTCACCAAAGCGCTGCACCAGGTAGCGCACAAAGAGGTAGGCGCCGCCGTAGTGGGCCGAGTTGTCGTTGTTGGCTCCGCCCCAGGTGTTCAGTTGCGTATCGGGGAGCATGCCGAAGAGGTTGGCAAAGGAGACGTCGGGCGCATAGCCGGCGGCCTCCTTGGCGTACTCGCTCAGCCCCTCGTTCAGCCAGACCTCCTCGTTGCGGTCGTGGTTGAAGTGCACCATGTGCTGGAACTCGTGCGCGAGCACCATCTCGACTTCGGAGGAGTCCGTCATGAACTGGAGCCAGTCGAGGCTGATGTAGAACATCTCCTTCTCGTTCGAGTAGGGCACCACATCGGCGTCGTTGGCGTCGGCGCCCGAAAAGTAGCCGGCCACGCCAAAGCCCATGCCAGTGGTGTGGAGGATGTGGACGCGCGCGTCACCGTCGATGCCGGGGTTGGGCTCGCTGCCGAAAAGGGCAGTGACGGCAGGGTAGATCGAGTCGCTGAAGCCATCCACGGCGCGCTTGATCAGGCGCACGTTGGCATCCTGCCCCACCTCTGCCCAGGCGTAGGCGTGGTCGGTGATGTAGACCAGTTCGGCCTGGCGCTGCTCGTTGCTGGCGGTGGAGGAATCGTGCACCCAGAAGTCGATGACGTCGCCCACTTGGTAGGTGCGCGGCGCTTCGTCTGCGGTGGGGACGGGCAGCGCAGGGTCCAGCGCGCGGCGCAGTTCAACCTGGTCGCGTGGGCGCGGCGCCACCAGGCGCAGTTGCTCGGGCAGCGAGAGCGCGCTGAGTTCGGCGCCGGTGTAGGAGGTGGCGGCGTCCGGCTGCGGCGCCGGCTCTGCTGCGTCCGCGCCCGCATCCGCCGGGGCGCCGGGCTGGGTGGTTTGGCCCGCGCGGGGCTGCGTGGCATGGCCGCCCGCAGGCGCGGAAAGGGGTTGGCAGCCGGCAGTAACCAGCAGCACGAGCAGAATCAGCAGCGGCATTCTGCGCCGGGAAGGGCGTCTGGGGTCAGTCATGGGCGCAGTATAGCACAGCGCCGCCGGGGGCTTTCCGGCGGCGCCTGCTTGGTTCGATTGAATGCACATACTCCTGAGGAGGGGTGCGTGAGCCTAGCGGTTGCGGCCGTAGCGCTCGTGGCTCGAGACCCAGTCGGAGGACGAAATTGCGCATGCCAGCGAAATCTCGCCGGCCAGCACCACGCCGCCGATGATCTCGGCCAGCTTGCGCACCTTGCCCCGCCCCACGCAGCCCAGCAGTTCGAGGCACTCGCGCTGCGTGGCCAGGCCGGTGCCGCCGCCGTGCGTGGCCACAATCAGCGACGGGATCGTCATGCTCAGGTAGAGGTCGCCCGTGGGGGTGACTTCGGTGTAGATGATGCCGGCCGACGATTCGGCGACGTTGGCCACGTCCTGCCCGGTGGCGATAAAGAGCGCCGTGATGCCGTTGGCCGAGTGCAGGCCGTTGTTGTTGGCGCCAGAGAGCAGCGCGCCCACCTGCGAGACGTTGTAATGATAGAAGAGGCTCTCGGGCTCTACGCGCATGTGCTCGACGAGCACGTCGCGCTTGATCGTGGCCTCGGCGATCACCCGCTTGCCGCGCGTGCGCATGACGTTGACGTGCGACGCCTTCTTGTCGGTGGCCAGGTTGCTCTCGAGGTAGAAGTGGCGCACGCCCTCGTACTGGTCCAGAATCCAGCTGCAGGCGGCAAAGGTGGCGCGGCCCACCATGTTCTGCCCGGCGGCGTCGCCCGTGGAGTAGGCAAAGCGCAGGTAGGTGAACTTGCCGGCGAGGAAGGGTTCGATGTTCTGCAGGCGGGCCACGCTCGAGGTCGCCTCGGCCTGTTCGGCGATGGTGGCGAAGTTGGTGTCTACCCAGCGCGCAAAGTCGCGCGCCTCGACGGCATTGTCGAAGACGAAGACCGGCGCGCGCTGCATGGCATCGCCCGAGATCGTCACCCTGCAGCCGCCCGAGAGGTTGATCACCTTCATGCCGCGGTTGTACGAGGCCACCAGCGTGCCCTCAGTGGTGGCCATGGGTACCACAAAGTCGCCCTGGGCGTGCTCGCCATGGATGGTGAGCGGGCCGGCAATGCCAATCGGCACCTGCGCCACGCCGATGAAATGCTCGACGTTGCCGCTGAGCGACTTTGTATCGAGCGAATAGCTGGTGACATGCTCCAGATTCGCCCCGCTCCACTCCTTGGCAAAGTTCACACGATCGGCGATCGCGGCTGCGCTGTAGTCGTCGTTTCGGTCGCGCGGGATCACCACCCGCCGCTCGACCTCCTTCTGGATCGCGCCCTCGACCTTGAGGTTGAGCGTGCCGAAGGGCTTGGCGTCGAACTTCACCTCGATGTGGTGCATGCCCACCTCGAGCGGGGGCACCGCGCAGTGGATGTCGATCACCTTGCGCAGAGGGAAGTCCACCGTGCGCGCGCCCACCTCGTCGAGGTTGAGCGGGGCGCCGTTGCCCAGGTCGACGCTGATCTTGTCGCGCGGCACCTCGACGCCGTCGAACTTGATGTGGTGCACGCCCGTCACGGTGGCGTCGCTGAGCCGGTTCTTGAGCGAAAAGGCGACGCCCTTGGGGGTGTTCTTGAGGCTGTCGAAGGTGTAGAGCTGCTTGAGCAGCATGCTGGGGATGGGAAAGGCCATCGGTGGTGCCTCCTTTTGCGCGCAAACAGAGAGCCTGCGCGCGGGTGACGGCGTTTGTGCGCCACGCGCGGGTGGGGCGTGGGCGGCGGCGCGTCTGGAATGGTAGGTTTGCGTCAGTTCTGCGGAAGGATTTGCCGATTATACATCAGGCGCGCTGCCGCCGTGCCAACCCCTTTGTGCGCCACTCGATCACCGCCGCAGAGTTCCCGAAGACGCGGGACACAGGCCCCATGACGGCGGGACGGCGGGCGGGCTACAGTGGCGCCAGACCGGAACATCGAGAGTCCGGCGTACGCACAGGGAGAGCGATCATGAAACAGTTCCGCATGGGGCACGCTGCGTTGGCTGCAGCGCTGCTGTACTTGGCGGCGGGCTGCACGCCGATTGTAGCGCCCGGCGCGGCGAGCGATGCCGATGCAAGCCCGCGCGTCTACTTCGTTGAGCCGGCCGACGGCGCAACGGTGGGCGGAGCCCTGGTGGTGAAGATGGGCGCGCAGAACTTCATCGTCGAACCGGCCGGTGCGATCAAGGCCGGCGCCGGCCACTTGCACATCCTGGTCGATACACCCTGCCTGAACCCCGGGACTGTGGTGCCCAAGGACGATCAACACATCCACTACGGCCAAGGGCAGATGGAGGCCGAACTGCAGCTGGCGCCGGGCGCACACACGCTCTGCCTGCAGGCGGCCGACGGCGCGCACACCACACTGCCGGGCGACGGCATGGCGCAGATCATCAACGTAACCGTGGAGTAGCCGCCGGCCATCGGGGCGGCAGGGTTGTATGGGGGGCTAGATCGAATGGCAACAATCCAGGCGGGGGCGCCAACCATCCGACGCCCCCTCGACATCAATCTATCGTTGTGGGGTGCGTATCTGGGCGCCGGGTTGGTGGCCGGGTTCGCCGGGGGCATTGTGGCGCGCGTGGCCATGCGGCTGGTGGTGCTGATCGAAGGTGGGACGCCCAACTTTACGCTCAATGGCACGCTGGGCATCCTCTTTCTCTTTGCGATGCCGGGGATACTGGTGGGCGCCGTCTGCCTGGCGCTGGTCTACGCCACTGCCGCGCGGCCGCGCGCGCTCTTCCTGTGGATGGCGGTGGCGCTTCTGCTGCTGCTGATTGGCCCACTCTACCTGGTTGCCAGCGGCGACCTGCCCAACGCGTCGGCTGGGCGCATTGCGTTGCTGATGCTCGTCTTTGTGCCCGTGCCGCTGGTGATGGCGGGGGTGGCGGTCTACGGTGGCCATGATCTGTGGCGTCGCGCCGCCGCAGCGCCCAAGCGACTGCCCTTGCCTTGGGCGGCCGCGACCGCCGTCATGGCCGGCGCCGCATTTGGATCGGCGCTTGGCGCCATCAGCGGCACGCAACGCCACCCGCGCCTGGTGAGCGCAGTGTTGGGCACAGCCAGCGCCGACTTCACTTTCATGGCCGACCGCCTGCGCAGCATCGGATTGTTCATCTTCTTCGCCTACATGGGGCTCGCGCTCTGGGCGCTGTGGCGGCAACCGCAGAGCCCCAGCGTGCGCGCGGGCGTGCCGCTCGCGCTAGCCCTGCCGGCGCTGCTGCTGACGGGCGGCGCCAGGCTGCCGCCCGCGCTGGCTTGGCTGCGGGAGAGTGACGCTCTGGCAGGCGCCGCTTCGGCGCTGGGAATCGGCGCGCTGCTGGCCCTCTTTCTGGTGGCGGGGGGCTTCCGGCCGACGCTTCGGCTGGTGGTGCTGACGGCTCTGCTGTGGGTCGCCGTGTCTCTGCTTCGGGTTACCGACGCAGAAAACTTCTCGACGGAGTGGCTGCTTTGGGGTATGCTGGGGCTCGCCCTCTCCGTAATCCTGATTGTGCGCTGGATTCGCCCCGGCGCCGCCTCGCGCGCGAGCACGATTCTGCTCACGCTCTTTGCGCTTCTCTGGATGGGTTTGTGGGCGGCGGCCATCGTCATGCCGGCCCTGCGCCTGCCGGGGTTGTCGCCCTTGGCCGTCGCCACGACGGTAAAACTCTTCTGGCTGCCATGGCTGCTGCTGCCGGCGGCCCTGCTTCTGCACACCACTCATGTCCACTGACACCCTGACGACCGAACTCCGCTCCCTCCAGACGTCCGAAGCCCCAGCTGCGCGCCCGCCGTGGGCAGCGCTGCGGCTGGGCGTCGTCTGGCTCTACTGGGCCTTCGCAGCCGCTTACTGTGCGATCGCCGCGTGGCAGATGATCCCGATCAACGTCCGCACTACGAGCGTCGAGTGGGCCGTGCAGCAATCGTATTGGGGTGCCGCCGGTTGGCTGACCTACGCGCAGTGGGTGCGTCTGCTGGTCACCATCGAGCTTCTGATCGCCGTTGTCATGCTGGGTACGGCGCTGCTGATCGTCTGGCTGCGGCCGCGCGACTGGGTGGCCGTCAACATCTCGGCCACGCTGCTGCTGCTTGCCATCGTGATGGGCGTTCACGGCAATCAGGATTCGCTGATCTGGCCGGCCTGGCTGCGGCCGTGGCGGGGCCAGATCCTGTCGCTGACGATCGCTGGGTTTGCGTCGGGCATCTTCACCCTGCTGCTGCTCTTTCCCAACGGCCGCCTGGCGCCGGGCTGGGCGGGGCGCCTGGGCGCAGCAACCGCACTCCTGCTGATCGGCTTGACGCTGCTGGGGCTCTTTACACCGCTGTGGGGGTTGTCGATCACATCCGCCGTTCTCCTGCTCTACACGGCGGCGCTCGCCGTCTGGCTGATGCGCGCGCCCGGCCGCCGTCCCTTTGATTGGTTCCGCCGCCTGCTATCGACGTTGCTCTTTCTGCTGGTGGCGGCGATGGTCCTGGGGTTGGTGGGCCCAATTCCGCAGACCGACATGTGGAGCATCGTCATGACGCTGCTGCTGGTGGGCCTGTTGGCCGGCCTGATCAGCCAGTGGCAGCGCTACCGCCGCTATTCCACGCCGCGCGAGCGGCAGCAGACGCGCTGGGTGGTGATCGGCGTCACCATCGCCCTCGGCGCCTTGCTGCTCTCGATCCCAATCATGCTGCTGGTCGACATGAATCGGCTGCCGCCGCTGGTGCACACTGCCTACACGCTGCTCCAGTCGCTGGCCGTGCTGGCGTTGCCGCTTTCGCTGGCATTGGGCTTGCTGCGCGATGGCCTGTGGGACACTGAAGTCGCCATCGGCCGTGCGCTGGTCTACGTTCTGCTCACCGGCGTTGTGCTGGCGGCCTACGTGCTGACGGTGGGCGGTGTCAGCCTGCTGCTGGGCCGGCAACTGTCGGTGTGGGTGGCGATTGCCGCGACGGGGCTGGCGGCGCTGCTGGTGCACCCGCTGCGCGTGCGCCTGCAAGCGGGCGTCAACCGCTTGATCTACGGCGAGCGTGACGACCCGGTGACGGTGCTGCAGCGCCTGGGCCGACGGCTTGAGGCGACGCAGGAACCAGACGCCGCGCTCGCCAGCCTTGTTGAAACGGTGGGCTATTCGCTCAAACTTCCATACGTCGCGATCGAAGCGCCCGAACCAGGCGAAACGCCCCTGGCCGTATACGGCGCGCCCCTGGGTGTGGTGGAGCGCTTCCCCTTGATCGACCAGGGCGAACGGCTGGGAACACTTGTTGTTTCGCCCCGCAGCGAACGCGAGCGGCTGAGCCCCGCCGACCGCCGCCTGCTCGAAAACGTGGCGCTGCAGGCCGGCCCGGCTGTCCACGCCCAGCAGCTAACGCACCAACTGAAGTTGTCGCGCCAGGCGATTGTGCTGGCGCGTGAGGAAGAGCGCCGCCGCCTGCGCCGCGACCTGCACGACGGCCTTGGCCCGCTCCTCGCCAGCCAGGCGCTGACGCTCGAAGCCGCCGCCCGCCGCCTCGAGCGCGACCCGGCCTCGGCCGCTGCGCTGCTGAAGGACATGAAGAAGCAGACGCAGGAGGCCGTGTCCGACATCCGCCGCATCGTCTATGACCTGCGGCCGCCGGCGCTGGACGACCTGGGGCTGCTTGAAGCCTTGCGCGCTGTGGCGCAGCAGGCCGCAGCCTCCGGCCCGACGGTGCATGTCGAAGCTGTAGAACCGCTGCCGGCGCTGCCCGCCGCCGTCGAGGTGGCCGCCTACCGCATCGCGCAGGAGGCCATCGCCAACGCCGTGCGCCACGCGCAGGCCACGCAGATTACGCTGCGCCTGTGGGTCGCCGCAGACGCCCTGCACCTCTCCGTCGCCGACAACGGCGCAGGCCTTGGGGACGAAGCGCCGCTCCACGCCGGCAGCGGTGTGGGCATGCGCTCGATGGCGGAGCGGGCGGCCGAGTTGGGCGGCACCTTCGCGCTCGAAGCGAGTGCGGACGGCGTGACCGTGCACGCCACTCTGCCCCTTGGTTAGTTCGATGGACACTCCAGGCGTCGAGCCGACTCCCATCCGCATTCTGATCGTGGACGACCACCCCGTCTTCCGCTATGGGTTGCGCCTGCTGATCGAGGCGGACGCCGGCCTGCAGGTGGTGGGCGAGGCGCGCACCGGCGCAGAGGCCGTCGCGCTGGCAGCCGCCTGCACCCCCCATGTTGTGCTCATGGACCTGAACCTGCCCGACTTCAACGGCATCGAAGCCACGCGCCGCATCCTGCACGCGCAGCCGGGTGTGGGCGTGCTGGTGATCACCATGTTTGACGACGATTCGGTCTTTGGTGCGATGCGCGCCGGGGCGCGCGGCTACCTGGTGAAGGGCAGCGAGGGGGAAGATACGCTGCGCGCGATCCACTCTGTGGCGGCGGGCGAAGCGATCTTCAGCCCCAGCATTGCCCAGCGTGTGATCCGTTTCTTTAACCGCCCGGCCGGCGCCCGCGTCTCTCCGCTCTTCCCCGAACTCACCGACCGCGAGCGCGAGATTCTGGCCCTCATCGCGCAGGGGCTCTCGAACCTGGCCATTGCCGAGCGGCTGGTCGTCAGCGTCAAGACCGTGCGCAACCAGGTCTCGCTCATCTTCAACAAGCTGCAGGTAGCCGACCGGGCCGAGGCCATCGTCCGCGCCCGCGACGCGGGCCTGGGCGCCTGAAACACAAAGGCGCATCGCCACCAAGTGACGATGCGCCCACTGCTTGCCGCAACATTCCCCAGATTCGCTGTTGCGCTTCCCTGCAGTTGCCCTTCCCTGCGTTCCCTTGCGCCCAATTGCGCCCTTGCGTCGGCTGTTGCTATTAGCCGTTGCGCGCGTGGCGCAGCTGTTCCACCAACTCGCGTTCCTGCGGCGAGAGCTTGGCCGGCAGCTGCACGTCCACCTCGACCAGCAGGTCGCCGCGGGTTTCGGGGTTGCGCACGTGGGGCATACCCAGCCCGCGCAGGCGAAAGACGCGGCCGTTTTGCGTGCCGGCCGGGATGTTGAGGGCCACCGTCTTGTCGAGCGCGGGCACCTGCACCTCGCCGCCCAGCAGGCAGGTAAAGAGGTCGACCGGCGCCTTGAAGCGCAGGTTGTCCTCCTCGCGCGTGAAGCCGGCGTGGGGCAGCACCTCGACGCGCAGCAGAATGTCGCCCACACCGCCTTCGCCCTTGACGCGCACCTTGGAACCCGTCTTGACGCCGCGCGGGACGGTGACCTCGATGCGCTTGCCGTCGGTCTCCTGCAGCATGCGCGTGCTGCCGTTGAAGGCCTCCTCGAGCGTTACCTGCACGGTGACCTCGCGCGGCATCTGTGGCGCGGCGCCATAACCACCCATCCCGCCGCCGCCCATGCCGCCGCCGCCCGGGCGGCGCCCCGTGCGCTGCGCGTTGCGGCCAAAGAACTGATCGAAGATGGTGCCGCCCTCGAAACCGCCACCGCCGGCGCCGCCGCCAAAGAGCTGTTCGAACTCCTCGGGCGACATGGTGCGGCCCTGGCCACCGGCGGCGCGCCCCCCCTGCCCACCAAAGCCATAGCGCGCCCAATCATCGGGCGAGACGCCGGAGCGGGCGTACTGCTCCCACTCGGGGCCAAAGCGGTCGTACTGGCTGCGCTTCTCACTGTCGGAGAGCACCGAGTAGGCCTCGTTGACCTCCTTGAAGCGCCGCTCGGCCTCCTTGTCGCCCGGGTTCTTGTCGGGGTGGTATTGCTGGGCCAGCTTGCGGAAGGCCTTCTTGATCTCTTGTTCCGACGCCGTCTTGGCGACGCCCAGCGTCTGGTAATAGTCTTTGGTTGCCATCATTTGCCTCCGTCCAGATGGGCGAGGTGAACGGGAGAGAACGGGTGCGGCTGCCGTCAACCGGCCGGCCGCTCCTGGCTCACAAGCACGCGCGCGGGGCGCAGCAGACGGTCGCCCTCGCGATAGCCCTCCTGCACCACGTGGGCGATGTGGCCCGGCGGGGTGGTGGCGGCCACGATCTGGCCCACCGCCTCGTGCTGTTCGGGGTCAAACGGCTGCCCCAGCGGCTGTTGGCGCTCGACGCCGTAGCGGCGCAGGGCATCGAGGAAGGCGCGCAGCGTAGCCTCGATGTTGGCGGCGAAGGCCCGGCCGCTCTCCCCTTCCAGCGTGTCGCTGTGGCTCAACGCCATCTCCAGATGGTCGGCCAGGGGCAGCATGTCGCGCAGCAGGGTGCGGCGCGCCTCGGCGGTCTCGTCGGTGGCGCGCTGCTCCCAGCGGCGGCGCAGCGTGTCGACCTCGGCCTGCAGCCGCATGTAGCGATCCTGCCAGCCTTCGCCGTCGGCGCTCTCGTTGCTGCGCAGTTCGGCCAGCGCCGCTTGCGTCCAGAGCAGGTCGCTCTGCGTCTGCTTCAGGTCCTCGCCCTGGCGCTTGAGCGCTTCATCGCGGATGGCAAGATCGCTGTTGCGCTGCTGCAGCTCACGCGTCAGCGCCTCGATGCGCGCCTGCTGCTCCTGCCACGACTTGGCGAGCTTGGCGAAGTCGTCGAGCGTGGGCATGCTCGCCGGATTCGGCTGCATGGCGCCGGATGAACGCCGGTTGCGCGGGTCGTACATGTAAGACACGGTCTGCTCCTCCACCCTATGCTTGCGCACAGGCTCGCGCTTGCACGCAGGTTCACCGGCCGAGCGCCGCGCGCCTGCTGATCAAGCGCAGGGCGACGGCTGCTGGTTCCGGCAAAGCCGCCGGTTCCTGCAAAGTGGGCGGAGCCGCAGCCCCGCCCACTCCTGCCGTTCTCGATTCTTGCCGCGTGCGGCGTACTGCGCCGGCAAGCCGTCTAGACCGAGCGGTACTCGCCCTCGACGACGTCGTCGTCCGCAGCGCCAGGGCCGCCGGCGCCGGGCTGGCCGCTCTCGCCGCCAAAGCCGTCGCCCGCAGCGCCATTCGCGGCGCCGCCCGTCTGCTGATACATCTGCTGTGTCAGCGCGTGGCTGGCCTGCTGCAGCTGGTCCGTCAGCGTACGGATGCGGGCCAGGTCGTCGCTGTCGCGGGCGGCGCGCAGTTCCTCAATCACACGCTCGATCTGGCCGCGGTCGTTGACGGGTACCTTGTCGCCCAGGTCGCGCAGCGACTTTTCGGTGACGTAGACCAGGTTGTCGGCGGCGTTGCGGGCCTCGGCCAGGTCGCGCGCCTTGCGGTCGTCGGCCTCGTTCGATTTGGCCTCGCGCACCAGGCGATCGACCTCGTCCGTCGACAGGTTGGTCGACGCCGTAATCTTGACGCTCTGCTCGCGGCCGGTGGCCTTGTCCTTGGCCACGACGTGGAGAATACCGTTGGCGTCGATGTCGAAGGTCACCTCAATTTGGGGCACGCCGCGCGGCGCCGGCGGGATGCCGTCGAGGCGGAAGTTGCCCAGCGTCTTGTTGCCGGCGGCCATGGGGCGTTCGCCCTGCAGCACGTGGATATCGACGGCGGTCTGGCTGTCGGCGGCGGTGCTGAAGACCTCGGTCTTCTTGGTGGGGATGGTGGTATTGCGCGGGATGAGGACGGTCATCACGCTGCCCATCGTCTCCAGCCCCAGGCTCAGCGGCGTCACGTCGAGGAGGAGCAGGTCGCTCACCTCGCCGCCCAGCACGCCGGCCTGCAGCGCGGCGCCCACTGCCACCACTTCGTCGGGGTTGACGCCCTTGTGAGCGTCCTTGCCCGTCAGCGAGCGCACCAGCTCCTGCACCATGGGCATGCGCGTCGAGCCGCCGACGAGCACCACTTCATCCAGGTCCTTGGCGGCGATGCCGGCATCCTTGAGCGCGCTCATGAAGGGCTGCTTGGTGCGCTCAAGCAGGTCGGCCGTCAACTGCTCGAACTTCGAGCGGCTCAGGCTCATGGCCAGGTGCTTGGGGCCGCTGCTGTCTGCCGTCACAAAAGGCAGGTTGATTTCGGTCTGCGCCAGCTGCGAGAGCTCGATCTTGGCCTTCTCGGCGGCCTCGCGCAAGCGCTGGAGCGCCTGGCGGTCCTGGCTCAGGTCGATGCCCTGCTCCTTGCGGAACTCGTCGGCCAGCCAGCGCACCACGCGCTCGTCCCAGTCGTCGCCGCCCAGATGGGTGTCGCCGTTGGTGGATTTGACTTCGATCACGCCGTCGCCCACTTCCAGCACCGAAACGTCGAAGGTGCCGCCGCCCAGGTCGAAGACCAGGATCGTCTCGTCATCCTTCTTGTCCAGGCCATAGGCAACCGCGGCCGCCGTCGGCTCATTGATGATGCGCAGCACCTCAAGGCCGGCAATCTGGCCGGCGTCCTTGGTGGCCTGGCGCTGGCTGTCGTTGAAGTAGGCCGGCACGGTGATGACGGCCTGGCGCACTTCCTCACCCAGATAGGCTTCGGCGTCGCGCTTGAGCTTGCCCAGGATCATGGCGCTGATCTCCTGGGGCGTATAGACCTTGTTCTTGTTCGGCAGCGAGACGCGCGCGTCGTGGTTCGGCCCTTCCACAATCTGGTAGGGCGTCATCTGCATCGTCTTCTTCGTCTCAGCATCCTCAATGCGGCGGCCCATCAGCCGCTTCACCGAGTAGATGGTGTTTTCGGGATTGACAACAGCCTGGCGCTTGGCGGTAACGCCCACCAACCGCTCTCCATTCTTGGCAAAGGCCACCACCGAGGGGGTGGTGCGGTTGCCTTCGGCGTTGGCAATCACGGTGGGATTGCCGCCTTCCATCACGGCGACCACGCTGTTGGTGGTGCCCAGGTCGATGCCGATAATCTTACCCATTGCGGAACTTCCTCCTGATTGCGATTGACGAACCTGCCCTGCGGCACAGAGCCAAGTTGCAGGGCGGACGCGGGAGCAGGTGTTGTTGCGCCACTTTGCACAGCAGGTGCAGTGATGGCGGCCCTGGTCGGCGCGATCTCTTTGTCTTCGTTAGTCTAGCGCGCGGATGCTAGATTGTCATTGCCTTCACGTTAGAGTCCTGTTTGCGTTTGGCGAAGCGCCGATTGTCTTGCGCGCCGGGGCATCGATTGCCGCACAGGCAGCTGTGCGCATGCGCAACCACCGAACCGAAATGCACCCGTCTGCTCATCGTACGTAGCGCGCACACGGCTAAGATGGTAGAATGGGGCCAAAGTCCGGGCCCCCTTTGCCCGCGACCTGCCATCGCACCACCCACCCAAACAGACGGTCCCCTGGCTCCAGCGGAGACCCGCACGCTCCGTCTGCGCTCCGCTGTTGCCCGCAATGCCCTGTTGCCCGCAATTCGCTGCCGCCCTCGCATCCACTTGTTCACAACCTGCTGGAGGTTACCCACGGCGAATCGCCTGCTCCGCCTATCCCCTTCCTTCAACGCTGCACTCGCGCGGTCGGCTTAGCGACCGACGAGACAAAGTGGGAGACTCTTATGAGTAACCAGATTGCCGTCTTTATTGACTTTGAGAATGTGGCCCTGTGGGCCGAACAGGAGTTCCTCGACTTCGAACTCTCTCCACTGATGGACTTTCTCCAGAGCCGCGGCCCGGTCGTCATCAAACGGGTCTACGGCGACTGGAGCCGCTTCTCCCGCTACCGCGATGATTTGATGAACAATGCGGTCGACCTGATCCAGATCTACTCTGTGCGTCAGGGCAAGAACCGCGCCGACATTCGCCTGGCGCTCGACGCCATGGAGACGGCCATCCATCGCGAGCAGATCCGCACCTTCGTCATCGTGTCGGGCGATAGCGACTTTGGGCCGCTGGTGGCCAAACTGCGCGAATATGGCCGTTACACGCTGGGGATTGGCCCGCGCGATGTCACCCACCCGCTGCTGATCAAGGCCTGCGACGAGTTCGTCTACCTTGAGGCCGTGCTGGGCGATCTTACTTCCGAGCACGAGCTGCACGAGGCCGTGCGCAGCGACAGCGAACTGGCCCGCAGCCTGATGGAGAAGGCGCTGCGCGTACACGCCGGGCGCGGCGAACTGCCGGTGCTGGCCGCCAAGCTCAAGCAGACGATGCTGCAGATGGACCCTGCCTTCAACGAGGCCAACTTCGGCTACTCGCAGTTCAAGAGCTGGCTCGAGACGAACACCGACGTGCTCAACCTCTTCGTCAAGGAGATGCAGCTCTTCGTCGCCCCCAAGGACGTGAACGTGAGCGCCGACTGGCAGGCGCGCGCCGAACCGGCCTCACCCGCACCCACCGGGCGCAACGGCCACCAAGCCTCAATCCAGCTGCCCCACACCTCGACGATCACGCGCGCCGAGCTGCAGGCGCTGCCCAAACCCTCGTTGCGCCAGCAGTACATGCAGATCTTCAACCGGCTCAAGATGACGTCGGTGGACTTTGCCACCCGGCGCGACGTGCTGCGCGATGTCTATCGCGAGCTCTTCGAGCACCCGGGCGAGCGCACCACCGACGACCTGCTCGACGAGCTCTGCAACCGCTACGAGGCGGCGGGCATGGTGCGCAGCAAGACAATGCTGCGCCAGATCTGGCAGATGGGCTTCCGCCAGCGCGGCTTCGAGTACGGCGACCAGGTGGCGTCGGTCCATGTGCCCGTTTGGCTGGCCGACGGCATCGACAGCGAGGCGACCTTTGTCGCGCGCGCCGAGTCGGGCTTTGTCTTTGCGGTGCTCAACGCCGGGCTGGAGATCGACAAGGCCGAGATGGCCTCAATCCTCGTCAACGACGCCGAGCAGCAGGAGTACATTCAGACTCTGCTGGACGAGCTGGAGAAGCGCGACCAGATTGTGAGGCATGACGAGCGCTACAGCCTGCCGGGGCAGAGCACCATCCCTTTTGCGAATGAGTCCGCGCTGGAGCCAATCCGGCGCGACATCGAAGACTTTGTGCTCTCCGACGCCATGGCCCGCTCGCCCGAAAAGGCGCGCTCGCTGGCCAAGACCGCCATGCTGCAGCGCTCGCAGGACTTCGCCGCCTCGGCGCGTTCCTACCTGATGGCCTGCCGCGTGCAGTGGGAATCGGTGGAAGAGGGCGAGGCCGGCGCCACGCTGGACGACCTGCGCTGGTACATGGCTTCGTACGCTTCGGTGAAAGCGGGCGAGCTTTCGCAGATTCACCGCGACTATGCCCGCTCGCGCCCCTACTACCTGGCCTTCTTCTACCTGGTGCAGGAGGACGACCCGCTGTGGAGCCGCATGCGCGGGCTGATCAATCCCATGCTCTCCTACTACTGGGTGAACGCCTGGCGCGAGCTGGGGTTGAGCGCAGGCAATCCCAGCCTCAACGCCACCACGCCGGCCGAGATCGCCGTGCGCGCCGCCACGCACGAGAACCAGGACCTTTGCGCGCTCTGGTTCCAGATGACGAACGGGCTGGCCGAGGTGAACCCCGGCCTGCTGCGCCGCGTCTCGAACCAGATTCGGCTCAAGAGCAGCGAGTCGCCCATCTATCAGCAGATCGCGGACCAAATTGAGCAGATGATGATGGAATAGGGGAGATCGAGAAGCGAGAAGCCGCAAGGCAGCCGAGGCTCGAGGATCGAGGGAATGGAAGCGCCCGGCCGGGGGATGGCCGGGCGCTTTTGGATTGGGTGTGGGGCCGGTGGTCTCTGGGGGCGCGGCGCCAGGGGCCGCGCTCAGCAGCTGCCGTAGAGCAGCGTCTCGAGGCGGCGCTGGACGGCGGGCCATTCGGCGCGCAGCACGCGGTACCACGCCGTGTCGCGGCTGCGCTCCTTCACGATCATGTGGTCCTGCTGAATGGCCTCGAAGGTGAAGCCCATGCGCAGGGCGGCGCGGCGCGAGCGCTCGTTGAGCGTGTTGCACTTCCACTCCACGCGCCGGTAGCCAAGCGCAAAGCAGTGGCGCAGCGCCAGGTAGGTCGCCTCGGTGTTCACCGGGGTGCGTTGCACGGCGGCCGAATACCAGATGCTGCCCAACTCGATGCAGAGGTTGGCCGGCTGGTTGCGCATCAGGTTCAGCATGCCCACGGCGTGGCCCGAACCCTGATCGAAGACGGTGAAGGGCAGCCCGTCGGCGGCGCCGGCCTGGGCTTGCAGCATGGGCAGCATCTGCTCCTGCGCCGCGAAAGGGCCATGAAAGAGGTAGCGCCAGATCAACTCCTCGGCATCGTAGGCGGGGAACTCGAGGCCGGGCAGGGCGATCGGCGCGCCGTTGCTCACAGCGAAGAGTGTGGCGGCGTCGCGCGCAATGTCGAGCGGCGCCATGCGCACGTAACGCCCCTCCAGCGTCACCGGCGCCGGCTTGAGCGGCAGCGTGGCGCGCAGAGCCAGGTCGGCGGGCGAAAGTGGGTCGGGCAGCGGCGCAAACATGGTCACTCCTTGCGTGCGGATGTGGGGGTGCGGGCGAGGCGGTTCAGCCGCCGGCCAGGAAATCGAAGAGGATGCTGTGCACCACGCGCTCAATCGGCGCGTGGTCGTCGGTAAAGGGGGCCAGCGCGGTGACGGGCGCAGGGCGCAACTGCGCCAGCGCCTGCTGCGCAAAGCTGCGGAATTCGGCGGGCGTGGCTGCAGGCAGGGCGGCAGCGCGGGCGGCCACATCTTCGGCCGTCACCGCGGCGCGGGTGGCCACCAGCATGGTGTTGCCCAGCGCGCCATCGGGCGCCGGCTCGTCGAAGAGCAGCACGGTGGGGAAGACGCTGCCCACCGTCGCCGCCAGCGCATCGACCAGCGCCCTGTTCTCGCCGGCGCGGCCGATGTTGATGGCGAGCACCCCCTCGGCGCTCAGGTGGCTCTCCACGAGCGCGAAGAACTCGCGCGTCGTCAGGTGGAAGGGGATGTAGGGCGGGCGGTAGGCGTCGACGGCGATCACGTCCCAGGTGGCCGCGGCGGGCTGCTGCGCCAGCCAGCGGCGGCCGTCGGCGGCGACGGCGGTCAGGTTCGGCCGCTCCATGGCAAAGAAGTCGCGCCCCACCTCAAGGATCTGCGGGTCCAGCTCCACGCCCGTCATCTGCACCGGCTCGCCCAGCGGGCTGTAGACGGTGTCATAGAGACCCGTGACCGTGCCGGCAGCCAGCCCAATCACCAGCAGGTTGCGCGGCGCGACCGGGGCGCCGCTTGCTGCCGGGCGCACCAGCGGCGCAAGCAGAAAGTAGTCCCAAATGCCGTTGCTGAGCGTGGCCTGCGGGTGGTAGACGCTGTGGATGCCGATGCCGTCGTTGAGTTTGAGGTGGCGCTCGCTGCCCCACTCGCGCACGGCGATGTAGTTGAAGGTGCTTTCGTCTTCATAGATGATCGTGCCGCGCCGGCCGTCGTCCCAGCTGGTGCGGATCGAACGGTCGCCGGCGGTGAAGATCGTGATGGCCGCCACCAGCAGCAGGGCCAGCGCCGGCGCCCAAAGGTGGCGCTGGCCGATCGCGCCCAGCGTCAGCACCAGCAGCAGGACAAGCGCCAGCAGCAGGAAGGTGAGCCGTGTGCCCAGCGCCGGAATCAGGAAGAGCACGGGCACAAACGCGCCCAGCAGGCTGCCCGCGGTGCTCAGGGCGTAGAGGCGGCCCAACGCCGCGCCGGTTTCGCGCGTACCGGCCGGCGATGCCCCTTCCAGCTCGAGCAGGCGCAGGCGCGCGGCCCACGGGCTGGCCGTACCCAGCAGCAGCACGGGCACGCTGAAGAGCAGCGCAACCGCCAGCAGCGCGCCGGCCAGCAGCCCCGGCGCGAACTGCTCCAGCCCGCCGGCAGCCAGGCGCAGCACGGGGCGGCTGAGCAGCGGCACGGCGGCCACGCCCAGCGCGGCCAGCGTCAGCGTGATATCGAGCGCAGGGCGCGACGGGTAGCGGTCGGCAAGGTGGCCGCCCAGCCAGGCGCCCAGCGCGAGGTAGAGCAGGATCATGCCGATCAGGGCGGCCCAGACGATCTGGTTGTTGCCGAAGGCGGGTTCGAGCAGGCGCGAGGCGCTCAGCTCGACGCCGAGCGTGGCAAAGCCGGCAGTGAAGACAAGCAGGGAGAGGGTTCGCACAGGTGGAGGGTTCGCACGCATGGAGCGCTCGCACGCATGGAGCGCTCGCAGGGGATCGGGTGGCTGCAGGCGTCCCCAAGCATACGCTGCTGCGGCGCACACTGCAAAGCCGCCGCCCGGCTGGGTGGGACCGCGACGGGGTGACGCCGGCGCGCCTACTCCTCCAGCCCTTCCCACTCAATTTGCATGCTGCCCACGCACGCAGGAAGGTGCCGCAGCTGCGGGTTGGCAAAGAAGCGCGCCAGCAGCGTATCCATACACGGGTCGCCGCCGGCCAGCACGCCGTGCCCGCGCCCGGGGAAGAGCACCACCCGGCTCGCCTCCAGGTAGGCGGCAGCGCGGCGCGCCCAAACCGGGGGCGTGATCGGGTCGTGCGTGCCGCCCACCACCAGGGTGGGCGTCTGCAGCAGGTCACTTACCTTGGCGGCGGGCGAAACGGGCTGCACCGGCCAGAAGGCGCAGAGCGCGGCCACGGCGGCGGCGCGCTGCACGGGCAGGGCGCCCAACTGGGGCGGGATGCGCTGGGCGATGAGCGCCACGTCGTCTGTGGTATAGAAGGGCGCCTCCTCGGAGCAGAGCACCGACGCGAACGCACCTTCGCTGAAGGGGTCGCGCTGCGGGTGGGGATAGCGCTCGAGCAGCGCCTGCTGCGTATCGAGCGGCAGCGCGGCCATCTCGGCAGCGAGCGCGGCGGGCGTGGAGACATCCAGCTCGTGCATCAGCCAGGCCGTGCGTTCGGCTTCGGCGCCAGGGGGCAGCGCAAGCGCTGAAGGGATTCCATCTGGACCCAGTGCAGCGCCAGCGGGCGGCGGCGCAGGGCGAGCGCCTGTCGCAGTTGCGGGCGGTTCGGCGAACCAGCAGCCGGTGTTGGGCGGCAGCAGTGTGCAGGCACGCACAAAATCCTCCGTGTAAAAGGCTGTGATCAGCGCCGGCAGGCTGCCGCCGCCCGTGTAGAGCCGCTCGTAGAGCAGACGCAGAATGTCGTCACCCGAGCCGTAGCCAAGGTCGCTGGGCAGAGGGCTGCGGTTATAGCGGTCGATGACGGCGAGCAGCCGCACCTCCAGCGCCGGGAAGGCGGCGTCGCAGGCGGGGTCAGCGGCGCAGTCCTGCGCCACGCGCAGAAAGACCGACCAGGTGTTCAGCGGCTCCTCGAGCAGGGCATTGACCGAGAGCGGCAGCACGGCGTCCAGCACCATGCTGCGCACCAGCGATGGGTAACGATTTGCCACCTGCACCGCCACGCGCGTGCCGTACGAGGTGGCGTAGAGGTTCACCTGATCAAGGCCGAGCGCCAGCGCCAGGTCGGCCACATCTTCCACCTGTTCGGCGCTGCCGTAGGCCGAAAGGTCGCGTCCCTCGTGCAGCAGCCGTTCGGCGCAGGCGGCATAGGCGGCGATCAGGTCGGGCGCCAGCTCGTCCGGCTCATCGACTTCGAAGCAGTCGAGCGAAGGGCGCGACGCGCCGGCGCCGCGTGGGTCGAGCAGGATCACCGTGCGGTCGTTGCGCAGCGCCAGCGAGTAGAAGTGCAAGCGGCTCTCGAGCGCGCCGCCGCCGGGGCCGCCGGGCAGCACAAGCACCGGGTCTGGATTGGGCTCGCCGCGGCTGTGAAGGATGGTGACAAAGAGCTCGATGGTGGGTGAGTTGGGGTCGGCGCGCCGTTCGGGCACGCGCAGCAGGCCGCAGGCGATGCGCTCGCCGAAGGGGGCGTAGAAGGGGCAGGTTGTCTCGGTGAAGGCGGGCAGCTCGAGGATGGCGGCAGGTGCAGGCTCGTCGGGGCTTTGCGCACGCGCCGGCGCGTGCGCAAGGGCAGTCAGGAGTGTCACCAGCAGCAGCGCCAGAAATCCGCGCCGGCTTTGCCCTGCACGCGCGCCAAGGCCGCGCCGGCGGTGTCGCCGCGTGCGGCCAACCGTCTTTGGGCGGCACAGGGATGCTGGAGCGGGCACCATACTCCTCTTCAGCGGCAAGTGGCAAGAACGACAAGCGCCCCGAACCCCATTTGGCTGTTCATCGCGCCCTTGCGACTCCTTGCGACCTTGTGTTGCGCAGTTCGCAGTGTGCTCTTTCTTCAGTATTGCAGCGCCTCGCGCACGGGGCTGAAGACGTCGACCACCGTGCAGCCCGCCGGCCCGGCAATGGCGCAGTGCTCGACGTCGCCGGGGATCAGGTAGAGCGCGCCGGTGGTCAAGAGCTCTTTGCCGCCGTCGATCAGCAGCTCCAGCGCGCCGCTGAGCACAATCAGCCCCTGCTCGTGCGGGTGGCTGTGGGTGGGCACCACGGCGTTGGGCGCCATCTCGACGCGTGAGAGCAGCAGCTTCTGCGCCCAATAGGTTTGCGTCACCACACCGGGGGCAAGCTCCTTGCGGGCGCGATTTGTCACGTCACAAACGGGCATCGGCAAGCGGACCTTTCTGGGGCCGGCGCCAAATCGGGGCGCGCCGGTTTGTTCTGTGGCTGCAGGAAACCTGTGGCTGCATTAAGCAAGACCAGCGCAGGAGCGGGCAGGTTACGGCCTCTTTACGGCAGCACCAGCCATGCACCCCTGCAAGGCATGCGCACCTGCAAGGCATGCGCACCTGCGAGTATACGTCTGCGCCTGGTGAGCGTCCACCTGCGCTGCGGCGCCCTGGCCCTGCGGCCCGGGGAAGGGGCGTGGGGGCTCGGCCGCAACAATTGGCCGTAACCTTTGGCCTGCAACTGCGTCATTCCCTTGAATTGGTGCTTGCGCAGTTGCGCCGCACCGTGTATGATGCAGTCTGACATGCCGGGATTCAGGCGCGCGAGCGCCCCTGCCCGAGACAGTCGCATCGCCACACAGCGCACTCGGCCCTAATTGACGCTTCATTGCACACTGAACCTCATCGCCGCTCAGACTGCTGCGCGCACGCGCAGTTGAGCCGACTGGCCCGCCGGCATGGCCCATGCACACCATCGCACAAGCCCCGCACGCGCCACATAGCAGCCCCCATCCCGCATTGCAGCCCACGTCGACGCCGTGGTCTTTTGTGTTGCCCGCATCCGCCGTCTGCAGCATCCCACTGCACCATCATCCCACTGCCGCCTTCCCACGTTTAGAGAGGTCCTGTTCATGAATCACCCTGCTTCGCGGCCGACACTGCTGCTTGCAGCCCTTGTGCTGGCTTTGGCCCTGGCGCTGCTGCCGGGTCTTGGCGCCATTTCGGTCTATGCACAAGGCGCACCCGCTGTGGACACGCCCACCACCGAGCCTCCGACGTCGACGCCGACACTCGTACCGACGGAAACCTTTACGCCCGTGCCGCCCACCGCAACGGCCACCTTTACGCCCGACCCAGGCGTGGGCACCGAAACGCCCACCAGCACGCCGGACCCTGGTGTCGAAGAGACGCCGACCCCCGTGCCCGACCCTGTGCCGATCCCCGAGCCGGTGACGATGGTGCTGCTTGGTTCCGGTTTGGCCGCGCTTTCGGCCGCCGTGGCTGCACGCCGCCGCAAGCAGTAGCAGGGGGCCCTTCTGCTGCGCCGCACCGCCGCGGTTCGGCAGAGAGTGAAGGGCTGAAGAAGCGAAGGCTGTCTGCCCGCACGTGCGGTGTGTGGCAGAGGTTGGTTCGGCCGCAGCGCTGCCAAGGACCGCAGCGAAGAACGGCCGACGCGTCGCCGTCTTGCGTACGGCATCATGCGAACCAGTTGAATAGACGGGTGGTGCGCCTCTCCCCCAGGCGGGGGCTTCGCGCACCACCCGTTTCTTTGTGTCTGCGCCCCACAGTGTGTGTGTTTGCACCCAAATGAGTGGCCGAAACGCGACCCGCGTGGTGCGCGACGCACCGCTTGCGGCGCCGGCGAATTGGTTGGATACAAGCAAGACCGGTGCGCGCCGCGAAGGAATCGGCGGCCAAGAGTGGATCAATCACAAAAGAGAGCATGTGTTTTTGTGGTAGAGTAGCCGGCAGATCTACGCAAAGCGCTTGCGTTCGGGTGCGCAGGCTGCACGAGCGCCACACTGAGTTGTCCTGTTTCCGGCGCCATTTCCCGTTTAGCGAAACAAAAAGGGCCAATGACCCCACAACTTCCTCCCCATCGCGTGCAGCTTGCGCTGCACAGAGTTCCGCGTGTGCGGGCAGTGCGTCGGCTGACGGCCGTGGTAGTGGCCGCGCTGGTGCTGGCTGCCCTGCTGCCGGCGGCGCCGCTGTATGCGCAGGAAGGTTCGCCTGCGCCTGCTGCAACGGCTACTGCGCTGGTGGCGCCCTGGGTGCTGCCCGACGCCAACGGCTCGCGCGTGGGCTGGGACGCCGGCGGCGCGCTGGCTGCCGCAGCCGGCGCACAGGGTGTGGCCCCGGCCGGGCTTTCGGTCGACGCCGTGGCCGGCACACTTGGCGAAGGATTCCCCCGCCAGCGCTACCAGGGCTACGACCTGCCCCTGCAGACCATGACGCTGCAGCTGCCCATTGGCGCGCCCGCCGCGCTCGAAGTGCGCGGCGTGATCGCCGTCGACCTCGCGCCCGGCACGCTGACGCCCGGCGCGCCTGCGCTGCCCACTGTGATCGTGGATGAGGGTCAGCCCGAACCGGAAGCCAAAGAGACGGTTGCACTGCCCACGGCGCCGATCTTCATTCTGCGCAGCGGCCGGCTGGGCGACGCCCAGATTGTGGTGCTTGCCCTGAGCCCCTACTACACCGAAAACGGTGGGCTCAAGCTGGCCACGGCGGTGGATGCCTGGGTGCCCGGCGCGCAGCCGCTTGCCGGCCCCGCCTGGGATCTGGTTGCCAAACCCGAACCCAACCCGATCTTTGCCGCCGCCGTGGAGGCTGCCACCGCCGCCGCCGATGACCCCGCGCGCGCCGTCGAGGCCGCCGCACTGGGCGCTTCGGTGCAGGACGCGGTGGCCGCACTGGCCATCCCCGCGGCAATCGACGGCACCACCTTCAACCCGGCCGCGCTCGACCAGAGCGACACCACCGTGCGCATCGTCGTCAGCCAGCCCGGCATGCAGAGCGTGACGCGTGCGGCCCTCGCCGCGCTGGTGCCCGCCTACCAGGGCGCCGCATTCAACACGCTCAAGGTCACGCGCAAAGGGGTCGAGGTGCCGGTGCAGCTGGTGGGCGCCGATGAGCTGCGCTTCTATGTGGCCGGCCCGCTGGGCGACCGATGGAACAGCACCGATGTCCACCTCATCACCATCAATGCGGCCGACCCCAGCCCGCTCATGGCGCAGCGCACCGTGGCCGGCATGACCAGCGGCGCCGCCAGCTTTGTGTTGGAGCCCGGCTTCTGGGTCAAAAATAACCCCTTCTCCTACGCGACCGCGCCCAACTGGCCCGGCGCCGACGGCGACCGCTATTTCGCAGGCGAAGCCTCCTACTATCCCGCCGGCAGCACCGCCGAGGGCGTTGAAAAGAGGTCTTCGGTGACGGTTGACCTGGCCGTGGAGGGCGGGCTGAAGTGGGGCTCGTCGCTGCCTCTGGCCGCCGGCACCGTCTCGACCTACACGCTGACGCTGGGCGCCAAGCGCGCCAACAGCGGTGCGCCGCCCAAGTACGAGCTGCAGGTGGCGTGGACCGAAGCCGGCGTGGCCAAGTTACAGAATCTGGACGTGACCATCCCTGAAGGCCCGGCGCCCACCTACAGCTGGCCCGATGCCGTGCAGGTGAGCTTTGCCCTGCCCACTTCGGTGACGAGCTTCACGCTCAGCCACCGGAACACTGCGCTAGCCTCGGCGGCGCTGCTTGATTCGGTGAGCCTGCTGCGCACCGCCCGCCTGGAACTGGGCGGCAAGGGCGCACGGTTTGTGGCGCCCGCCGGCGTCGCCGCCCTGCGCTGGGTTGGGGCCCCGAGCGCACAACTCTACGACGTTACCGACGGCGCCGCGCCCGTGGTGCTGAGCGGCGCCAACGGCAACGGCTTTACCGACGGCGTGGCCCAGCGCCGCTACCTGGTGGCCGGTACGGGCACGCTGCTCCAGCCCGCGCTGCAGAAGCCCACCGCCTTCGCCTTCAATGGCCTCACGCCCTCCGACGCGCTCTACATCATTCCGTCGGCAGAGTATCTGGCGCCGCTGCAGCAGCTCCTGACCCTGCGCCAGGGGCAGGGCTACCGCACCTCGGTCATCAACGTCAACGCGCTCTACGACAGCTACTCGTTTGGCTGGGTGGATCCGTACGCGATTCGCCGCTTCCTGCAGCAGGCGTGGAGCGTGCCGGCGTGGCAGGACAAGCTGCTCTCCACCGTGCTGGTGGGCGATGGCACCGTCGACATCAAGGGCTTTGAGGGCAAGACCCGCAGCTTCCAGCTCATTCCGCCCTTTATGGCCGACGACGCCGACCCGTGGCTCGATGAAGTGGCCTGCGACCCCTGCTTCGGCCAACTGAACGACCCCGACCCGGCGCTGGGCCTGGGCGAAAACCCGCACCTGGGCGACGTGCAGAACCCGCTCGACCCCAACACCAAGCAAGACTTGTTCGTGCCCGAGGTCTGGATTGGCCGCTTCCCCGTCAACAGCGTCGAGGAGCTGACGGCGCTCATTACCAAGATCGTCAACTACGAAAAGGCGCCGGCGGCCTCGAACCCGTCGCCGCTGCCCGGCTGGCGCGGCCGCATCCTGTATGTGACCGACAATGTGTGGAAGCCGCTGAACCCCGGTGTGGCCGGCACGGACATCGTCCAGGACAAGGCGGGCAACTTCGAGTATGTCTCCAACCACCTGCGCGCGCTCAATCCCTCCGTCACCGCGGACGCGGTAATGTCCGAATACTGGTCGCCGCGCATCTACTATGCGCCTTATCCCGAGAAGCCCGTCGGCACCGAAATCGGCGCGTGGCGTGTGCAGGACCCGGACCAGATTCCGAACCGGCTGGAGAGCGAAGTCAGCAAGGGCGTTTCGGTGCTCATCTACAACGGCCACGCCAACCACTACTACATGGGCAACGTGGAAAACGGGCCGGCTGTGCGCGAGGCCGTGCTGCAGATTCAGGACCCCGAGTCGCTCTTCACAAACCAGCTGCAGCCCTTTGTGATGCTGGCCATGACCTGCGAAGCGGCGCAGTTCATCAAGCCCACCAATTCGGGCCGCGTGGCCACCGAGGCCTTTATCCTGGACCCCGACGGCAGCGCCGTTGCCGTGTGGGGGCCCACCGGCCAGAGCGACGCCCACAGCCACGACATGCTGCAGGAGGGCTTCTTCTCCCGTCTCTACAGCGAGAACAACAAGTCGATCCGCATCGGCGAGCTGACCGACGCCGGCTATATCGCCGTCTCGGTGGCCGCCTCGCAGACCTATGTGCTACGCACCTTTGTGCTCTTCGGCGACCCGCTGACGCGCCTCAAGCCCCAGTACAACCGCGACGTGATGATGCCGATTGTGGCGCGCTGACCGGCGCGTCTGCTTGCCTCTTCCCCAAATCCCAACCCAGCAGGGCCGCCCGCAAGGCGGCCCTGCTGCGCGCCAGGCTCACACACCCCGGCGCGCTGCTGCTGACGTGAACCTGCGTTGCCCCCTGCAGTGGCTTTTCCCGCAGTTCCCGTAGTTTCCGTGTACTTTTGCTTTTCCTTGCAGTTGCTTCTCCTTGCGTCCTTCTGTTGATCGGTTCCCTTGCGTCCTTGCGTTACGCAGTTACGCAGTTACGCAGTGAGCTGTTTGCAGCGCAGAACCGCAACCAGCCCAAAACAGAGCCGTGGCACCCTTGTGTGCACCCCAGCGTCCCATCCGGAGTCGCAGGCGCAATTGCGCGCGCCTCTGCAACGCCATGGTGGCGCCGGTGCACAGCCCGGTAAACCGCACACACCAGGCGGCGTGGCCGGGCCATTTGCCCGCCCCTAGCCGAGAAAACCAGGAATCTGTGCACCCATTCTTCGATTCGTGCTGCACAAAGGAGCCAAAGAGCCATGCCGTACGGGATTGAACGCGTCACCGTGATTGGCGCCGGCACCATGGGCGCCGCCATCGCGGGGCATCTGGCCAACGCTGGCGTGGCCGCCACCCTGCTCGACATTGCGCCCACCGAGCTGCTGGCCGAAGAGAGCGCTGCCGGCCTTACGCTCGAAAGCCGCAAGGTGCGCAACCGCATCGCCCAGCAAGGCTACGACCGCATGATCAAGTCCAAGCCGGCCAACCTCTTCTCGCAGGATGCGGCGCGCCTGATCACGGTGGGCAACCTGGAAGAGGACTTTGACAAGGCCGTCGGCAGCAGCGACTGGATCGTCGAGGTGATTGTCGAACGGCCCGGCCCCAAGCAGGCGCTGATGGCGCGCATCGAGAAGGTGGCCCCGGCGCACGCCGTGATCAGCTCGAACACCTCGGGCATCCCTATCAACATCATTGCGCAGGGGCGCAGCGACGGCTTCAAGAAGCGCTTCCTGGGCACCCACTTCTTCAACCCGCCCCGCTACCTACACCTGCTTGAGCTGATCCCCACGCCCGACACCGACCCGGCCGTCATCGATCGGATGCGCAGCTTTGCCGAGGTGGTGCTGGGCAAGGGCGTGGTGGTGGCCAAGGACACGCCGAACTTCATCGCCAACCGCATGATCTCGTTCATCCAGAGCGACCTGATGGAGTTCGCCATCGTCAACGGCTACACGGTTGAAGAGGTGGACAAGCTCACCGGCCCGCTGCTCGGCCGCCCCAAGACCGGCACCTTCCGCCTCAACGACGTCATCGGCATCGACGTGATGCAGCTGGTGAGCGACAACCTCTACGCCCTGATCCCCGAGGACGAAGACCGCGAGGTGCTGCGCGGCGAGTACTCTACCGTGGTGATGAAGGGGCTTGTGGAGCAGAAGCTGCTGGGCAACAAGACGGGCCAGGGCTTCTACAAGACGGTGGCCGACGCCAAGGGCAGGAAGGATTTCCACGGGCTGGACCTGCAGGCCGCGGCCGAAGGCGAGATCAGCTATGTGGCGCCGAAGAAGCCCAAGTGGTCGAGCGTGGGCAGCGCCAAGGACGCCGAGCTGCCCGAGCGGCTGCGGCTGCTGGCTAACGCCGGCGACCCGGCGGGCGAGCTGATCTGGCACACGCTCTCGCGCACCATGGCCTACGCCTCGAAGCGCATCCCCGAGATTGCCGACGGCATCGCCGATATCGACAACGCCATGCGCTGGGGCTTTGCCTGGGAGATGGGCCCCTTCGAGACCTGGGACGTGCTGGGCGTGAAGGAGACGACGGCGCGCATCGAGGCCGAGGGTGGCAGCGTGGCGCCCTGGGTGAAGCAGATGCTCGCCGCCGGCAACAGCAGCTTCTACTGCTACGACGGGGCCACGCGCCTGGTGTGGAACCCGGCCGGCAACGGCTATGTGCCCGCCGCGCCCGATTCGAAGGCGGTTTCGATTACCGACCTGCGCCACGCCGGCCGCCCCGTAGCCACAAACGAGAGCGCCTCGCTGCACAACATGGGCGACGGCGTGCTGCTGCTCGAGTTCCACAGCAAGATGAATGTGCTCGACCCGCAGATCTTCGAGATGATGCAGAAGGCGATCGACAAGCTGCACGGCAGCGCCACCGGCCTGGTGATCGGCAACGAGGGCGCCAACTTCAGCGCCGGCGCCAACCTGCTCTACTTTGCGCTGCTGCTGCAGAGCGGCGATATGGCCGGCGGCGCCGCCTTCATCAAGCAGGGGCAGGATACGCTGCTGGCGCTGCGGCGCGCGCCCAAGCCCGTGGTCGCCGCGCCCTTCAACCGCGTGCTGGGCGGCGGTGTAGAGACCTGTCTGGCCGCCGATCGCATTGTGGCCCACGCCGAAACCTACATGGGCCTGGTCGAAGTCGGCGTCGGCATCATCCCCGGCTGGGGCGGCTGCAAGGAGTTTGTGCGCCGCCACGTGAGCCCGCACATGCGCGCCACCAACGTCAACCCCATGCCCTACCTGCGCCAGGTCTTCGACACGATCGGCTTTGCCAGGGTGGGCGAATCGGCGGCGCAGTCGCGCGACCTGGGCTTTCTGGCGCCAGGCGACCGTATTGTGATGAACCGCGACCTGCAGCTGGCCGAAGCCAAGAAGGAAGTGCTGGCCATGGCCGACGCCGGCTATCGCCCGCCTGTGACCACCGGCAACGTCTACGCCGCCGGCAACGAGGTGCTGGCCGGCGTGCGCATCGAGGTCTATTCGATGCTGCAGGGCGGCTACATCTCGGAGCATGACGCCAAGATCGCGAACAAGCTCGGTTCCGTCCTCAGCGGCGGCGACTTGAGCGAGCCGGCCTGGATGGACGAGCAGTACTTCCTGGACCTGGAGCGCGAGGCGCTACTCTCGTTGGCGGGTGAGCAGAAGACGCAAGAACGCGTCATGTACATGCTGCAGAACGGCAAGCCGCTCCGCAACTAACAACCGCCCTGACGCAAGGGCGCCAGGACGACTTTAGGTAACGTTTCGTGCCAACTTCAACTTCCCGCATGGTAGGTGGACGATGACATACACCAACAAACGTAATCTGGTCTACTTCGAGAATGCCTCCATGCATGGCCTCTTCAACGACATGGAGTTATGGCAAGTCGAGAACGAGAAACGCCTGCTGTCAGTGAGTATCCAGAAGGACTGCGAACGGTTCTGCTGTATTGCATTGACAAATCCGACCGAGGTAGTCGTCACCAGTTGGTCTGGCAGGAACTATGCTGAGGTCTCAGAGGGTGCGCTTGTAGTATTCAATATTGGCCAATAGCAGCGCGCCTGCTTGCGGAATTGCACGACGTCAATTTCAGGAGAATCCTATGCGGAATGCGGTGATTGTAGCGGCGGCAAGGACGGCAGTGGGCAAGGCGCCGCGCGGAGCGCTGCGTACGGTGCGCCCCGATGATATGGCCGCCGAGGTGGTGAAGGCGGTGATTGCACGCGCGGGCATCCAGCCCGAGCAGGTGGAAGACCTGGTGCTCGGCTGCGCCTTCCCCGAGGCGGAGCAGGGCATGAACGTGGCGCGCATCGTCGCGCTGCGCGCCGGCCTGCCCGAGAGCGTTTGCGGGCAGACGGTGAACCGCTTCTGCTCGAGCGGGCTGCAGACGATTGCCACCGCCGCCCAGCAGATCATGGCGGGCATGGGCGATTCGATCATCGCCGGCGGCGTCGAGAGCATGTCGCACGTGCCCATGATCGGCAACAAGTTCGTGGCCAACCCGCTGCTCGCCGAGCAGTACCCCGGCGTCTACCTGGGCATGGGGCTGACGGCCGAGAACGTGGCCAGGAAATATGGCGTCGACCGTGCGGCGCAGGATGCCTTTGCGCTGCGCAGCCACCAGCGCGCCGCTGCGGCCCAGGATAGCGGCAAGTTTGCCGACGAGATCGTGCCGCTCAATGTCAACGTCAAGTTGGGCGCAGGGGGCGAGGCGAAGAGCAGCAGCTTTACCTTCGCGCAGGATGAAGGTGTGCGCCGCGACTCGAGCCCCGAAGGGCTGGCCAAGCTCAAGCCCGCCTTCCACGTTTCCGGTAGCGTCACCGCCGGCAACAGCAGCCAGACGAGCGACGGCGCCGCCGCGCTGCTGATCATGAGCGAGGAGCGGGCAGCTGCGCTGGGGCTGAAGCCGCTGGCGCGCTTTGTCTCGTTTGCCGTGGGCGGCGTCTCGCCCGAGTACATGGGGATTGGCCCGATTGCCGCCGTGCCCAAGGCGCTGCAGTACGCCGGCATGAGCCTGGGCGACATCGAGCTGATTGAGCTCAACGAGGCCTTTGCGGCGCAGGCGCTGGCCGTGATGCGCGAGCTGGACTTCGACGAGGAGATCACAAACGTCAACGGCGGCGCGATCGCGCTGGGCCACCCGCTGGGCTGCACGGGCGCCAAGCTCACCGTGCAGGCGCTGCACGAACTGCAGCGGCGCGACAAGCAGGTGGCCATGATCACCATGTGCATCGGCGGCGGCATGGGTGCTGCGGGGATTATCGAGCGGCTGAACTAAACGCGCAGGCCTCGCCCGAGGCCGGCGCTGAACAAAACTACGGTTCGAGCGCTGTAGACCGCTGATCGAGGGCGGCCAACAGCGCTCGAACCGTTTCTGTCTCCGGATGGTCCGTCCCCAGCAGGCGCTCGCGCGCGCGGCAGGCGCGCTGCAGCAGCCTGCGCCCCTCCTCAATCTGCCCCAGCTTCGTACAGAGCGACGCCAGGTCCAGCAGCGAAAGCGCAACGCTCAGCGAGTCCTCGCCGTAGACGGCCTCGCGAATGGCGAGGGCGCGCCGCATGTGGGTGCGCGCTCCTTCCAGGTTGCCCGCGGCCTCAAGATACTTGCTCAGCTCGGTGTGGCTGACGGCGGTAACCAGGTCGCCGTCGCCCAGGACGCGGTTCGCCACCTCGACGGCCTTCTCAAGATGGCCGCGGGCTTCGTCGCGCTTGCCCATGCGCATCAGCAGCGCGCCCAACATGCTCAACGTGATCACCGTGTCGCGGTGGTCATCCGTCCAGACGAACCTGCGAATGGCCAGCGCCTCTTCATAGGCCGCCTGCGCTGCGCCGTTTTGGCCCAGCTGCTCGAGCACATAGCCCAGATTGTGGTAGCTCTCGGCGATATCGGGGTGGAGGTCGCCGAGCAGCTGCCGGCGCACATTCAGTGCGTGCTCAAGGTAGGGGCGCGCCTGTTCGTGTTTGCCCGGCCCGTCGATCAGCATGATGCCCAGATTGTTGGCCACGTAGCAGGTCCCCAGGTCGTCCGGCCCCAGCACCTGCAGGCAGATTGCGTAGGCGCGTTCCAGCGTCGAGAGCGCAAGTTCGGCCTCGCCCAGGAACCAATAGCACTCGCTCAGGTCGCCCATGATCTGGGTGCTGTCGGCGTGCTGCTCACCGAAACGCGCCACCTGCAGCGCCAGCGCCTGCTCCAGATGGGCGCGCGCCTCGCCATAGCGGCTTTGCGCCGCCAGCAGCCGGCCAATGTGGTGATGGCACGGGGCCGTTGCCTCGCTGTCGCCGACGGCCTCGCTGTCGCCCGCGGCCTCGCTGTTCCCGCCGGCCTCTGCGCGCCGGACGGCGAGCACGCGCCGCCACTCGGCAAGCGCGCCCTCCAGGTCGCCGCTCTGCTCCAGGTGGCGCGCAAGCGCTGCCACCAGCACAGCGCCCTGCGCCGGTTCACGCTCCAGGGCCTGATCGGCCACGTGGCGGATGTGCACGTTGCCCGACACCAGCGTCAGGGGCGTGCCGCTGCGGTTGGCCCGTTCAAGGCCGCTGAGCACCGTCGCCTCGATGCGATGTTGGGCGGCCAACGCCTGCTCGGGCGCCATTGTGCGCACAAAGGCCGCCACCAGGCGGTGAATACGCATGCTCTCTTCGGCCTCTACCTGCACCAACCCCAACTCAATCAGGCGCGCATACGCGTCCTCGGCGGCCACTGCATCCTCGGCCACCCGCGGGTCCAGCTCCAGCGTGCGCACCAGCACGTCGTACCAAACGGGTTCGCCGGGCGCGAAGCAGGCCATGTGCATGAGCAAGCGCTGGGCGCGCACATCGCGGGCTTCGGCGGGCTGCAGCCGCTCGTAGCTGACGGCGAAGGTGCGCCCCACATGCTGCAGGTGGGCCGTGGGCGAGATGCCGGTGCCCTGCAGCGAAGGGTGGTTGAGCAGCGCCTGATCGCGCACGGCGTTCAGGTACTGCTGCGGCGTGACGGCGCGCCGGTAGCGGTGCAGGTAGCTGCCGGCCAGGTGCAGGGCCAGCGGCAGGTCGCCCAGGGTGGCGGCAATGGCGTCCAGCACGGCGTCGTCGGCGTGGGCCACGTGGCGGCGCAGGAGCGCGACGCTCTCGGCGCGCGCAAAGACGCCCAGCTGCGCCTGCTCCACCCCCAGCAGCGGCTCCCATTCACCCTGGCGGCTGGTGATCAGCACGCGGCAGCCGCCCGAAACGGGCCGCCACTGCTGCACCAGCGCCGGATCCTCGCAGTTATCGAAGACCAGCAGCCGCTGCTCGGGCCCCTGCCACGCCGCCTGCACCAGCGCCACCTGTTCGGCCAGCGCAAGCAGCGCAAAGTCGGGCCGCAGCGCCATGCCCGCCGCGCCGCCGCAGCGCGCCACCTCGGCGGGGATGGCATGCTCCAGCTCGAAGCGCAGCCAGAAGACGCCGCCCGGGAAGTACTGGCCGTAGCGATGCACAAACTCGCTGGCCAGCTGTGTCTTGCCGATGCCGCCCAGCCCGGTGGCTGCGGCCGTCTCGACCGGGCTGATGGCGGCTGTGGTGTGGGTGGCCAGCGCGCGGGCCAGCGCCAGCAGGTCTTGCGTGCGGCCCACAAAGAAGGGGTTGCGGCTGAGGGGCACGATTGAGCCGTGCGGCAGGGGCGCAGGCTCCGGCAGCCGGTCGAGCGGCCAGGCGCCTGGGCGTAGTTGCGGCGGCGGGCCGGCGGCGGGCAGCGTAGGCGCAGCTGCTGCCACAGGCGCGACCGGCGCAGACGCGGGCGCGGCGGGCTCCGGCGCGGCGGGTGCGGCAAAGAGGGCGTCGCAGAGTCGGTCCGGCGCGGGGTGGCCGGCGCTGGTTAGCAAGGCCATCAGCCAGGCGCGATCAAGCTGCCCGCGCGCCACCAGCGTTCGCCCCAGCAGCTCGACGTCGGCAAGGCGCAGAGGCAGGTGGCCCTTGCGCCAGTACTCCACGATCGAGCCGCCCTCGCGCCCCACCAGATAGCCCAACTCATCCTGGATCACCAGGATCGGCTTGCCCTCCACCGCCTTCACCCGGTGCAGGGCGGTGGTCAGCAGCTCCGCAAAGCGCAGCGGCGACTCAGCCACGGCATCTCTCCAGCGTTGGCCGGCGCAGCGCGCGCCGCATCCGAGCATTCGGCAAGAGTCGGAATCGATTCGGAGTGAACTCGGAAGAACGCTCCAAATGCGCCCCCTGCATCGCCGGCATACTGCGCTTACACCGAACAAGGAAACAGGAAAGCCAAAGCGCCGGCTCCCAAACCCTTGTGGCGGAATCGGCGACGGCAGTCTGGTTCTGGCCATGCGCCAGAGAAAGGGAGGGCGACGGGATCAATGTACCGGGATGAAGGATGGGTGTCAACTGTGCTTCTGCTGTTCGTTTCCGCTGTACCTGCTGTTCTATCCACGGCCATGCCGAGTCATGGCCACGACACAAGAGAGAGAGATGTGCAGATGAAGAACGTACTGAAGTTTGGTCTGCTTGCTTTCGTCGGCGCGCTTGTGCTTTCGCTTGGGTTGGCGCTGACACCTGGGGTTGCGATGGCGCACGCTCTGCCGCCTGTCGCTGAGTATACGGAGGATGCCACGGCTCCCAGCCAGTGGGGCGGCTGCTCGGATTACTGGGTCTATGACGAGTACGAGTTCAGCATCACCAACCTGGCCGACGGCACTGTGAACTACGAGATCAATGGCCAGGATTACACGTTGTGGGAAGGTGAGACCTGGTGGCACTCCTTCCCGCGCGAGCGTGGCTACAGCGACTGCTCGATTGAGAGCTACGAGCTGCCGGTGATCAACTTCGACGGCACCTTCAGCTCGGGGTACTGGGAAGAGAGCTTCTCGCTTGGCGACTACGACGCCTACCAGTTCGAGAGCTTCGGGACCTTTATCGACCTGTACCAGGCGGACGCTACCGGCCCAGTCGACCTCGGTCGGCTCCCCACCGGTGACTTCCTTCCCAACTTCCTGGCCTACGGCGACGCAGGTTCGGCCACGGTGAGCACGAGCGTGGGCGACTACTACACCTTCCAGGCCTGGGACGGCGATTGGGTGGAGATCACGATGTCGAGCAGCAACATGGATACCCTGCTCGAACTGTACGGCCCCGACGGCCGCCTGGTTGCCAGCAACGATGATGATTGGGGTTCGACGGACTCGTACATCTACGTCGATAACCTGCAGTACGGCACCTACACCATCGTGGCTCGTGGCTGGGCCGGCGACACGGGCACCTACTGGTTGACGCTGGACTAAGACGGCGCAGCGCCAAGCTCGCCCGACCATAACAACAGCGGGCCGCCCTTCACACAGGGCGGCCCGCTGCCATGCAAAGCAAATTGCGGCAAATCCGTTGACGCCGCAGCACTTTTCCCGCTATCATGGTCCATCACCCCCCGCCAAACCGCACAAAGGAGCAATCCCGTGGCTACAGAGATAAAGCGCTTCGCCATCCGGCTTGGCTTCCTGGCCGAAGGGGATGCGGACCAGGTGCAAGATCAGTATGAACGGTATCTCAGAATTTGGAATCTCATCAATGAGGGCGCCAACTCCGTCGAAGTTGACTGGCAAGTCGCGGCATCGGAGTTGGAGCTACCTGAGTTGGAGGAACCTCCGTCGATTGGGCTGTTTGCCGAACTTTTCGAGGACGGGCTGCACACGCTGGTTGTGATCCTGGAGGATGCCGGGCCGCCTCTTGCCGATGGGGGGGTGCTTGTCGAAGCAGCAGGTCGCCAGCTTTGGGTGCCAACCCCAGAAGCGGAAGATCTGCTGGATGGGTGCATCAAGGCGGTGTTCTACAACTTGCTGTTCGATGGCGAAACGTTGCGTCTGGCAATCGACCAAGTGAGCGCTGAGATCGGGACCCAAACCAACACAGTCCGCACCAAAGCCTCGACCAAGTCCGCGAAAAAGTCCCCGGTCAGGAGCAGCGGCGCCGGCGTCTCGGTGTACAAGAAGCGTAACTTTACGGACGCCATGAAGGGCGGCATCAAGTAAAGTGTCGTGTTCTCCTGATCAGCACACGCGCACGGTTACCTGCAAGCAGCCAGCCGCCCGGCCGAAATCTTCGGTCGGGCGGCTTTCGTCTGTCAGTCGTGCGGTGCTGCGGCGGGGCTACTCGCCCGCGTCCAGCGTCAGCGAGAGCGGTTCGCTGCCGTAGGTCGCCTCGTCCCACTCCACGGCCGTCAGCGTGCCGTCGGCCTCGGCAAAGGTAATCACCCTCGGCTCGGCATAGGGGCTGGCAATCTGCCCGGTAAGCGTCACCACCACCTCGGCGGCGGCGCTCTCCTCCCAGGTGCCCACCTCGAGGATGGGCGCTTCGCCGTTGAGGTAGTCGCTGATCAGCTGCAGGCTGCCGTCGGCAAAGAGCACCAGGCGCAGCAGGCGGCCGGGGCTGGATGCAGCCGGCAGCACATCCGAGACGAAGACCGCCTGCGCGCCCTCCGGCGTCTCGAAGGGGGCGGCGCCGGCGAGCGGGTCGTCACCGCTCTCGGTGGTCGCGGTGGTTGCCTCGCTGGGCGCCACCGCTTCGGGTTCCGTCACGGTCACGGTGACGGTGATGGGCTCGGGCGCCGTCGCCGGCAGGGTAGTTGTGAGCACTGGGGTGGCGTCGGCGGTCGGCTCGCTCGAGAGCGGCTCCTCGTCCTCCAGCAGCAGGTCGTCCAGGCTCTGCTCGGCAAAGGTCAGCCCATCGGCGCCGAAGATCGAGGTGTCCCACTCCGTGGCGGTCAGCGCGCCGTCGGCCAGCGCGAAGGTCAGCGCCAGCGGCTCGCTGTAGTCGGTCTCCGCGGTGCCGGTCAGCTCCACACGCAGCGTATCATCTTCATTCTGCGTCCAGGTGCCCAGCTCGATCACCGGCTCTTCGCCGTTGAGGTAATCGCTCACCATCTGCACGCTGCCGTCGTCGTAGAAGATCAGGCTGCGCTGCAGGCCGGGGCTGGAGGCCGCGGGCAGCACGTCGGAGGTGTAGAAGGCCACCGCCTCGGCATTGCCGCTGGCACCCTCTTCCTGCAGCCGGTTGAGCACGAGCGAGAGGTAGGTCAGCGTCTCGCCGTCGTAGGCAAAGACCAGCTCCTGCGCCGTTTCGTACTCGCGTTCGGTGGAGCCGGTGATGGTGACGGTGACGGCGCCGTCACCGCCATCCACCCAGCTGCCCTCCTCGATGATCGGCAGCTCATTGTTCAGGTACCAGGTGCTGGACTGCAGCGAGCCATCGGGGTAGAGAATCAGCAGCACCACCTGGCCGGGGCTGGAGGCGGCGGGCAGAATGTTGGAGACCCAGACGCCATCGGCCGGCCCCACCTCTTCCTCGGCGGCGCGGGCCAGGCTCAGCCCCTCGCTGCCGAAGAGCGTCTCGTCCCAGGCGGTGGCGGTCAGGCCGCCCTCTTCGCCCATGGCAAAGGTCCACTCGATCGGCGCCTCGTAGACGGAATCGGCGCGGCCGGTGAGGCTGACGCTGACTTCGCCCGTCTCGGCGTCGGCGCTCCAGCTGCCGATCTCGACGATCGGTTCCTCGTCATTCAGAAAGTCGGTGCTCAGCGCGGCGGTGCCGTCGGGCGCCAGCTCGAGCGTGATCTCGCGCCCGGGGCTGGATGCGGCGGGCAGCGTGTCGGAGACGTAGGCGCCGGCGATTTCCAGGTTCTGTGCCGGGGCAAGGGCAAGCCCTTCGCTGCCATAGCGCGACTCGTCCCAGCTGGTCGCCGTCAGGCTGCCGTCTTCGGCCTGCGCAAAGGTAAACTCCACCGGCGCGTCGTAGTCCACATCGGCGGTGCCCGAAAGGCTGACGAGCAGCGCGCCGCTTTCATCAGTAGCCCAGGTGCCCACCTCGACAATCGGCGCCTCGCCGTTGAGGTAGTTCGAGCTGAGCGTGGCGGTGGCGTCGGGGTCGAGCGTCAGCGTGATCAGCCGGCCGGGGCTGGAGGCCGCCGGCAGCAGCTCCGAGACGAAGACCTGCGGCGCTTCGGCCTCGGCAGCAGGCGTCTCCTGCGCCACGGTGGGCGCGTGGGTGGCTGCCAGCGCCACGGCGGGCAGCAGGCCCAGCAGCAGGCTCAAGGCCAGCAGCAGGCGCACAAGGGGAGTGGGTCGCGAAGGTGTGGGATTCATTGAGGGCTCCTGTGGCATGGCATTAGCGGGGCGGCCGCAAGGGTCGCATTGCGCAGTTGGACCGGCGCGGAAGCAGAAGGCTCGCCGCGCCGGCAGAGAATTGCTCAAGTATAGCAGGTACTCGGCAGAGAGTTCTGCACTGCGCGCCTGCCGCTTGGCGCATATTATTCAGACACAAACCTTCCGTTTGCCCACTGCAAGCGGGAAGGGGGCGCAGTGGCGCCGGCTCTAATAATTCTCAGCACTTTCATAAAAATTGCAGCCCCGGTGCGCTCTATGCTAGAATGTTGCCCGCAGCGCGCACAGGCTTTGCTCGCACGCTTGCCCGCGCTGCTGCGCCACGAAAGAGACGGGCCGCCCACCCGCGCCGCCCGCGAACGCCGCACTTCCCTGGAGAATCGACACCCATGCAACTGACCTGGCCCTGGAGCAAGCCCCAGACGCGCACCTCGTCCGTCCTTTGGGTGGACCTGGGCGACCTGGGCGACCTTGTGAACCCTTCCGGTCCGCACGAACAGTGGCAGGACCACGGCCTGGGCCTGCTGCGCACCATCCTGCACCAGAACGGCGTGCTGACCGACCTGGCCTCCACCCGCGCCGTCACCTCGTGGGAGGAGCTGGGCAAGCAGATGCAGGGCTATAGCACGCTGGTAATGAACGTGCGCAGCTATACCTACCCCTCGGCGCACAAGGCGGCCACGCTCTTCAAGCAGGTTAACCCCAACGGCATGGTGCTTGCCGGCGGCATGCACGCCACCGTTGCCCCCGAAGAGATGCTCGCCGTGCCCGAATTCGACCGCATCTGCAAGGGGCCGGGCGAAAAGGTGATCGTCGATCTGGTGCGCGACCCGGCCAGCTTCCCCCGCTTCTTCGAGGCTGAGGGCGCCAAATCAATGGCCGAATGGCCGATGATGGACCGCGAGCTGTGGCCCAAGCCGCAGGGGCGCAAGGTGCAGCGCCGCTGGAAGTGGCAGTGGCCCATGGAGCCCGAATGCGGCTGGGGGCCCGGCCCCGTCGCCACCATCATCACCAGCCGCGTCTGCCCGTGGCAGTGCGTCTTCTGCAACGAAAACTCCTACATCCCCAACATGGGCCGCCGCCCGGTCGACGCGGTGATCGACGAGCTGAACTTCCTGGACCGCAAGTACGGCGTCGGCTCGGTCGTCATCCACGACTCGATGTTCTTCCAGAACCCCAAGTGGCTCAAGGAGTGGATCGAGAAGTACCCGCGCAAGACGAAGAACTGGAGCTACTGGGCCGCCGGCCGCGCCGATACCGTGCGCCAATGGCCCGACCTCTTCGAGGCGCTGGTGCGCGAGACCAACTGGCGCACGATCTCGATCGGCTTCGAATCGGGCAGCGACCGCGTGCTGCGCCTCCTCAACAAGGAGTGCACCGAAGAGGACAACAACTTCGCCATCGACCTCGTCAACCGCCTCGGAGACGAGCTGGAGGCCAAGGGCGAGCAGCCGCCCCGCTTCTGGTCCAACATCATGCTCGGCATCCCCGGCGAACTGCCCGAGGACGCCTTCAAGACCATGCGCATGCTCAAGCGCATGAAGCGGGTCTTCCCCAGCATCGCCTTCTATGCGCCCTACCCCGGTTCGGCGCTGGGCAATCAGCTGATCGCCGAGGGCAAGAGCCTGATGTCGAAGGACAACTACCACCGCTTCCCCGACGACGAGAAGGTGAAGGGCGTGGATTACGCCTTCTACCGCGACCTGCTGGCCGGCAAGTACGATGCCGAGATCAACCGTGGGCTGGGCATGGTGCGCCACGGCAGCGAACTCTACGAAGGTACGCTGATCAAGGCCTAGCCCAGAGCAAGTGAAGCGCAAGAGAGCAGCGCAGGGGAAAGAGACATGAGCAGCTTTTCGAATCCGCACTACATGTACCTCTTTGAGCTGAAGAACGGACGCAAGAAGCTGGCCTATGGCGAGACGCCCGAAGACGCGCTCGACATTCTGCGCATCCGCCTGAGCGAGCAGGAGATGGACGAGATCAAGCGCGATGCCTTCATCAAGATCAACCAGCGCGACCTGCAGCAGTACGTCAAGGATCTGGGCTGAGCCGACCGGCTCCGGGAGTGCCTGTGACCCTTTCGCGCCGCCAGGCTGCGCTGTTGGCCGACATCCGGGCCGGTGACGTGCTCAAGGTGCACCGCACGCTGGACGGCGCCAAGCAGCACCGCCTGCACCGGCTGAACGGCGGCCCAGCCTGCCACGTGGAGGAGGCCGACGTCGATGCGCTGATTGCCGCCGGCCACATTGCCAGCAACATGAAGTTCCCGGCCGCCACCTATGTGCTGGTCGGATTATTCTAAAGCTTTTCATAACAATTGACGCTCAGCCGGGGCTGGGGTAGAATTGTGCTGTGGCGGCGGGGGATACACCGCCACTTTACTGTCAGGTGCTGCGGAGTTGTGGAAGGGGCAGCTGTGCACGGGGTTCGCCGTCATATCCTCGAACTGCTCAAGGAGCGCAGCGCAGCCACCGTGGCCGAACTGGCCGAGTGGCTGGGCATGGCGCCTGTTTCCGTGCGCCACCACCTCGATATCCTGCAGGGTGATAACCTGATTCGCGTGCAGCGACTGGAGCGCCGCGGCAGCGTGGGGCGCCCGCAGCAGGTCTACGCGCTGACGGACGAGGCGGCGGGTCACTTTCCAAACAACTTTGCGCTGCTGGCCGCCAACCTTGTGCGTCAAGTCAAGCAAGTGCTGCCGCCCGACCAGGTGGAGGCCGTCTTCCATTCGCTGGCGCAGGAGCTCGCTTCTGAGTTCAGCACCGAACTCAACGGCGAATGCTGCGCTGAGCTGGGTGGGAGTGCAGGAGCGCAGGAGGCCGAAGAGCGTGTGCGCCGCGTTGCCGAATTTCTGAACGCGCGCGGCTATCTTGCCAGCTACGAACCCACCTGCGCCGGCATCGAACTGGCGACCGACGCCGAGGGCAGCTTTCTGCTCCACAAGCACAACTGCCCCTATGCCGGCATCTCGGGCGAGCACCAGGAGCTCTGCCAGATGGACCAGACGCTCGTGGACACGCTCTTCGATCAGCACTGCGAGCGCATCGCCCACATGGGTAGCCAGGATCGCTGCTGCACCTATCGCGTGCGCATCGATACGGGCACAGGCAACGCAGCAAGCGTGGGCAACACAGCACGCGAGGCAGACGCGGCAGAGAGCGCCGCGCCTGTGCTCTTTGATGGACTGCGCGCCCCCATCCGGCTGGTGGCCTGAATGGCGAGCCTCTCCTTCGCGCCGCAGACGGTTGTGGCCGGCATGATTCCGCTGGCGGCTGGTGTGCGCGGGCGCGTGCATGTGGCGCCGCTGCCCGCCGGCTCTCCCGGCGCCCCGCTGGCCGACAGCTTTGGGCGGCGCATCAACTACCTGCGCATCAGCCTGACGGACGCCTGCAACCTGCGCTGTGTCTACTGCATGCCCGAAGACATGCAGTTCCGCCCCCGCAGCGAGCTGATGCGCGACGACGAGATTCTGCTGCTGGTGCGCGTCGCCGCCGGCCTCGGCGTCAACAAGGTGCGCCTGACGGGCGGCGAGCCGACCATTCGCCCCGGCATGGTGGAACTGGTGCGCGCGATCGCCCAAGTTCCCGGCATCGACGACCTGGCGATGACCACCAACGGCCTGCTGCTCGACAAGCTGGCCAAGCCGCTGGCGGCCGCCGGCCTCAAGCGCGTCAACATCAGCATCGACACGCTCGCGGCCGAAAAGTTCCACCGCATCACGCGCTGGGGCCACGTGGAAGATGTGTGGCGCGCAATCCGCGCCGCCGAAGCCGCCGGCCTTACGCCGATTAAGCTCAACGCCGTGGTCGTGCGCCACTTCAACGACGGTGACGACATGATCGACCTGGCGCGGCTGACGCTGGAGAACTCTTGGGACGTGCGCTTCATCGAGATGATGCCCTTTGGCGAGATCACCGAGTTCCAACAGACCAACGTGGTGACCTACGCCGAGATGAAGGCGCGTATCGAAGCGCACTATGGGCCGCTGCAAGAGGCAGGGTACGATTATCTTGACCCCAGCCGCCCCTACCGCATCCCCGGCGCATTGGGCACGCTCGGCTTCATCAGCAGCGTCACCGAACCCTTTTGCCAGGGCTGCGGCCGGGTGCGGCTGACGGCCGACGGCAAGCTGCGCCTTTGCCTGCTGCGCGAAGACGAGGTGGACCTGCTGACGCCGCTGCGCGCCGGCGCCTCCTTTGCACAGCTGCAGGCGCTGATGGCCGAAGGCGCGTGGCACAAGCCATGGGGCCATGGGCTGGCGCAGGGGCTGGTGGCCGAGAACCGCGCCATGAACCAGCTTGGCGGTTAGTGCGACCCGCATTCAGATGTGTACGAATTCAGGTGTGTACGAAGTGACGGCAGTCACTGGAGCTTTGACAGGGAGAGAATGAGCATGATTACGTTGACGTCGTCGGCCGCCGAGAAGCTGGGCGGGATTATGGAGCAGAAGGGCGTGATCGACAGCATGGCGCTGCGTGTCTTCGTCAAGGGCGGCGGCTGCGGCGGCATGCAGTACGGCATGACCTTTGACAAGGTGCAGGAGGGGGACGAAGTCTACGAGCAGCACGGCCTGCGCGTGGTTGTCGACCCGACGAGCCTCTTCTACATCGACGGGGCGAGCATCGATTACGTGGATAACCTGATGGGCGGCGGCTTCCACATCGAGAACCCGCAGGCCACGTCGGCATGCGGCTGCGGCAGCAGCTTCCGCACGGCCAAGTCGCACACCGGCGACGAGATGCCCAGCAGCTGCAGCCACAACTAGCGCCGCCGGCCGCACGCGTTGGTCGCAGCGTTCTGCCCGCACAGTGCGCGGGCGCCAGCACGGCGCCCGCGTTTGGTTCCATCTTGTCCAGCGCACACGCCCGGTAGAGCCTGCGCCAGCACAAAGGCAGAGTGGTGAACGCCAGAATCTTCACCCTGGAAGAAGCGCGCGCCGCCCTGCCCCAGGTGAAGGCGCTGATGGAGCAGGCGCAGCATGCCCGCACGGCCCTGATGGCTGCGCGCCCCGAGCTGTGGCCCGTGCTCAGGAAGGCAGCCACCAACGGCGGCAATCGCAGCGCCAGCCGCGCCCTTGCCCACTATCGCGCACTCGAGGCCGGCATCAAGGGCATCCAGGCGCTGGGCGTGGTGGTGAAGGATGTGGATCAGGGCCTGGTCGATTTCATCGGCACACGCGACGGGCGCGAGGTCTACCTGTGCTGGCGGTACGGCGAGGAAGAGCTGGAGTTCTGGCACGAGTTGGACACCGGTTTTGCCGGCCGCCGGCCGCTGGACGACGAGATTATTTGAGCCGCACCTGCCGCGCCCCTGCCAGCGCCGCGCGCTGCTGCAGGCGGCGGCCCTTGACGAAGCGAGACGCATGACAACCGCCTTTCTGGTCTCACCCCTTGTTGGATCCGAAGCCGCCAGAACCGCGGCTGCACCCGCTGCACCAGGCGCAGAGGCAAGCAGCCATGCGCCCGCGGCCACGCTTGAGCAGCGCATTCAGCTCGTGCTCAACGACTATCGCCCCAACCTCTACATGGATGGCGGCGACGTCGAGGTGCTGCGCATCGACGAGAAGGGTGTTGTGCACCTCAAGATGATGGGCGCCTGCATCGACTGCCCCATCAGCATCCTGACCATGCGCCTGGGCATCCAGCGTCTGCTCAAGGAGCACTTTCCCGATGTGGTGACGGGCGTCAATGCCATCACCGATATCGACATCTCGGCGCTCTACAACCGCAGCGCGCCGTCCCAGACGTCTCAGCCACCCGCCGAGGGAAGTTGACCCATGCCCAACCCCTATGGCGCGCCCGAGATCACGGCGCAGGCGCTGAAGGCGAAGCGCGACGCCGGCGAGTCGCTGGTTTGGCTTGACGTGCGCGAGCCGTGGGAGGTGCGCCGCGTGCAGGTGAAGGACGCCGGCGTCGTCAACCTGCCCATGGGCGAACTTGCCCAGCGCGGCGCCGACGCCCTGCCCGAGGACGCACGCGACAAGGACGCACAGCTGGTGGTGCAATGCCACCACGGCGTGCGCAGCGCCCAGGTGGTGCGCTGGCTGCGCGACCAGGGCTGGAGCAACGCCCTTAGCCTGGCCGGCGGTGTTGACGCCTGGGCCAAAGAGGTGGACGCCTCGATCGGCGCTTACTGACCCATCCCGCCACCCTTGTTCTGGGCGGCGACGCCGGCCCCACTGTGTGCGCCGGCCTGCTCTTTGTGATTCGTTCGGATTCGTTTGCTCGCGCAGCGCGATGGTAGAATCCCGCCTGCGCAGCCACAGAGCCCGTAGAGCCTCTGTGCTCTTCGCTGCGTTTGCGGCCTGCCCTCTTCTGGTCTGGCTGAGTAAGGAGGAAGTGTGCGCGTTGCCCTGATCAACCCCAAGTTCCGGCTCCCAATCGACACCCGCACCACGGCGCACCTGGGCCTGGCCTATCTGGGCGCCATGAGCGAGCAGCGTGGTGATGAGGTGATCGTCTTCGACGCCGACGTGGAGAAGGAGCCGGTCACCGAGTTCATCAAGCGCTACCGCCCGCACATCATCGGCATTACGGCCAACACGCCGCAGGTGAAGCAGGCCTGGCGCACGGCCAAGGCGATCAAGGAGTTCTACGACTGCCCGATCGTGCTCGGCGGCCCGCACGTCAGCGTGCTGCCCGAAGAGACCTGCGAGAAGCCCTACGTCGATATCGCAGTGCGCGGCGAAGGCGAAGAGACCTGGATCGACATCTGCGTGCGCCTCGAGAACTTCCTGCGCGACCACCCCGAGTACAGCGAAGCCGCCGGCGGGGCTTTCAGCACCGAAGCCTTCATGCACGCCGAGAACGAGATCTTCACCGACTGCACCGGCATCAGCTACCGCACCAGCGACGGCCAGATCCACAACAACGCCGACCGCAACCCAATCGCCGACCTCGACAGCCTGCCCTGGCCCGCCTACCATCTCTTCAAGATGGACCGCTACACCAACCTGCAGCCCGCCACCGACCACGTGGACGGCGCCCGCAGCTTCAGCATCCTCACCAGCCGCGGCTGCCCCTACCGCTGCACCTTCTGCAGCCAGAGCATCATGCCCATCAAGTGGCGCAGCCGCAGCCCCGAAAGCGTGCTGGCCGAGTGGCGCCACCTGGTGGAAGAGCTGGGCGCCCAGGAGATCGGCGTGCTCGACGACAGCGCCAACATCCGCGTCAAGCGGCTGGAGGAGCTGGCCAACCTGCTGATCGAGAACAACCTGAACCACGTGCCCTGGATCTTCGTCAACGGCATTCGCGCCAACCTGGCCAGCAAGGAGCTGCTGCTTCTGCTCAAGCGCGCCGGCCTCAAGCGCACCGCCTTTGGCGTCGAGACGGGCGACCCCGAGATCCTCAAGAGCATCGACAAGAAGATCGACCTCGACACGATCCGCCAGGCCTTCAAGAACGCAAACGAGGTTGGCCTCGAGACCATCGCCTTCATGATCATCGGCCTGCCCGGCGAGACGCGCCAGACGATGCAGAACTCGATCAACTTCGCGATCGAGATCGACCCGATGATCGCCAACTTCTCGATGATGACGCCCTATCCCGGCACCAAGGTCTACGAGATTGTGAAGCGCCAGGGGCGCTTCCTGATCAACGACTGGGAGGACTACGTCTTCTTCGAGCAGCAGGCGCGCTACGAGATGGGTGAGATGACGGCCGAGCTGGTGGAGGAGATGTACCGCAAGGCCTATCGCCAGTTCTACCTGCGCCCGCGGCCGATTTTGCGCCGCCTGCAGTCGAAGGACTTCTGGTTCAACCTGCCGCGCAACGCCCGCATTGCCCTGCGCACCTTTGTGCCCAAGAAGGAGAAGACGGGCCTGCGCAAGGCGGTGGAGGCCGAAGGCAGCATCTGACGACGATCGAGAAGCGAGCCGTTCGGATCGAGAATCGAGAATCGAGAAGCGAGAGGCCGGCGGCACACGTGTCGCGTTGTTCCCTAAGTTTCCGGTTGTTGAAGCAGCAATGACAATGATGAGGTCTGGAACCGAAATGTGAGTGTCGCGAAGACGCCTCCCGGCGCACCTTCTCGATTCTCGATTCTCGCTTCTCGATCTCCGTCCTGAAAGGACGGACAATGCGTGTAATCCTTGCCAGCCCCGAAGCCAAAGTGTGGAGTGCGCGCAAGCACATTCCGCTGGGGCTGGGCTACCTGGCCGCCGTCCTGCGCGAGGGCGGCCACGATGTGATGATCTTCGACGCCTCGATCGAGGACGTCGACCTGAGCTATTACCTCGACATCGCGGCCGCCGAAGGGCGCCCCTGGCAGATGATTGGCGTTACGGCCACCACGCCGCTGATGCCCGAGGCGTGGGGCATGGCGCAGCTCTGCAAGGCGCGCGGCATGATCACCGTGCTCGGCGGTCCGCACCTCACGATCATGCCGCTCGAATCGCTCGAAGCGCCCCACCACACCTACGTCGACTACGTCTTCAAGGGCGAGGCCGAGTACTCCTTCCTTGAACTGATCAACACGCTCGAGGCCGGGCGCACGCCGGGGCTGATCCCGGGCATCCACTTCCGGCGCGGCGACGAGATCGTGGCCAGCCCCGAAAGCCCCATGATCCCGGACCTGGACGCGCTGCCCTTCCCCGCCCACGACCTCTTCAAGATCGACCGCTACACAAACCTCCAGCCCCTCACCGATGGGCTGGACCGCAACGCGCGCTCCTTCACCATCCTCACCAGCCGCGGCTGCCCCTACAAGTGCACCTTCTGCTCCAAGCCCGTGACGGGCGACACCTGGCGCGCGCGCTCGGTGGAGAGCGTCGTGCAGGAGTGGAAGTGGCTTGTCAACGGGCTGGGCGCGACCGAAATCGGCGTTACGGATGACATCTGGAACCTGAAGCTGCCGCGCGCCAAGGAGCTCTGCCGCCGCCTGATCGAAGAGGGGCTGAACCACGTGCCCTGGGTTACCGTGCACGGCATGAAGGTGAACCACAGCGACCTCGAACTCTTCCAGCTGATGAAGGCAGCAGGCTGCAAGCGCGTGGGCTTTGGCGTGGAAAACGGCGACGACCACATGCTGCGCAACGTCATCCGCAAGGGGCAGACGCTGGACCAGGTGCGCGAGGCCTTTGCCAACGCCAAGGCCGCCGGCCTGCAGACGATGGGCTTCTTCATCTTTGGCATGCCGGGCGACAACGAAGAGACGATGGAGAAGACGATCCGCCTCGCGCTCGAACTGGACCCGAAGCTGGCCAACTTCATGCTCGCCGCCCCCTTCCCCGGCACGGTGATGTACGAGCAGATTCGCGAGGGCGGCCAGGTCTTTGCCGACAACTGGGGCGATTTCGCCATCCACGAACAGAAGTCGCGCTTTACGATGAACGAGGGCTACGACCCCGAGCTGGTGATCAAGAAGTGGCGCGAGGCCTACCGGCGCTTCTACCTCTACCGGCCCGAGCGGGTGCTGGAGAAGATGATGTTCAAGGAGAACTGGACGAACATCCCCAACACCGTGGCGCAGATCAAACGCTTCTTCATCGGCGCCAGGGATCAGGAGCCGGCGCAAGCGGCCGCGAACGGCGCGCGCCCTGCCGAGAAGGTCGCGGCGTAGGGCGCTGTCTCCAGACGCAATCAACCACCGAGAAATGACGGGTGGCACGAGTGTTGGTTCAGGTTGAGAAGTTCGGAAGACAGTTTGAGTGGGATTCGGAGAAGGCGGCGACAAACCTCAGCAAACATGGTGTTACGTTTGACGAGGCCGTAGAAGCCTTGTTTGATGCCTTTCTCGAGGTTGCGCCCATACATCGTGGCGGAGAAGACCGGCTGATTGGGATGGGGCAGACTGAGAAGCGCAAGCTACTCCTTGTAGTTCACGTCGAGCGAGGAACGGCGACTCGCATCATCTCAGCCCGCCGCGCGACAAATGCCGAACGCAAAGCCTATGAAGCAGGTTACCGAGCTGGATGATGACGAGGTCGCTGAGTTCAACTACGTGATGCAACCGCGCCCGGCCACGCCGGTTACACTGGAGATTCCGGATGATCTGCTGGAATCCCTCGGCGAGATCGCCAGGCAGCAGGGGATTGGCGTTGCCTCGCTGCTGAAGTCCTATATCAGCAACGGGTACAATGCGGACGCCGAGGCGATGCGCCACGGCCGCTGGCTAGATCAAGCCGAAGCGATCCTGACACGGCACATCGATTCGCCCTCAGAGGTCGAGGCCATTGTTGCCGAACTGCGTCAGGCCTCGGCCGTGACGACTATCCGACCAGGCGCCGTCCGCTAGTCTCATTCCGGCCTGCGTTGCGCCGGCAGGTCTGCCCTTCTGCTGTCACCGAAGACGCCGATGAACACCCCCCACCCCGACCCCATAGTGGCCGCGCTGAACCGGGCGGGCGTCGAATACTCTCTCCACGCTCACGCACCCTCGATTACGATTCGCAACGCCGACGAGCAGCTGGACTTTCCGGTCGAACGGCTCCTCAAGACGATCGCCTTTCGCATCAAGAACCAGGGCTGGCTGCTGGTGGGGCTCTGCGGCTACGACCAGGCCGACTACCGCAAGCTTGCAGACTTCACCGGCGTGGGCCGCGACAAGATTATGCGCCTCGATCCCGACGAGCTGCACGCCGCGCTGGGCTACGAGCTGGGCGGCACGGCGCCCTTTGCCCCCAACGCCCAGACGCGCGTTGTGCTCGATACCCACGTGCTGCGCCACGCCACCATCTTCTGCGGCACGGGGCGCAGCGACCGCACGCTCGAAATCGCCCCTGGCGACCTGGTGCGCGTCAGCGGCGCCACCGTCGCCCCTGTCTCCAAAAAGCTGGTGTGCGAAGGCTGAGCCTCCCACCGCCGCAGACTGGAATTCCTGACCCCTATCATGCTCGGACTCGTTCCCAAACTGCCGCTCTACTGGGCCTTTCGCCGCTTTGGCTGGCCAAAGGTCAAGCCCTTTTCGGTGGTCATCAGCGTCAGCTTCCGCTGCAACAGCAAATGCCGCACCTGCGACGTCTGGCGCAAGCCCAACGATGACCTCTCGCTGGCCGAGTGGGACCGCGTCTTCCAGTCGTTGGGGCGCACCCCCTTCTACATGACCTTCACCGGCGGCGAGCCCTTCCTGCGCGGCGACCTCGACGACCTGGTGATCAGCGCCTACACTCACTGCCGCCCCGAGGTGATCACCATCCCCACCAACGGCATGCTCACCGAGCGCGTGGTGGAGAAGGTGGCGCGCATGTGTCGCGAGTGCCCCACCTCGAGCATCGGCATTAATCTGAGCATCGACGGCATCGGCGATGAGCACGACGACATCCGCGGCGTCGAGGGCAACTGGGCGCTGAGCATGGAGACCTGGAAGCGGCTCAAGGCGCTGCAAGCCGAGCACAAGAACCTGGTGCTGACCGTGCACACCGTGATCAGCCGCTTCAACGTGCACCGTTTCCGCGAGATTCAGGAGGGGCTCAAGTTCCTCGAGCCGGACTCGTATATCACCGAGGTGGCCGAAGAGCGGGTGGAGTTGGACACCGTGGGCTGGGGCATCACCCCGCGCCCGCACGATTACGACGAGGTGGCCGACTTTCTGAGCCAGCAGGCGCGCCAGACGCAGGCGCGCGGGATTGCCCGCTTTACGCAGGCTTTTCGCGCCCACTACTACCAACTGGCCAAGCGGGTGCTCCACGAGCGCGAGCAGGTGATCCCCTGCTACGCCGGCTGGGCCAGCGCCCACATTGCGCCGAATGGCGACCTGTGGTCGTGCTGCATTCGCGCCGAAAGTGTGGGCAACCTGCGCCAGAACAACTACGACCTCGCGCCGCTCTGGCGCAGCCGGGCAATGGAGGAGCTGCGCGGCAGCATCCGCCGCAAGGAGTGCGCCTGCCCCATGGCCAACGCCAACTACGCCAACATGCTCCTCCACCCGCCGACGGTGGCGCGAGTCATGCGCGATGCCGCGCGCTAGCTGAGCCGGCGCTGCGGCTCTCCTCTCTCCTGCACTCCCTCTCGCCGCCCCGGCTCTGCTCGCCGCCTGGCCTGGCTCCATTCGTTCTGCTCACCGGCCAGGGCGGCTGCAATCGTGGGCCATGACCGCTCACGTCGAACCTCGTTGTGCGCGTTGACCCATTCCATCACGCAACCTATACTGGGACTTCAGGGCCGGCGGTTCAGCGCACCCGCTTGCGCCGTCCCATGTTGTCTCCCTTGCTGGAAGCCCAGGCCAGAGCCGTCCGTGCCATTCTCTCTCCCCAGCCACTCACAAGAATCAGCTTGACCTACCCCACACTCCGCCCCCATGACCTTCAACGAACTCGCCAACTTTATTTGGTCGATTGCCGACCTGCTGCGCGGTGACTACAAGCAGTCGGACTACGGCAAAGTCGTCCTGCCCTTCACCCTGCTGCGCCGCCTCGACTGCGTGCTCGAGCCCACCAAGCCCGCCGTACTGGCCGAAGCCGCCGCACGCGCCGGCTCCCCTCTCCCGCTCGAACCCTTCCTGCTCATCAAGAGCGGGTATACCTTCTACAACGCCTCGCCGCTGGACCTGACCAAGGCTCTTGCCGACCCACCCAACCTGCGCCAGAACCTCTCTGCCTACATCGCCGCCTTCCGCGAGAACGCACGCGATATCTTCGAGCGCTACAACTTCCAGGCCCAGCTTGAACGGCTCGACGACGCCGGCCTGCTCTACCTTGTGACCAAACGCTTCACCGAGATCGACCTGCACCCCGCCGTGGTGGACAACCACATGATGGGCCGCGCCTACGAAGAGCTCATCCGCAAGTGGGCTGAGTCTTCGAACGAGACGGCCGGCGAGCACTTTACCGCCCGCGATGTGATCCGCCTGATGGTCGAGCTGCTCTTCGCGCCCGACCGCGACGCGCTGCTGAAGGGCAGCCCCGTGCGCCGCCTCTACGACCCCGCGGCCGGCACCGGCGGCATGCTCAGCGAGGCCGACGAGGCGCTGGGCCGTCTGAACCCGCGCGCAAGGCTCGCCCTCTTTGGCCAGGAGCTGAATCCCGAATCCTACGCCGTCTGCAAGGCCGATATGCTGGTCAAGGGGCACGACACTTCGCACATTGTGCTGGGCAACTCCTTCACCGCCGACGGCCACGCCGGCCGCCGCTTCGACTACATGCTCTCGAATCCGCCCTATGGCGTGGACTGGAAGAAGGTGCAGGACGCCATCGTCAAGGAACACCAGACGCTGGGCTATGACGGCCGCTTTGGGCCCGGGCTGCCGCGCGTCTCGGATGGCAGCCTGCTCTTTCTGCTGCACCTGATTGACAAGATGGAGCGGCCGGAGGCGGGCGGCTGCCGCTTTGCGATTGTGCTCAACGGCTCGCCGCTCTTTACGGGCGGCGCAGGCAGCGGCGAATCGAACATCCGCAAGTGGGTGCTGGAAAACGACTGGCTCGAGGCGATTGTGGCGCTGCCCACCGACATGTTCCACAATACGGGCATTGCCACCTACATCTGGGTGCTGAGCAACCGCAAGCCGCAGGCGCGTGCCGGCAAGGTGCAGCTGATCGACGCCGGCGCCTTCTTTGTGAAGATGCGCAAGAGCGTGGGCAGCAAGCGCAAGGAGCTGGGCGCGGCCGAGATTGCGCAGGTGTTGTCGCTCTACAGCGCCTTTGCCGACGCGCCGCAGAGCCGCATTGTGGAGAGCGCCGACCTGGGCTACCGCACGATTACCGTGGAGCGCCCGCTGCGCGACGCCGACGGCGCCCCGCTGTTCGACAAGAAGGGCAAGCCCCTGCCCGACCCGGCGCTGCGCGACACCGAAAACGTGCCGCTGCGCGAGGAGATTGCTGCCTACTTTGCGCGCGAGGTGCTGCCCCACGTGCCCGATGCGTGGATTGACGAGAACAAGACGAAGACGGGCTACGAGATCCCCTTCAACCGCTACTTCTACACCTACACGCCGCCCCGCCCGCTGGCCGAGATCGATGCCGACCTGAAGCGGCTGGGCGACGAAATCCGCGCCCTGCTGGAAGAGGTGGTGCAGTGAGCCACCCCCGCTACCCCGCCTACAAACCCAGCGGCGTGCCCTGGCTGGGCGACGTGCCGAGCCATTGGGAGGTGCTTCCTCTCTTGGCAGTTATGAAGGAGAGTTATGCTCCGAACACTGGTAATGCAGTGTCCACTGTATTGTCATTGAGCTATGGTCGCATAGTGGTTCGAGACGTGGAGAGCAATATGGGGTTGTTGCCGGACTCGTTTGAGACGTATCAAATCGTCAAACCGGGCGATATCGTACTTCGCTTGACCGATTTGCAGAACGATCAGCGTAGCCTGCGAGTGGGCAAGGTAAGTCAGCCGGGGATTATCACGTCGGCCTATGTGGCGCTTCGGGCGGTCGAAGGTGTGTCCAAGGACTTCTGTCATCTTCTCCTTCACGGCTATGATCTATTGAAAGTGTTCTACGCACAAGGCGGCGGAGTTCGTCAGACGATGAAATATGACGACCTGAAGCGCCTACCGATACCCCTCCCCCCGCCCGAGGAGCAGCGCGCGATCGCCGCCTTTCTGGATCGCGAGACGGCGCAGATCGACGCCCTCATCGCCCGGCTCGAGGCGCTGGTGGCCCTGCTGCAGGAGAAGCGGCAGGCGCTCATCTCCCACGCCGTCACCAAGGGGCTGGACCCCACCGCACCGATGAAGGAGAGCGGCGTGGAGTGGCTGGGCGAGGTGCCAGGGCACTGGGAGGTAGAGCGAAACAAGTGGCTTTTCCGCGAGGTTGATCAACGTAGTGAGTTAGGTGACGAAGAACTGTTGAGCGTATCGCATATCACAGGCGTAACCCCGCGTTCAGAGAAGAACGTCACCATGTTCATGGCCGAGTCAAACGAGGGCTACAAGGTATGCCGGCCTGGGGACTTGGTCATCAACACGATGTGGGCGTACATGGGGGCGCTTGGCATAAGTAGTCATCATGGAATTGTCAGCCCCTCGTATAATGTCTATCGCTTGATCAATGATGATCTCTTGGACTCCAAGTACCTCGATCTACTTTACCGTACTCCTGTTCATGTCATGGAGATCAAAAGGAACTCAAGAGGCGTTTGGGAGTCTCGCCTGCGCCTCTATCCTGACGAGTTCTTCGAGATGTACACCCCTGTGCCCCCAAGACGTGAACAGGAGTTGATTCTTCAGTATCTAGCGCAGCTGACTGATCAAATGGCAGTCGTGTCTGATCAATGTCTTAAGACAATCGAGCTTCTTCGCGAGCGCCGCGCCGCCCTGATCAGCGCCGCGGTGACGGGGCAGATTGATGTGCGAAAGTAGGTTGGCAATCGAAAACGACTGGCGCGTGACCAGCAGGCCAGGCTCTTTCAGCCAGGTCAACACCCTAGTCAACAACAGAAAGCACGAGGAGTAGTCCCAATGCCCCCACGCCCTCAGACCATTCTGTTTGGCCGCCTTAACATCGGCTATGCGACTGACGAAGAAAAGAATGCGTTCATCTATCGTTCGTTGAGTGCGAATCAGCTGATCGAACTGCATTCTCACGGGTACGGCTTGTTCGATATCAGCAACTACAGCCGAGAGGGGAGATCCTTCGTTTGTGGCCAGCTGGTGAAGTATAGGGACACGCGAACGGAAGTAGTTGATGAGACGAGCCATACACTGAGGGAAGACAAAGTACCTGAGAACGTAATCGCAAAATCAGACTTCTGTCTGGACTACGCCACTGGCGTAATCGCCTATCGCGTAATTAGCAATCGCCTAACATCCAGTCTCTTTCGGCAAGCCTTTAGCGAGCTCATTCTGGAAGCCAATGATCGCTTGTTCACTTACGCGGTGGTCGAGTCGATCCAGACTGAAATCACTGTAATCCAGGCGCTAGACCAACTGGAGACAATAACGGAGATTTGGTACGAGGTGCATCCCACTAATCCAAGTAGTCGCGAACCATTTGCTCAGTTGGACGCGCAACTGCGCAAAATTCGTGCGCGAACGTATCAGCAGTTTGCCCAGAATCCCGAGGGACTGGACAAACAAGGGATAGTAGGGGATGACATCAGAAACGGCCTTTTTATGGCGGCTGATGGTTATGGCGAGGGATATGTCAAAGGGATTAAGGAAGGGATACTTCAGACCATTCGTACTGGAGAATCGCCTCTGCAAGCAATCATTACTCCCTGGGACGGCCAAGAGCAGTTCCTAGAAAAGGTGCAACCGCTCATTCTTGAGCAGCTTCAGCGGATGCGGCAATGAGAGCTAGGCGAGTCATAAAGAGCATAGTCATTTCCTGGGATTTCATAACAGCTGTGTCGGCGACAATTCTGACACTGTTATTTCGGGTACAGATCCCGATCCCCGTGGGCAGAGATATCGCAGGATTCAATGTAACCCTGGGCGCATTGGTGTTCTCGGTGTATTTCGCGGCGCTGGCGCTAGTAGCAGCGACTGATGATGACGAGTTCTTGAGATTCGCAGCGAAAGAGGGGGCATACGCCAAACTCATTGGTGTCTTTAGGACCACACTTGTTCTACTATTCGTTACACTACTTCTCTCTATTGGCGTATACCTGTACACGTTGTACCAAAGCTATCTGCAGCCCCAATCGATGGTTCCCACTTGGCTTGTCTCACTCTTTGCGTTCACCATTTTGTACCCCCTGTTCGCTTCAATCAATGCTGCTTTCGACGCAGGCAAGTATGCGCAGAGAAGAGCGCTCTTTTTGCAAACCATACAAAGAGATTCATCCGACGAGCATGATCTATCAAACTGAGCCTTGTACTATCGGCTTCTGCTTGAGAGTCCCTGCCGGGCGTCACGCCCACATCGTCTCGATCCGCAATCGTTTGCACTCTGTCTTGTGTTCCGCTTTTGGAACACAAGCCCACTCGCGTTCGGGTTTGGCCCGAAACCCGAACACAAACGCGTTTGTGTGCAACGAAACCCACTTTCATTGCACACAAATGCATTTGTGTGCAGTCCATTGCACACTAAATCGTGCATGCGGCGTTTGTGTCCGACTCTGGGACACAAATCAGCGCCTTGTCCGACTTGTGCCGCCAAGTCGAACACAAACGGCACCTTGACGCAAGGACTCCCCGATGTCCATCCACAAGGAACGCACGTTTGAGGACGAGCTGGTTGAACACCTGACGGCGAACGGCTGGCTGCTGGGCGACGCGGGCAAGTACGACCGCGCCCTCGCCCTCTATCCCGAGGACCTGCTGGGCTGGGTGCAGGAGACGCAGCCTCAGCAGTGGGCCAAATACGCCGCCCACCACGGCAGCGCCGCCCCCGCCACCCTGCTCGCGCGCGTCGCCGCCGAAATGGACAAGCACGGGTCGCTGGCGGTGCTGCGCCACGGGCTCAAGGACTTTCCCAGCCGCTTCCAGCTCTGCCAGTTCCGTCCCGGCCACGCCTTCAACCCCGCCCTGCAGGCGCTCCATGGCCAGGTGCGCTGCCGAGTGGTGCGCCAGGTGCACTACAGCAAGCACAAGCCGCACGACAGCATCGACCTCGTCCTCTTCCTCAACGGCGTGCCCGTGGCCACGCTCGAACTGAAGACCGACTTCACGCAGAGCATTGCCGACGCCATCAAGCAGTACCGCACCGACCGCCTGCCCAGCGAGCCGAAGAGCAAGCAGGAAGAGCCGCTGCTGGCCTTCCGGCGGCGCGCCCTCGTCCACTTCGCGGTGAGCAGCGAAGAGGTCTACATGGCCACGCGGCTCGAGGGTGCGGCAACCACTTTTCTGCCCTTCAACCTGGGCAACGGCGGCGGCAAGGGCAATCCGCTCAACCCCACCGGCTGCAGGACGGCCTATCTGTGGGAGCAGGTGCTGCAGCGCGACGCCTGGCTCGATATCATCGGACGCTTCCTCAACCTTGAAACCAGGGACGGGCGCGAGCGGCTGGTCTTTCCCCGCTTTCACCAGTGGCAGGTGGTGAACCGGCTGGAGGACGCGGCGCGCGCCGAGGGCGCCGGCAAGCGCTACCTGATCCAGCACTCGGCGGGCTCGGGCAAATCCAACAGCATCGCGTGGCTGGCCCACCGCCTGAGCACGCTGCACCAGCCTGGCTATGGCAAGACAGGCCAGGCGGCCGTCGAGCGCAAGCTCTTCGACAGCGTGATTGTGGTGACCGACCGCACCGTGCTCGACAAGCAACTGCAGGAGACCATTTACGACATTGAGCACAAGCAGGGGGTCGTCTGCTGCATTCGCGACGAGGGGCCCGATTCGAAGTCGAAGCAACTGGCGGAGGCGCTGACGGAGCGCAAGGCGATTGTCATCGTCACGATTCAAACCTTCCCCGCACTGCTCGAGCTGCTCCAGCGCGAGCAAGCCGGGAATGCTGCGGCGCCTGCCTTGGGCACAGGTCGCTATGCGCTGATTGTGGACGAGGCGCACTCGTCGCAGAGCTCCAACACATCGATCAGCCTCAAGAAGCTGCTGGCAGAGGTGGGGATCGAGGAAGACGAGGAATACAGCACCGAAGACCTGCTGCTGGCGCAGCAGAAGACGCACCTGCTGCCGCCCAACATGAGCGTATTTGCCTTCACCGCCACACCCAAGGCCAAGACGATCGAGCTCTTTGGGCGCATGGGGCCCGACGGCAAGCCCGTGCCCTTTCATGTCTACAGCATGAAACAGGCGATTGAGGAGGGCTTCATCCTTGATGTGCTGCTGCACTACACACCGGTGAAGCTGGCCTACAAGCTCGCCTATGCCGGCGGCGAGGTGGACGAGCGCACGATCGACAAGGGCGAAGGGCTGAAGCAGCTCAAGCGTTGGATGCGGCTGAACCCCTACAACATCGAGCAGAAGGTGGCGCTGATTGTGGAGCACTTCCGCGCCACCGTCGCCCCCCACCTGCACGGGCGCGCCAAGGCGATGGTGGTCACCAGCTCACGCAAGGAGGCGGTGCGCTTTGCGCTGGCCATGCGCCGCTACATTCATGGACAGGGCTATGCGCTGCATGTGCTGGTTGCCTTCTCGGGCGAGGTGCACGACCCCGAGAGTGGCCCCGCTGCCTTCAGCGAGCACAACCTGAACCCGGCGCTGAAGGGCCGCGACATCCGCACGGCGTTTGCGGGCGACGAACAGCGCATCCTGATTGTGGCCAACAAGTTTCAGACGGGCTTCGACCAGCCGCTGCTGGTGGCGATGTATGTAGACAAGAAGCTGGCCGGCATCAATGCCGTGCAGACGCTCTCGCGCCTGAACCGCACCCACCCTGGCAAGTCCGACACCTTCGTGGTGGACTTTGTGAACACGGCCGAGGAGATCTACGCCGCGTTCAAGCCATACTATGAAACCGCCCAGCTAGCGGGTGTTTCGGACCCGAACCTGATCACTGACCTGCAGCGCAAGCTCGACGACGCCCACATCTACACCGAGGAGGAGTTGGATGCGCTGGTGGCCGTTGTCTTTGGCCCGAAGCCGACGCACGCCGCTGCGCATGCAGCCGTGAGCCCCGCCGCCGAGCGCTTTGCCGTGCGCTGGAAGGCCGCCACTGCTGCCGGCGACGGCGCTGCGCAGGACGCACTGGTGCTCTTCCGCAAGGACGTGGGCAGCTTTCAGCGCCTTTATGCCTTCCTCTCCCAGATCTATGACTACGACGATGGTGACCTCGAGAAGCGCGCCATCTTCTTCGATTTGCTTCTGCGCTTGCTGGATGTAGAGCGCCAAACCGACGCGTTTGATCTCTCGGCGATTGAGCTGACCCACTATCGCCTGCACGATCAGAGCGAGCGCGCCATTCATCTGGTGCAAGAGGCGGGCGGCGACCCTGGGCTCCCACCCCTCTCCGCCGCCGGAAGCGCCGAGCTGCACGACCCCCAACTTGCCACCCTGGCCGAGATTGTGGCGCAGATGAATGACCTCTTCGCCGGCGAACTGACCGATGCCGACCTGGTCACCTATGCCCGCCACATCACCGACAAGCTGCTCGAGAACGAAGACCTGGCCCAGCAAGCCGCCTCCAGCAGCAAGGAGCAGTTTGCCCTTGGCGGATTCAACGACGCATTCCTGCAGGCCATCCTCGACGGGCTGGACTCCTATCAGGCCATGGCGAACCAGGTGCTCGTCCCCGGCCGCACGCACGAGGGCTTCAGGCAGCTGGTCCGCAACTGGGTCTACACGGAGTTCAGCAAGCGCCGGGCCGGCGCAGCACAGCCATAACGCCCTGGTTCTGGGTGCGCCAATACAGCGGCGGCCGGATCACCCGATCCGGCCGCCGTGCTGTTTGTGGAGTGGTACAGGCATGGAGAGCTGAACTGGCTTGTACCCGTTCCTTGCTGTTTCTTGCTGTTCCTTGCGCCCTTCTCTTCCGCTTCTCCCTTGCGCCCTTGCGTTAAGCAGTTCGCAGTTCTACGCGGGGATTGCCTCGAATTGGTCGATGTCGCGACCGATGACGGCCAGGCTGTTGGCCCAGAAGCCCTTGTCGCGCAGGTTGATGCCAAAGCGGCCGGCCAGCTCCGCTGCCGAGGCGGTGCCGGTGTCGGCGAGCAGGGCGCGGTAGGCGGGGACAAACGCCGCGCCCTGCTGCTCGTAGATGGCGTAGAGGCCGGTGCCGAAGAGCAGCCCAAAGGCATAGGGATAGTTGTAGAAGGCCAGGCGCGGCGAGTAGTAGTGCGGCTTCCAGGTCCACATCCACCCCTGGCGGTAGCGGGCATCCAGTCCGTCGCCATAGGTCGCGTCCTGTGCGCGCTCCATGATCTCGTTCAGCTCGGCGGCGCTCAGCTCGCTGCGGGCGCGGCGGGCAAAGACCTCGTCTTCGAACAGGTAGCGCGAGAGGATGTCCACCACCACCTGCGAGGCGCCGTTGAGGCGGCTCTCGAGGATCGCCAGCTTCTCTTGATCGCTCTGGGCGCGGCGCAGCACGGCGTTCATGGTGATCGTCTCGCACATGATCGAGGCGGTCTCGGCCACGGTCATCGGCAGCCGCGAGTTGAGGGGCGACTGGCCGGCCTGGAACATGCACTCGTTGTGGTAGGCGTGACCCAGCTCGTGCGCCAGCGTGGAGACCTGATCGAGCGAGCCGTCGAAATTGACGAGGATGCGGCTCTGCTTGACGCCGCGCACGCCCATGCAGAAGGCGCCGCCGCGCTTGCCAGTGCGCTGCTCGGCGTCGATCCAGCCTTCGTCGAAGGCGCGGCGGGCAAGGCCGCTCAGGTCGTCCGAGAAGGTGGAGAAGTTCTCAAGCACCATCGCGCGTGCCTGCTGCCAGTCCAGCGAGCTGCTGCTGGCGCCGAGCGGCGCGTAGAAGTCCCACCAGGCCAACTGCTCCTTGCCCAGATGATGGGCTTTGGCCTTGAAGTAGCGCCGCCACATGGGCAGCGAATCGTGCATGGCGCCCAGCAGCGCGTCGAGCGTCTGCTCATCGATGCGGTTGGCGTCGCGCGAGGCGTGCTGGGCATCGGTGCGCCCGCGCCGCTTGTTGAGCGTGATCGTGGCGCCCTTGACGCCGTTCATGCAGGCGGCGAGCGTCTCCTTGACGCCTTCCCAGGCCTGGTTTTCGGCCTCGTAGGCGCGGCGGCGCACACCCTCGTCGGGGTGCGAGCGCAGGTTGAGCAGCGCCGGCATCGGCAGCTCCTTGCGCGCGCCGTCGATCTCGAAGGGCACCGAGAGCTGCGAGACCACCGTGCCCTGCAGCTTACCCCAGGCGTTGCCGCCACTTACGTTGAGCTCGGCGGCCAACGCCTCTTCGGCCTCGCTCATCAGAAAGTGCGCCTGCTCGGCCATCTCGCGCAGCACAAAGGCGTGCGTCTGCGTCACTGGGTGGCGGGGCAGCGCCTCCTCCAGCGCGGGGGCCAGGCTGCCCACCCACTTGCGCAGACGCACCGCGGCCTGCTCCAGGCGCACGTCCAGCTGCTCGTAGGCCGAGTGCAGCTTCTTGGCGGCGGCGTCGCGCGAGTCGGTGGTAATGAACGCTTCGAGATAGCTTTCGGTGGTGTCGGCCAGCAGCAGCAGGCGGTTCAGCCGCTCCACCGCCTCGGCCAGCACGGTTGCCAGTTGGGCCGGCGACGTCTGCACATCGGCTGCGTTCGCCGTCGTCTCGAGAAAGCGCTCGAGCTCGTCCGTCTGCCGTTCGATGTCGGCAAAGGCGGCCTCGCGCTCGGGCGACTGCAGGCCGGGGAAGACATTTTCCATGCGCCAGCGCGGCGGGGGGGGCAGTTCGACTGCAAGGGGTGTGGGGCTGCTCATTTCAGGGTTCCCTTCTCCTGGAAAAAGATGCTTCGAGTCGCGAGCCGATACCCGGTCGGCGTGTGGGGACGAACTGACAGTCTACAGTGCGGCAACTGCGCGGCGCGCGTGGGGAGCGGCCGCTAGAAGTGCGTTTCGGCATCAAGATGGGCGGCGTCGAGCTGCGCCAGCAGGTGCGCCAGGCGCTGGGCCATGGGCGCCCACACCTGATCCTCGTTGACGCGAAAGAGCGTCATCAGCAGGGCGTCTTCGCCGTTGTCGCGGTAGTAGCGCTTGCGCAGCCCCACCTCCACAAAGCCCCACTTCGCATAGAGCGAACGGGCCGGCGTGTTGCCCACGCGCACCTCAAGCGTAACCGACTCGACCTGCCCCTCGCGCGCCATGCCAATCAGGTGGAGCAGCAGCAACTCGCCCAGCGCCTTGCGCCGGTAGGCCGGGTGCGAGGCAATCGTCACAATGTGCGCCTCGTCGCCCAGCAGCCAGTAGCCCCCATAACCAAGGATGGGCGGCAGCACCGGCCCATGCGATACATCCGCCTCCTCGGCCTCGCCGCTCTCCGCCTCGGCGGGGGGGCGAATGACGTAGTAGAAGGAGCGCGGGTTCGCCATCAGCTCGTGGCGGTAGGCCGCTTCGGACCAGGGCGAGGTGAACGCGGCCAGCTCGATGCGCCCCACAATCGGCACATCGCTCATGCGCATGGCGTCGATGCGCAGAAAGGGGGGCGCCCCGGCCGCCGCCGGACCCGCCGCTGCGGGCAGATGGGTCTCGCTCATGCGGGGGGATGGAGGTAGAGGGGCTGCAGGTTTTCGGCGCGCTCGGCCACCCCTTCGGCAAAGAAGAGTGCCGCCAGGCGCGCCAGCGTACCGGCGCGCCGCTGCCCAAACGCGGCGTCGATTGCCGTCACGCGCGCCAGCGGACGCATGGCCTCGGCCAGCGGCGCGTCCACTTCACCCACCAGCCAAAGGGCGTCGGCGCCGTGGGCGGCGAGCACGGCGGCCAGCTCGCCGGCCGTGCCGGCGCCGTGCGCTTCGGCCGGTGGGCGGTAGAGCAGATCCTCGGGGCCAAAGAAGCACCAGTTGTAGCGCCCGCGCCCGGCCTGGATCAGCGCGCAGACAACCGGTGCCGGAGAGACCGAGAAGGCCACGTCCAGCCACGGCGCCGCGCTGACGGTGAGCGTGGGCACGCCCAGCACGCGCACCAGCGGCGCGCCGCCTTCCTGGCCGCGCTCCGCTGCCAGCCGCGCGCCCTCCACCAGCCCTTTTACGGTGCTGATGCCCACGCGCACGCCCGTAAACGAGCCCGGCCCGGTGGTAACAGCCAGCGCATCGACGCAATCAAAGGGCATCCCCGCGCGCCGCAGCAGCACATCCACCTCCACCAGCAACTCCTGCGTGTGGCGGCGACGGGCGTTCCAGGTTGATTCGGCGCGCAAACCGGCTCCTGCGCTTTCGCGCTCGTCAAAGAGCGCAAGCGATGCGTGCACCGTGGCCGTGTCGATGGCCAGGATCATTGGGCGACGCTGCCCGATTGGGGAGATACATTGAGCATAAAAGGATTATAGCAGAGGGGCGGCGCGTAAGGGCCGAAAATTAGCCGCATGCCGGCGCGACTTTGGTATAGTGAACGCCGGCCCACTTGCCCGCCTGCTGCCCGCCCGCAGCCGGCCTGCCATCGGAGTAAAGACCTATGCCCGAACTTCTGCTTGGCGCCCACATGTCGATTGCCGGCGGCGTCTCGCGCGCCCTCGATCAGGCCGCCGCGGTAGGCAGCAGCGCCGTGCAGGTCTTTACCAAGAACAACCGCCAGTGGGCCGGCCCTCCGGTAGACGCCGCCGACGTCGCCCGCTGGCACGAGCAGCGGCCTGCCCTGGGCATCGGCTACGCCGTGAGCCACGCCAGCTACTTGATCAACCTGGCCAGCCCCAAGGACGATCTGTGGGAGAAGAGCCTGGCCGCGCACAAGGACGAGCTGCAGCGCGCCCACGCCTACGGCATTCACCACGTGGTGCTGCACCCCGGCGCCCACACCGGCGGCGGCGTCGAGTTTGGCGTGCAGCGCATTGCCGCCGCGCTGAACCGCATTCACGCCGAAGCGCCCGAGTGCGACGACGTCGTTACCTGCCTGGAGGCGATGGCCGGGCAGGGCAGCACCATGGGGCGCAGCCTGCAAGAGTTGCGCGCCATCATCGAGCTGGTGGAGGTGCGCGAGCGCGTGGGCGTCTGCCTCGACAGCTGCCACGTCTTTGCCGCCGGTTACGACCTGCGCACGGCCGACCTTTACGAGCAGTTCATGGACCAGGTGGAGCTGGAGCTGGGCACAAACCAGGTCTGCATCTGGCACTTCAACGACAGCAAGGGCGCGCTGGACAGCAATCTGGACCGCCACACCCACATCGGCGACGGCGAGATCGGCAGCGACGCCTTCCGCTTCATCCTCAACGACCCGCGCTGGGAGTCGACGCCGGTGATCATCGAGACGCCCAAGGATGAGACGTTGGAGGAGGACCGCATGAACCTGGCCCGCCTCGTGCTTCTGGTCAACGACAGCGCGCGCATCCCACCTGGCCTGCTGCACGCGCTTGAGGCGCCCCCAGCGCCCAAACCCTCGGCTGCGCCGGCGCCCGAAGAGGGCGCGCCGGCAGCCTCCCCCAGGCGCCGCACGGCCGAGCCCAAGGCCAAGGCCAAACCCAAGGCGTAGCGCCGCCCCGCGTCCGGCACAGGTACGCGACCCCGGTTGCGCGCCTTACGGTCAATTGACAGCCGTCCGCCGGCGTGGTAGAGTCCCCGCCACTTACGGCGCGAAAGTCCATCTTCCCTCGTAAGCAACCAGCCCGCCAAGTGCATCTTCCCCCTGCGTACAGCCGGTTGTTTCGGCTGCGCGCAGGATACTTTTCGCCTGTTGCAGATCGCACAAACGCCCGCTTGGCGCTGCTGGATGGCTCCACCAGGTTGCAGAATCTTCCCCTGAGTTCTCGAAATGGAGGAACCTAGAATGGTAGAGATCGAAGGCGGCCGCCGCACGCTCCAGCGCGCCCGGCGACGGCGCACAGCAGGAACCCCTCTCGGCCGCCCGAAGCAGCTCTTGCCCCGCAAGCCGGCTCTTGTGGCGCAGCTTGCGCTTCTGCTCGCCCTTGTGCTGGGTATGCTCTGGGGCGCGGCGCCGGCGGTCGCGCAGGGGCAGCAGAGCTACTGGCTCGGCCGCTCCACGGGCACCGAATATGTCTTCGACGTGCCGCTGCCGGCCGACTTTGTCGCCGTGATCACCGCCACTGGCCCGCAATACGCCGCCTTCAAGAGCCTCCCCAAGTTCACAACCGAAGTGATCGACGGCGAGAGCTACTCCTTCGTCACAACCGAAATTGAATGGGATCTGGACAAGGTCGAGACGGGCGCCTTTGCCTATCGGACGATGGGCAAGATTCTGGCCTACCCGTGGGTGAAGGTGGACGGAACCAGCGCCGAATGGAAGGCGCTTGTGCCCCACATCAAGGAGCTGTCGACGAGCGCCGGCGACTGGAGCGCCGCCGTGCTCAAAGTCCTCATCTCCCCGAGCGCAGAGACGCCCACCTTGCGCGCGCCGATCCCGCCCATGGATCTGGCTCGCTTCACCATGAGCAAACTCGCGCAGACCACCAAGGCCGGCCAGTACTATTCTGTGGCGCAGGTGCCGGCCGACTTGCGCAACTTCCAGGCCCAGATGCTGGCCTATGGCAATGCCGGCCGCGCCGACCCGAACTTCCGCAAGAACAATGGGTCGAAGACGGCCACCGACCTGACGCTCGACAGCGTGGAGACGCTGGCCGGCTCGGAGAAGGTCTACAGGCTGAGCGATACGCCCCCCTTCTTCCCCGACCATGCGCTCAACGACGCGCTCAACCAGGCGGCGCAGTTCCACGCCGAATACCTGGCCTCGATCGATGACCTGAGCCATGACGGCCCGACCGCCTACGTGGACCCGGCGACCGGAAAGACGGTCAACCTGCTGAATCCGTGGGATCGTTCCGGCTTCTTTGGCGGCCCCACCAACGTGGTGGAAGCAGCCGCCCAAGCTGCACCAGGCAACTCCCCGCACAACTGGATGGCGGGCGAGACGCACTTCCGGCCATGGTTCAATGTGTCCGGACACGTCGCCGAGATTGGCTATGGCGCCGCGATGGCGCCCAGCGGTAAGTGGTACTTTGTGGCGGTGCCGACCGTTGACGAAGAGATGCCGGCCGCGACACCGACGCCGGCCGCAACCGCCACCCCTGCCGCAGCCGAGACCCCGGCGTCGGACCCCACGCCGGATTCCACGCCGGCAGTGGCGCCGGCTGAGCCAGTGACGCCCACCGCAGCCGCAACGCCCGCTGCGACGCCGGACGTGGCGCCAGCCGCAGCCGCCACACCCAGCGCAGCCGCCACAGCAACCGACCCCGCCGCCGCGCCCCAGCCGTTCACCTTCCCGCTGCCCGCCGGAACCACGATTGTTCAGGGCCAGCCCTATCGCTCAGAATCGGGCGATCATTATCTGCTCTTCCAGAACGACGGCAATGTCGTCGTCTATGACGCCGCCGACCGCTATGTGTGGGGGCTGGAGAGTGAGACCGACAACTTCTCCCAGGCGCAGCGTGTGCAGTTGCAGCCCGACGGCAACCTCGTTGTCTCCGGCGCAAACGACGCCTTCATCTGGTCGGCGCTGGATAAGGACCCCGACCCCAGCGCGTACCTGACGTTGACGCCGGAAGGTGTGCTGCGGCTGGTTTCGGGCGAAACCGGCGCCACGCTGTGGGCCAGCGACGGCGACCTGACCCCCGTCGCGCCTGCAGCCGCCGAACCTGCTAGTGCGGAAGATGTTGTGGTCTCGCTGCAATCCTACAACTACCCGGACCGCTTCATTCGCCACGAGCACCTGAAGGGGCGCATCGACCCAATCAGCACCGAGTTGGGACAGAAGGACTCCACCTTCCGCATGGTGGCCGGCCTGGCCGACGCCAGCCACCTGTCGCTCGAATCGGTCAACTTCCCCGGCTACTACCTCGTCGTCGAGGGCGAGCGCGTCGTTCTGCGCGAAGCGCCGGCCGACGACGTCGACTTTGCCGCCAACGCCACCTTCATCAAGCAGCCGGGGCTGGCCGACCCTGCATGGCTGTCGCTGGAATCGTATGCACAGATGGGCAAGTACGTGCGCCACTCCGGTTACGTGCTCTACGTCGATGCGTCGGATGGTTCAGCCCTCTTCGCGAGCGATGCAACCTTCAAGCAGGCGGCCCCCAACTGGCAGGCCGACGCCGAAAGCGCAGCCGCGCCCGGCGTTACCCTGCTCGGCGTGCAGCCGGAAGGGGCAAGCTGCGAGAATCTGGACGCGGCGGCCGGCTCGAAGCTCTTTCGCTTCGTCAACCCCAACGGCATCTATGGCGACCAGTACTTCTACTACACGGGCACGGCGGATGCGCCGGTGGAGCCGGTGCTGCACTTCGTCGTCAAGGGCGGCGAAACCTTCGACGTGGAGAGCCCTGCCGGCGTGCAGTGGGTGGTGAAGAGTCAGTTCGGCGCGCTGCTGGACACAATCACGACGGCCGACGAGAGCCGCTGCACCCAGACGAAGGAGTTCGCGGTTCAGGTCGTCCCCGGCAGCGAGCTGCAGTTTGCCGACAACTGGAAGACGCTGTGCCAGGAGATTCCGCCGTCGCAGACGGACGGCAACGTGACCGTGAGGATTGCCAACCAGCGCAATCCTGCGGTTGAGGACTATCCAATCAGCTTCTACACGACGGTGATCGACGGGGACAACCCGCCCACAAATGTGCAGGGCGTTGCCCCGGTTTCGAGCGGGCAGAATGCCGATCTCGACGTCGCCATCGGCACACTCTTCGAGTTCAGGAACAGCGACGGCGCCACGATCTGGGCGGCGCAGGCGACCGACGCGCTCGACCAGTGCATCGAGCTCAGGCCCGACAGCTACAGCCTTCCGCGCTGACAGCAGGGCTGCAGTGAAGGCAGTGCAAGAAAAACGCAATGCAAGAACAGGACGCCGCCGTGCTGGCCACGGCGGCGTCCTGTTCTCTCTGCAATTGTGTTGCCGGCAGGTCGCGCCGGCGCCGGCCTACTCGCGCTGGGCGGCCAGCCAGTGGATGACGGGGCGCAGGTCGGCGATTGGGCTGTCTACGCTCTGCCAGCCGACGAAGGTGCGCCACTCGTCGGCGCTGAGCGCGGCGGGCAGGCGCGCCCAGAGCGTGCCCGAATGGTCGCTTGCCACCACCACCAGCCGCTCGCCGGGCGCCCAGTTGTGGCGCGCGACCTCGGCGCAGAGCTCGTCGGCCAGTTGCCACTCGCGGCGGATGCTCTGCACGTCCAGCGCTGCATTGCCATAGACGTTGCCCATGCCCTGCTCGAGGAAGAGCGCCAGCGGCCCCAGCACCAGCGCATAGTTGACCGTGTTGGACTGCATCCCCCGCCCGCCGCTGCCATAGAGCACGTAGTCGGGCGCCTCGCCGCAGGCGGCCTCTTGCGCCAGCGCGCCGGGGTTGAAGGAAGCGGGCAGGTCGTCGCGCGTGCTGAAGTGGCTGGTGCCCACGGCGCGCAGCAGCGGCGCCCACTCTTCGGGCACCCAGGGCGCAAGCAGGCCGGCCCTCTCCATCGCCGGCGAAACGGGCAAGGCTGAGTATGCGGTATTCATCGCTACTCCCACTTCGTCTTCATGACCCCATCCTTGGGGTTGGCCAGCATCGGGCGCAGGAACTCCGCCAGCCGATCAAGCCGCTTCACCGTCTCCTCGATCTCGAGCGGGGTCAGCAGCGGCTGCAAAACGTTGCGCAGCGCGTCGGGCTTCTGCGCCAACTGCACAATGCGCTGGGCAAAGCCGCGATCGATTTCCCTGAGCTCGTCCACCAGCTTGCCGGAAGTGTAGCGGTCCCGCTCGGGCCGGTTCTTGCGAGTGTCCAAGGTCTCATTCAGGTTGATTTGGTCAGCAAAGGCCAGGTCGTTGTCGATGCCCTTGACGCCCTTGATGACCCCCTTCTCGATTACGATCATGTAGTTGCCGTGGTGGCGATCCACCTGGCCGCAGATCTGGTCAAGCAGGTAGAGGCGCGAGAGCCCCTTGCGCACCTGGGGGTTGGTGAGCACGTTGGCCCCGAACGCGGCGGCCTCCGAGTTGGGGCCGCCGGCCGTCGCTTCCTGGCCGAGCTGACGCATCGTCTTGCCAATCACCTTCTCCATGATGAAGCCGATCTTGCCGTTGTGCTGCGCCAGGAAGGTGGGCGGAATCACGTTGGCGCCCAGCAGCTTGTCGACCTCCTGCATGGCCAGGTTGCGCTCGGCAAACTTGGGATTGTTGCGGGGGATGCCGAGGCCGCGGTGCATTTTGCCCTCGGCCTGTATCGGATCTTCCGCCAGCTGCTGCTTGAAGAGGGCGATGAACTCGCCGCCGGCCGTCTTGCGGATCACGCCCGTATCGTCCGTCTCGAGCATGAAGTTGTAGACGATTTCGTCGAGCTTGTTCATGGCCTCGCCGTACTTCTCGTCCTCGCCACCGGTGCGGTTGGCGTCGGTAAAGTCAGCGGCCTGCGCCGCGGGCGCCGTCTTCAGGCTCTGGCGCAGCGTATAGATCTCGGCATCCACCTCGAGCTTGACCTTGTAGATGGCGTCGCGGCGCGAGCTCTGCGTGCCCTTGCCGTGCAGCCACTGCGAAATGATGTGGCTCAGCGTATCCAGCAGTTTGATGCGCGCGGGGGCGGGCTCGGTGGCAAGCCGGCCGTGGTAGGCGTTGAGCGACGCGGCCACGCCGTTCATGAAGGTGTCGCTTTTGCCCTTGTGGCCTATGCCCAGAAAGGAGAGCTTGGTCTCCTTGCGAAACGCGGCCACCGACATCAGCCGCTGGATGGGTTGGTGGGGCGCGCTGCCCTGCTGAAGCACGTGCGTCAGCTCGTGGGCGAGCACCTGGCGGCCGTCGTCGCTCTGTGGGGCATAGAGACCATCGCGGAAGAAGATGTCGCGCCCGCTCGTAAAGGCGTCGGCGTTGATGGCGCGGCTGAGGCGGTTGGCCTGCTCGCCCGTGTGCAGGCGCACGCCGCCAAAGTTGGCGCCCAGGCTCCCCTCCATTTCGGCGCGCGTTGCGCCGTCGAGCGTCTGGCCGCCGGCGCGGCTCTGCTCCAGCTCGCGGGCAAAGCCGGGGCTCAGCTCGCCGCCGGCGCGCCCGCCCGCCGCTTCAACATGCTGGGCGCGCTGCACGCCCGGCGCAGCAGCAGCGGGCTGCGGCGGGGCCGGGCGCGCAGCCGTATCTTCCGGCGCTGCCACCCTGGTCGCGGCGTCGTTCGCCTGCGCCTCGAGGTCGTCGTCGGCGGGCGCGACGCGCAGCGGGCCGGGCCGGACTGGCCCGCGCTGCCCCTCCGGCCCGCGCTGGGCAGCCTGGTTGCCAACCGTACGCTGCAGCCAGTGGTGGTGGGCGTCTGTCCAGCTTGGGTCGGGCGCGTGGGTATAGATCGAGGGCTGCTGGGCAGGCGCAGGCGCGTCGCGCTGCGGCGCGCTTGGCACGCGCGGTTGCGGCTGCTTCTGTTTGTGGAACTGAAAGTTGTGCATGGCCGGCGTCCCGATGCAAAGGAGGGGCCAAACGGCGAGCCGACCCGACGGCTCGCGGCAAAGTCATGCTGGAGGACTGCCGGGGGGGTGAAACAAGCAGCCGCCTGACATCGACGCGGCAGGCGGCTGTTGCACGAGTATTACATTGGTAGGGGGTGATGTCAACCGCGAATCTGTGCCCTGCGCCGCGCCGGCTGGCACCCCCCCTCGAAGCGGCCTGGTAAGGGGGAGAACACAGCCGAGACAGTACACGGAAACAACGGAAACGACGGGGATTCGTGGCCAAGCAAGCACGATCAAGCAGAGAATTTGTCAGGCCAACTCCTGCTTATCCTGTTGTTTCCGTCGTTTCCGTGTACTGTCTCGGCTGTGTCCTCTCCTACTAACAGGGCTGCTTCGGGGGTGCCAGCCGGCCCTTCGATCCTCGATCGTCTCTCTAGTACAGCGTCAGGTAGCGGTCCAGCTCCCACTGGCTGACATAGAGCCGGTATTCGTCCCACTCCTGCATCTTGGCCTCGACGTAGCGCTCGTAGACGTGCTGGCCCAGCGCTGCCTGGATCACCTCGTCCTTCTTCAGCTCCTCGATGGCCTGGCCCAGGTCGCCCGGCAGCGTGTCGAGCCCGGCGCGCTGGCCGTCGACGTGGTAAAGGTCCTCCTCGGCGGGCGAGGGGGGCGTCATCTTCTTCTCCAGCCCGTCCAGCCCGGCGGCGAGCATGACGGCGAAGGTGAGGTAGGGGTTGGCGCTGGGGTCTGGGCAGCGCAGTTCGGCGCGCGTGCTGCGGTGGCGGTTGGCGCTGATGCGCGGGATGCGGATCAGCGCGCTGCGGTTTGTGCGTCCCCACGAGATGTAGACGGGCGCCTCGTAACCGGGCACCAGCCGCTTGTAGGAGTTGACCAGGGGGGCAATGATTGGCGTTATGGCTTTGGCGTGCAGCAGCTGGCCGGCCACAAAGCTCAGCGCCATGCTGCTCAAACCGTAGTCGTTTTCGGCGTCATACATGGCGGTTTCGCCCGCCTGCATATCCCACAGGCTCTGGTGCACGTGCATGCCGCTGCCGTTGATGCCGGCAATCGGCTTGGGCATAAAGGTGCAGTGCAGCCCGTTCTTCTGTGCCACGCCCTTCAGCGTCAGGCGGAAGGTGATGGCGTTGTCGGCCGTGCGCAGCGCGTTGTCGTAGCGGAAATCGATCTCGCTCTGGCCGATGGCAACTTCGTGGTGCGCGGCCTCGACGTTGATGCCCATCGCTTGCAGCGCGTCCACCATCTGGCGGCGGACGTTGTGGGCGAGGTCGGTGCTCACGTCAAAGTAGCCGGCGCGGTCGTGCGGCTCCAGCGGCAGCAGCTCGCCGTTGGCGTGGCGCTTGAAGAGGAAGAACTCCAGCTCGGGGCCCACCTGGTAATCCAGCCCCAGGTCGGTGGCGCGCTGCAACTGGCGCTTGAGCACGTAGCGCGGGTCACCCTCGAAGGGCTGGCCGTCGGGCATATAGACATCGCAGATCACGCGCGCCGTCGAGAGGTCCATCTCCCAGGGGATGACGGCGAAGGTGTTCAGGTCGGGCACCAGGTACATGTCGCTCTCGGCGATGCGGGCGAAGCCCTCCACCGAGCTGCCGTCGAACCAGATGCCGTGTTCGGTGGCAGTCTCCCAGTGGCCAACGGGAATGGTGACGTGCTTGGCAATGCCGACGATGTCGGAGAACTGCATGCGGATGAAGCGGATGTCGTTGCGGCGGATCAGCTCGTCCACACGCTCGAGCTGCTCCTGGGTATGGTGCACGGACATGGGCTGCGGGACCTCCTGTGTGCTGTTGTGGGGTGCGGGGTTGTCCCAGCCCGGGTGGGGCCGGTAGTAGCGATCCGTGTCCATTGTAGCACGTCCCGAGAGGCGAGATGCAAGCGAGAAGCGAGAAGGGCGATCGAGAAGCGAGAAGCGAGAAGCGAGAGAACTGCGATCGAGGATCGAGGATCGAGGAGGGGCAGGGACGCAGGGGAGAGGCGGCGGGGCGGCAAGGAATACCTGGCGGCGGGAAGGGGTGGCGAAGGGGGGCGGAGGGGCAGGCGCCGCGCCCATGGCAACTTTCACGGGCGCGGCGCCTGCCGGGGCGGCTAGATGCCGTAGTACATCACGTACTCGTGCGGGTGCGGGCGCAGGCGCACGGCGTCCACGTCGGCAATGCGCTTGGTGGCCACGTAGGTCTCGATCAGGTCGGCCGTAAAGACGCCGCCCTCGAGCAGGTAGGCGTGATCCTCTTCCAGCGCGTTGAGCACCTCGGTGAGCGAGCCCTTGACGGTGGGACGGGTGCCGGCGCCATGCTCGAACAGGTCGGTCTCGGCCGGATCGCCCGGGTGAATCTTGTTCTTGATACCGTCCATGCCCGCCATCACCATGGCGGCGAAGGCCAGGTAGGGGTTGGCGGCCGGGTCGGGGCAGCGGAATTCGACGCGCTTGGCCTTGGGCGACTGCGAGTAGACCGGGATGCGGCAGGCGGCCGAGCGGTTGCGGGCCGAATAGGCGATGTTGACGGGGGCTTCGTAGCCCGGCACCAGGCGGCGGTAGGAGTTTGTGGTGGGCGCACAGAAGGCCAGCAGCGAATCGATGTGCTTGAGCAGGCCGCCGATGTAGTAGAGCGCCATCTCGCTCAAGCCGGCGTATTCGTTGCCGGCGAAGAGCGGCTTGCCGTCCTTCCACAGGCTCTGGTGCGAATGCATGCCCGAGCCGTTGTCTTCGAAGAGCGGCTTGGGCATAAAGGTCGCCGTCTTGCCGTTCTTGGCCGCCACGTTCTTCACAATGTACTTGTAGAGCTGCACCTGGTCGGCCATCTTTACCAGCGGGCTAAAGCGCATGTCGATTTCGCACTGGCCGGCGGTGGCGACTTCGTGGTGGTGCACTTCGACGTCGATGCCGGCGTCGATCATGGCGCGCACCATCTCGGAGCGCAGGTCTTGCAGTTGATCGAAGGGGGCAACGGGGAAGTAGCCGCCCTTCCAGCCGATCTTGTGGCCCAGCCCCGGCTTGCCCGAGTTCCAGGGCGCCTCGCTGCTGTCGACCTCGAACTTGCTGAAGTAGCGGCCGGTCTCGTAGCTCACCGAGTCGAAGATGAAGAACTCGGCTTCGGGGCCGATGAAGACGGTGTCGGCGATGCCGGTGCTCTTCACATACTCAACCGACTTTTTGGCCACCTGGCGCGGGTCGCGGCTGAAGGGCTCCTTCGTCAGCGGCTCATAGATGTCGGCCACCATGCTCAGCGTGGGCATGGCGCAGGCCGGGTCGATAAAGGCCGAGGTGACGTCGGGAATCATGATCATGTCGCTGGCTTCGATCGTCTTGAAGCCGCGGATCGAGGAACCGTCGAAGCCCAGCCCTTCCTCGAAGACATCCTCGCTGAAGCCCTCGATCGGCAGCGAGAAGTGCTGCCACTGGCCGTAGAGGTCGGTAAACTTGATGTCGACGATCTGGACGCCATTCTTCGAAATCGCATCCATGACATCCTTGGGGGACTTCGCGCCAATTGCCATTGACCAAGACTCCTTGTGTTGCGGGCTTGAGTATGTAGAGTAACGCCGACTATGAGTGAGGCTGCACGCCAATCCTGACGCGCTCAGGTCGCAATCGGCTGCGGCCCGTATCCGCCACACAAACAAAGCGCCGGACGCGCCGGCCTTATGTGCCCATTCTAGCCAACCGCGTCCGCATAAACCATCGCCAACGTCACCAAGGGTGGCACGCATGGGTTGTGCAGATTGCACAGAGCGCGCCGTTGGAATAAGGACACAACCTAAAAAGTACACGGAAACAACGGAAAAAAACAGGAAAGGCAACTGCGGCCAGACGGATTCTTTGGCCACACGCACCTGCTCAGCCAACACTCCCCGTTGTTTCCGTGTACTTTTTGGGCTGCTCTGCCGGCGCGACTTGCAGAGCGTAGAGCGCCCCGCTATGCTAAGCGCACTGTCGCCGGCGGCGCGCGCCGCCGTGCCTTGTGAAGGAGCCATCATGTCTCGCCTTGCCCGCTACGAGCAAGACCCCAACATCACCGTCGTTACCGGCGTCTGCCCGCACGATTGCCCCGACACCTGCTCCTGGCAGGTGGCCGTGGAGCGCACGAGCGGACGCGCCGTCGACATCTGGGGCCATGCCGACCACCCGATCACGCAGGGCAAGCTCTGCGGCAAGGTCGATCGCTATCTCGAACGCACCTACCATCCCACGCGGCTCACCACGCCGCTGCTGCGCGTGGGCGCCAAGGGCGAGGGGCGCTTTACTCCCATCTCGTGGGAGGAGGCGATGGCGTTGGTTGGCGAGCGGCTCGGCACGATCATCGCCGCGCACGGCCCCGAATCGGTGCTGCCCTACTCCTACGCCGGCACCATGGGCCAGCTGCAGGGCGAGGGTATGGCGGCGCGCTTCTTCAACCAGATGGGCGCCTGCCAGCTCGAGCGCACAATTTGCGCCGAAGCCGGCGGCATCGGCTACCGCTATACTGTGGGCGCGACTGAAGGCATGGAGACCGAAGCCTACGCCCATGCCCGCCTGATCCTGATCTGGGGCAGCAACACGCTCACCAGCAACCTGCACCTGTGGCAGTTCATCGTCCAGGCGCGCAACCAGGGCGCACGCGTGATTGTGATCGACCCGGCGCAGACGCGCACGGCACGCGCCGCCGACGAGTGGATCCCGATTCGCCCCGGCACCGATGGCGCGCTGGCGCTGGCGATGATGCATGTGATCATCGGCGAGGGGTTGCACGATGCCGACTACGTGGCCCGCCACACGCTCGGCTTCGACGCCCTGGCCGCGCGCGTGGCCGAATGGACGCCCGCACGCGCCGCCACAATCACCGGCATCCCCGCCGAACGGATTGTGGCGCTGGCGCGCGACTATGCCGGCGTGCGGCCGGCGGCCATTCGCGTCAATTACGGCTTGCAGCGCCACACCGGCGGCGGCATGGCCATGCGCACCATCGCCTGCCTGCCGGCGCTGGTGGGGGCGTGGCGCGAGCTCGGCGGCGGCATCCAACTCTCGATGAGCGGCAGCCACCGCCAGATGGACCGCAGCCGCCTCCACCGCCCCGACCTGCTGGCCGGGCGCACGCCGCGCCGCATCAACATGAACCGCCTGGGCGACGCGCTCTCGCTGGATGCCGAAGTGCGCGCCCGTGCCCTCTACCACCCGCGCCCGATCGACCCCGTGCCCAGCGCCGCCGACGCCGGGGCGCCCGTCCACGCTCTGATCGTCTACAACTGCAACCCGGCGGCGGTCGCGCCCGATCAGGCTGCTGTCTTCGCCGGCCTGCGCCGCGAGGACCTCTTCACCGTCGTGCTCGAGCAGTTCCCCACCGACACGGTGGATTACGCCGACCTGGTGCTGCCCGCCACCACCCAGCTCGAGCACTGGGACCTGCTCAAGACCTACGGCCACTCGTTCATCTCGCTCAACCGGCCGGCGATTGCGCCGCTGGGCCAGGCGCTGCCCAACAGCGAAATCTTCCGCCGCATGGCCGCCGCGCTGGGCTACAGCGACCCCTGCTTTGCCGAAAGCGACCTGCAGATGCTCGAGCAGTTGGTGACGGCGCAGCAGCACCCCCGCTTTGAGGGCATCAGCTGGCAGCGGCTGCTGGACGAGGGCTTTGTGCGCCTGAACCTGCCCCAGCCTTGGCTGCCCTTTGCCGAGGGCGGCTTTGCCACGCCCAGCGGCAAGTGCGAGTTCTACAGCGCGCAGATGGCCGCCGACGGCTACGACCCGCTGCCCACCTTCACGCCGCCGGCGTGGATGGCGCAGCCCACAACCGGCGCAGGCGCTGAGGCGACGCTGGTCGCGATCTCGCCGCCGGCGCACTCCTTCATGAACAGCACCTTCGTCAACCTCGAGCGCTTTCGGGCGCGCGAGGGCGCGCCCCTGCTGCAGATGCACCCCGCCGACGCCGCCGCGCGTGGCTTGGCGGCGGGCGACCTGGCCTGGGTGCACAACGAGCTGGGTGGCGTGACGCTGCCGGTGCAGATCAGCGCCGGCCTGGTGCAGGGCACCGTGCTGGCGCCGGGCGTCTGGTGGGCGCGCTTTGCGCACGACGGCCGCACCATCAACCAGGTGGTGGCGCAGTCCGAAGCCGACATGGGCGCCAGCGCCGTCTTCTACGATGCCATTGTGCGCGTGGTGCGCGCCGACACCCAGGACGTCGAAGTCACCGCCGCACAGCCCGAGGCGCTGGTCGCAGAGCCGGCCTGACGGCAGCACTGCAGCGGCAGTCCCGTAAATCGAAAACAGAACGCCCGGCCGAGTCGACTCGGCCGGGCGTTTTTGTTGGTTGGGGGGCGCGCAGGCGTCAGGGTGTGGGCGTCTGCGTGGCGGTGGGCGCCATGGTTGGCGTGGCGGTGGGGCCGGGCGTCGGGGTCGGCGCCCAGCCGGGCGGCGGCGCGTCGAGGATCGTCACCGTCTTCATCTCAAAGTTCCAGCGTTCGGCTGTGGCGTAGTCCAGGTCAATCCCCCAGCCCTGCGCCACCAGCGGCGCGACGTCCCAGGTGTGGGCGCAGTCCACCACCAGGAAGGGCCCCTCGTAGGTGGTGGCGTCGAGCTGCAGCCAGATCTTGCGGCCGATGTCGCCCTCGCGGATCAGCGCCACGTTACCAATGCACTCGGGGCAGGGCTTGATGTCGCCCACCGAGAGGCGGTAGGTGATCACCTCTTCCATCACGCCCGGGTTGTAGTAGGTGGTAAAGCCGCGCACCGGCAGCAGGGCGCGCTCCTTGTAGCCCGGGCGAATTGACTGCCAGGTTTGGCCGGGCACGCCGTGGCCGCCCGGCACGGTGCCGGTGGGCACGGGCGTGGCCGCCAGCGTGGTGCCAGTGATGATCGACGACGGCGTAGGCAGGATGCCCAGGCGTGCGTTGGCCGCCGCCAGCGCCGACGGGCTGAGCGTGGGCGTAGGCGTGACGCTCAGCGGCGTTGTGGCTGTCACGCCTGCGGTCTGCGTCACGCCTGCGGTCTGCGTGACGCCCGCAGTGCCGGTCAAGCCTGCAGTGCCGGTGATGGCAGCAGTGCCGGTGATGGCTGCCGTCTGCGTCAGCGCGAGCGTCGGCGTCAGGGTGGCGGTGGCCGTGGGCGCCGGCGTATTGGTGGGTGTTGCGCTGGGCGTCACCGTTGGCGTCTCGGTTGGCAACGGCGTGGCCGTTGGCGTCTCGGTGGGTGTGGGCGACGGCAGCGGCGTGACGGTTGGCGTCAGGGTGGGCGTCTCGGTGGGCAGCGGCGTCGCCGTGGGCGCCATCGTCGGCGTCTCGGTGGGCGTCTCGGTGGGCGTCTCGGTGGGCGTATCGGTTGGAGTCTCTGTTGGCGTGGCCGTCGGGGTTTCGGTCGGGGTCTCGGTCGGGGTGGCCGTCGGCGTCAGCGTGGGCGTGAAGGTCGGCGTCAGCGTGAAGGTGATGGCTTCGGTGTAGTTCAGGGGCGCGCCGGCAGCCACCATCGTGGCCACCTGTTGGGCGACCTGCGTGGAGATGGCGGCCGGGTCGACCGCTCGCGGTTGGGAATCAGACGAGGCCGAGACGGGGAGCACCTGGACGGCCACGGGGGCGAGCTGAGGGGAATCGGCTCGGACAACATTGGGTGCTGCGGGGAGTTCACTTGCGAATGCAGTCAAGACAAAGGACGGCAGCAGGACAATACTTGCTGCGGCCGCCAACAGTGGGACCTTTCCAAAAATCTTCATTTCGGCTTCCGAACCTGAAGCAGCGCCTGCAGCAGGTCAGCTCCTCGGGGAAGAAGAGTTCTGACGCAGAGCCGACCGTTGCCAAGGGTTCAAGGAAGACAACAAAAGAAGCGACGGTGGACTGCAAGGCTGCCTGAGCCGGCAAGAGAGGGCCTCTCCCTCCTGGCTCGAGACGATAACGAACACTCGCGCTGGTGCGCGCACACGCTCTCTTCCGGCGACCCCTGCCACGCTGGGCAGGGGGTTACTGGAATTCGAGCTTGCGATGGCGCATGACAACACTCTGCGCCAGCCCAATGGCAACCAGCATCGAGACCAGACTGGAACCCCCGTACGAGACAAAGGGCAGCGTCAGGCCGGTGACCGGCATGATGCTGACGTTCATCCCCACGTTGACCACAATCTGGAAGAAGATAATCGCGGCAACCCCCACGGCCAACAGGCGGCCGAACTGGTCGCGCGCCAGATCTGCAATGCGCAGAATCCGCCAGACGACGAAGAGCAGCAAGCCCAGGATGATCAGCGAACCGATCAGCCCCCACTCTTCGGCAATCACACTGTAGATAAAGTCGGTGTGGCGCACACGCAAGAAGTGCAGCTGGTTCTGGCTGCCGTACGTCCACCCCTTGCCCAGCCAGCCACCGGCGCCAATCGCAATCAGCGCCTGATTGATGTTATAGGTGGCGGCCGGGTTGCTGCCCGGATCGAGAAAGATCTGGATACGCTCGAGCATGTAGCCCTGAAGCTGACCCCAGATCAGCGGCACGGCCGCCAGCGCACCTGCGCCCAGCATCACCACCTGCCATAGCCGGATGCCCCCCACCATAATCAGCGTGCCGCCGATGAAGAGGTAGGTCACCGTCATACCGAAGTCGGGCTGCAGGTAGACGAGCACCAGGGGCGCGAAGAGCAGCACAAGGGCCAGCAGCAGATACTGCACGCGGCCCATGCGCTCGTGGAACCAGCTGAGATACCAGGCGAGGAAGATGATGAGGAGGAACTTGCCGGCTTCGGTGGGCTGCACCAGCGTGCCGCCAATGTTGAGCCAGCTCTTGGCGCCGCCCTGCACCGTACCGACGAGCGCAACCGCCACCAGCAGGCCGATGAAGAGCAGGTAGCCGGGTACGGCAAAGAGCTCGAGCTGCCGGTAGTCAAAGATGCAGACGACGGTGAAGGCAACCAACCCTATAGCCAGAAAGACGATCTGGCGCAGCCAGTAGTCCGATAGGTCGATGGTGTTGTACGTGGCGCTGTAGATCATGGCGATGCCCAAGCCGCAGAGGACCATCACTGCGGCGAAGAGCGGCCAGTCAAAGTTGCGCCAAAGACTACGCTCACCCATAGACGGAGTAGAGTATCACCGCCCGAGCAGATTCGACAAAAGTCCCCCTGTCTTGAAGCGCATGAGGGGGACGTTGTTGCCCATAATTCGCTGCGCGATGTTGCGATAGGCCTGCGCCGAACCGATGCGCGGGTTATAGACGGCCAGCTGCCCGCGGTCCGAGGAGAGCGTCAACTGCTCGTCTTCGGGCACCACGCCCAGCAGGTCGATCGCCAGAATGTCGAGCACATCGTCGATGGTGCGCATCTCGCCCTTGTTGGCCAGGCGCGGGTTGTAGCGGTTGAGCACCAGGCCGGGCGGCTTGCGCCAGTCGCGCTCCAGCAGGTAGATCACCTTGTCGGCGTCGCGCAGCGCGCTGACGTCGGGCGTGGTGACGATGAGCACACGGTCGGCCGGGGCGATCGAGTTCTGGAAGCCATGCTCGATGCCCGCCGGCGAGTCGATCAGCACGTAGTCGGCGTACTGGCGCAGCGTATGGCAGACGCGCAACATCTGCTCGATGGCAATATCGGCCTTGTCGCGCGTCTGCGCGGCGGGCAGCAGCCAGAGCGCCGGCGCACGCGAGTCGCGCACCAGCGCCTGTGTCAGCGTGCAGCGCCCTTCGACGACATCCATCAGGTCGTAGACGATGCGGTTCTCAAGGCCGAGCACCAGGTCCAGGTTGCGCAGACCAATGTCGCCGTCGAGGGCGATCACGCGCTGCCCGGCCAGCGCAAGGGCGGCGGCCATGTTGGCGGTGGTCGTCGTCTTGCCAACGCCGCCCTTGCCTGATGTGACTGTGATGATGGTGGCTGCCATGGGTCAAGCCTGTCACTGGGTGGTTGGGATCGAGAGTCGAGAAGCGAGAATCGAGAGGGGGCCCGGGCTTTCTTCTCGATTCTCGCTTCTCGACTCTCGATCGCAGCTTAACTTTTGCGCCGCTTGAGGACAGGTCCGGTCGCGCGCGTGTCGTCCCACTCCTGCACGGCGAGCTGGCCGGCGATCAGGCGCGCCAGCTCGGGGCGGCGCGTGGCGCTGCGGACGCCGCCCCAGCGCGGGCCGTTCTGGGCCGCGCCGGCATTGGCGGCGCCGATCACCCTGTCGATGCGCAGCTGCACGGGTTCCATGTCCAGGGCGCAGATCACGGCGCCGGCGTTGCCGCGCGCGCCGGCGTGGGCAATCCCGCGCAGCCGCCCCCAAACCAGAATGTCGCCCGCCGAGACCACCTCGGCGCCAGGGTTGACGTCGCCGATGATCAGCACGTGCTCGTTGCGGTGCAGCTGCTGGCCCGAGCGCAGGCTGCCGCGGAAGATATAGTAGCCCAGTGAGCTGTCGACCGTGATGCCGCGCTGCGCCTCGCCCACCATCATGCCATCAACGGTGGTCTGCTGGGCGGCAATGCCCAGGGCGACGGCGGCCATAAAGGTGCGTTCGGCGCTGGTGCGCACCAGCGCGGGCTCCATGCCATAGGCGGCCATTACCGAGCGCAGAGCGTCGAGGTCGGCTTCGGTCAGCGGGCGACCGCCCAGCTCGAGCTCGATGCGCGTCGAACGCAGGGCGGCGCCGGCGCTCTCCAAGCGGTGCGAAAGCAGATTGAGCAGCTCGTCCCACTGCCCGGCGCCGACCTCGATCGCCACCCCGTCGCCGCGGCCGCGGATGGCAACGGCGTTGGGGTCCAGCGAAAGGGGCACGGCGTAGGGGTCGCCCGGCGTGCGCAGAGCGTGCGGTTGTTGCGTCTGCGGCGCCGTCTGCTGCGGCGCCGGCGGCAGCCCCTGTGGACGTGGCTGCGCAGGCGGCAGCTGCTGCGCGGGCTGTGCCGGCGGTAGCGGCTGGCCCTGCGACGAGATGGTGGGCAGCGGCGGCGGGGCGACAGGCGGCACCGTGCTGACGCCCACCGGCGCGGGCGGCATGGGTGGGCGCTGGCCGTTGCGGGCGCTGGGCGGCGGTGCCGGGTTCTGCGCCGGGTTCTGCGCGCCGTTCCATGCCGGGTTGGGAGCGGGGAGCAGTTGCGGCCCTACGTTTGGCTGCGGTGGCGCAACCGGCGCTGCGGGGGTCGAGGGCGTGCTCGGCGCCGAGCGCGGCTGCGCGCTTGGCGGCGGGGCAGCAAGCGCGGCGGCAGGGGCAGCAGCGGCGGAGCTCGCGGCGGGCGCGGCCGGCGCCGCCCGATTCTGCATGGGGAGCGGGGCTGGGTTCTGTGGCTGGGCGGGCGGCGTGCCGGGGATGTTCTGCGCAGGCGGCGGGTTCGGCGGTGTGCGCTGCGCCACCACCATGTCGTCGAGCAGGACGTCCATCACCTGGTTCAGGTCGGCGATGTCGTCGGTGGCGCCGGGCGCCGCCTGTTGGGGCGCGACCGGTGGCGCCGGTGTGGCCGGCTGCGTGCGCGGGTTGCGGCGAAAGAAGCTCATAGTGGAGAACCTTCCAGCTCTGCTGTCTGCGCTCTGTGGTCTGCGCTCTACTGTCAGCGCGCTGTTGCGCGAGGTGTGCGGATGGGGATCAGGCAGAGGCGCGTGCGGTGGGGTGGGGCGGCGCGCTCGAGATGGCCGGGTTTGGGCGCGCCCCCACGACGAGCTCCTGCGTCGTCTGCATGAAGATGCGTCGGGAACATGCGCCGTATCCACGGCCGCGCGCTGCGCGCCGTGGAATTGCCCACATCATACCCTATGCACGCGCTTTGTGCGACAGCAAATTGTGCAGAATGTGCAGCTGCGGACCGCTCGCGTCAGGGTGCGCTGCGCGCCGGCAGGTCGCTGCAGGCGCCGGCAAGGCTTGTGTACTTTGCATCCCCCGAGATCCAGCCCTCGCTGCCGTCGGTCAGCAGCACCACCAGCCAGGCACAGCCGTTGTACTGGCCCAGCACTACGGCGCTGGCGCCCTTGTGCGCCAGCCCCAGCACGCCGTAGAAGGTACCCGGCCCGCTGCGAATGTTCAGCGTGCCGGCAACCACCGTCGCCGCGTTGCCCGCCCCCGCCTCGGGCGCCGGCTGCAGCGTGACGCTCGCTTCGCCGTTGACGGTGAGCGAGCTCAGCATTGTCTCCAGGCCGGCCAGGTAGGTTTCGCTCGGCAGCAGTGCAATGAACGAAACCAGATCACCGTCCGTCAGCAACAGGCCATTCACGGTGTACGAGTGCTCCTCGCCGCCGCACTCTGCCCACACGTCGTAGCGGCCAGCCAGCCCCACGCCTGCAAAATCGTAGCGGTCGACGTAGGTGCACATGTCATCCTGAGGCTCGTCGTCTAGCCAGCCGTCGATCAGATCCGGACTCAGCGGCACGTCATCGTAGAGGAGGATTGAGATGCCTGCAAAGCCCCAGTACTGTTCGAATTTCTCGACATTGGTGGCCACCGTCAGACGCCGGCCCACCAGGCCCTCGTCCTCGATCGGTTCGCTGACGACATCGCGCCACGTGTCGGGCACTGAGAGCGCAATTCGGCCGCTCTCGTCGAAGACGATGCGGAAGTTGCGCGCAGCCAGGCTCTCGGCCGCCTCAGCATCCACCTGCAGCGTAGCGAAGAAGCGGTCGGCGGCGTGCCAATCGGTGTCCGCTGCACCGTAGAGCTCGACCTTGAGGATGTAGCCGCTTATCAAATCTTCCAGACTCGAGACGGAAGCCACCATTCCCTCATCGCAGCCGGTGTAGTAGTGCAGGTGCGCCGTATAGTCATCTGGCTCGCTACTGCTGGTCGTCTCCACATCGTCGCAGCGCTCGCTGTATTCGGGCGAGGCCGCAAGCTCGCGCGGCTCCACGTCCTGGTCGAGCGAGAAGGACCAGCTGAAGGAGATGCCCGGCACGCTCCAGTCACTCAGGAAGTGCTCAGGATCTGGCGAGGCGAAGAGCTGCGTGCCGACAATGCGCCCGTCGCGCTCCCAGTCGCGCTCGATGATGTTGTCCCACCCCAGCGGCACATCGAAGCTGACGACGCCGTTCGAGTCGGTCACCTCCACGTACTCAGCACTTGCCGGCTCCAGCTCCGCCGCACCGCCTGCGGGCGCGTCCAGCCCGGCGGTCGTCACCTCCAGCGCGACGCCGTTGAACTGTCCCACCAGTGTTACGTCCTGGGCTTGGCGATAGACCTTGAGCTGGAGCGGCTCGCCCGGCGCGTGGCTGCGCAGAACATCGCAGTAGTCGGCCATGGTGCCGTCGGTGGCCATGGCGACGTGCTCGATCTCGAGAATCAGGTCGCCGGGGAGTAGACCCGCAGCGTCGGCAATCGAGCCGGTGGCAACCGAAGCCACCCAGATGCCCGTGCGGCGGCGCTCGTCCAGCGCCATGCCGTTGATGCCCAGCGCTTCGACGTCGACGCCGGCGGTCAGCTGCTCCAGGATCTCGCGCACCGAGGCCGAACCGATGGCATAGCCCTCGTCCGCATCGTCGCCCAGCGCATAGTTGACGCCCACCACCTGCGCATTCTCGTTGAGCAGCGGGCCGCCCGAGCTGCCCGGCTCGATCGGCGCATTGTGCGCGATCACTTTGTCGAGCGAGGCCCAGTCGCTCTCGCCCGGCGCGTTGCGCATCAGCACCTCGCCGTCGCTCAGCACGTACTCCATGCTGTCGCCCGGGTAGCCGGCGGCGTAGACCTCATCGTGGCGGCGCAGAAGGTCGCTGCTGAACTCCAGGTAGGGGTAGTCGCCGCCGGCAAGGTCAATCACTGCCAGGTCGCTGCACTCCGACACGCCGAGCACGCGCGCGTTGACGAGCGCATCGCGCCCCGGCACGAAGACACGGTAGAGCGCGCCGCCGGTGACGACGTGATTGTTGGTGACGGCGATGCCGCTGGGGTCGATGATAAAGCCCGAGCCGTAGCCAAAGGCGCCGCTCTGCTCGCCCTCGTAGGGGTCGACGAACGAACCGACGGCTTCGATCAGCACGACGGCCAGCTCGGCGTCGTCGAGGTCGGCGATCGGTCCATCCTGCGCCAGCAGCGCGTGGGCGGGCGCGAGCAGGCAGACGAGCAGCGCGGCCAGCGCCGCGAGCCAGGCGGGGCGAAGCAAGGTCCGGATTGCGCAGCGCATGGTGCCCGAGCCTACTCTATCGACTGCGTGGGTATCGGATATGTGGCAAACGGAACTGAGGCAGAAGTGGAGCGGGCGCAGTTGGGGACAGCAGGTGGCCCCCATGGACCAGTTCCGAGGTGGGAGGCACAAGCGCGACAGGGCGCCGCAGCGAGGAGAGCCGCCGACTGCACGAAGCCCCTGTGCAGCCGGCGCTTGGCGAAGTATACGTCTGCTCAGGGTTGCGCGGCGACTTCGGCCGGGGGCCGCGGGGCTATCTCGCGGAAGTAAGCCTCCATCACCTGCTTGACGATCGGGATCGAGGTGGCCGACCCCTCGCCGCCTTCGTAGACAAAGGCCACCACGGCGATCTCGGGCGCTTCGAAGGGCCCATAACCCACATACCAGGCGTGGGTGGGCAGGTTGTCCTTGTCGTCGCGCCGACAGTCCTGCTCTTCGGGAATGTACTCGCAGAACTCGGCCGTGCCCGTCTTGCCCGCTACCGTCACGCCATCGATGCGGGCGGTGGTCGCCGTGCCTTCGTCCGAGTTGACCACCGACCACATGCCCTGCTGCAGCAGGTTCATGTTCTCGGCCGAAATGGGCAGCTCGCGCGTGATCTGGGGCGTAAAGTCGCGCTGCAAACCGCCGTTGGCGTCGGTCATCTGGTAGACCACTTGCGGCTGCACCACCTTGCCGCCATTGGCCACAGCCGACGAGGCCACCAGCACCTGCAGCGGTGTGGCCAGCACATAGCCCTGGCCGATGCCCATGTTGTACGAATCGCCCGTCGTCCAGCTTTCGGCGTACTGGCGGCGCTTCCACTGGTCGTTGGGAACGATGGTGCCGACCTCGCCCGGCAGGTCGATGCCGGTGGGGTCGCCGTAGCCGAAGAGCGCCGTCCACTGCGCCAGCTTGCGTGCGCCCAGGCCGGGAATCTGGTCGGGGGGATAGCCGCCGGCCACCCAGTAGAAGTAGATGTCGTTGGAGAGCGCCAGCGCGCGCACAACGTTGAGCGCGCCGTGGTTGATGCCCAGCTTGTGGTTCCAACTGACGAACTTCTGCGCCATCGAAAGGTCGTTGGGCGCAAAGCGGTTGGGCAGGTACATAGGCCCATTGTCAACCACGATCCCGTCGCCGGCGATGATGCCCTCCTGCAGGGCGGCGCCGGCGGTGGTCATCTTGAAGGTAGAGCCGGGGGGATAGACGCCGCCGATGGCGTAGTTGATGAGCGGGCGGCGCTCGTCGTCCTCAAGGGCGAGGTACTCCTCGTTGATGCCCTCGGCGAAGATGTTGTTGTCGAAGGAGGGCAGGCTCACCATGCCCAGGATCAGCCCAGTCATGGGGTCCATGGCGATCACCACGCCCCACTTGGCCGCCTTCTCTTCCATCGCGCCTTCCAGCGCCTCGCGCATGGCGCGCTGCAGGCGCAGGTCGGTGCCCAGGATCAGGTTGTTGCCGGGCACGGGGTCGGCCACCTGGCCCACGGTGCGCATCTCGCGGCCCAGAATGTCGACTTCCAGATTCTTGTAACCTGGGCTGCCGCGCAGTTCCGTCTGGTAGGAGTACTCGAGGCCGCTGAGGCCCACCTTCTCGTTGAGGTTGGTGTAGCCCTCTGCGGTGTAGTCTTCGGCGAGCGCGGCGGGAATCGGGCCCATAAAGCCGAGCATGTGGCTCACCAGGTCGGCGTAGGGATATTCGCGCACGGGCACCTGGTTCACCTGCACGCTGGGCAGGCGGTAGACCTCTTCCGAGACCTCAAAGGCGGTTGGGCGCTCCACCAGGTCGAGGATGGGCACGGCGCGCGACGAGCCACCCTGGCGGGCAAACTGGATGGCGCTCTGCACCAGCGCCGTGAGCGCCTGGATGGGCAGGGGTTGCGAGATGTCGGGAATCTCGATCAGGTCGGGCAGGTTCGAGGTCGAATTGGCGGGCGCGTCGGGGTTGGCGGTGGCCTCTTCTACGGCGCCGGGCACGGTGACGAAGGAAAGGGGTACGCCTACGCCCTCCACCACCTCCTGGAACTTGAGGCGGCCCAGGCGGCGGAACATGATCTCGGCCACGCGCAGGGCAACGGTGCTGTCGCTGTCGGCGCGCAGCAGGCGCAGTACGTGCTCGATCTCCTGCGCCTCTTCGTCGATGCCTTCGGTGTCGGTGTTGTCCTCGGGAATGTCTTCGGGGATCAGCGCCACCTCGAACGAGGGGCGGTTGCGCGTGAGGATGACGCCGGCGCGATCGTAGATCACGCCGCGCGGGGCGCTCTCTTCCATGATCTGGAAGCGGTTCTCGTCGGCCTGGGCGCGGTACTCTTCGCCCTGGCGCACCTGCAGTTGGTAGAGGCGCAGGGCGATGACGGCAAAAAAGGCGACAAGCGCCATGCGGAAGAGAAACATCACCGCAGGCGCAATGTCGCGAATACGTCGTTGCTCGTACATAAATCTACAGATGGCTCCTCTGCCGGGGGGCGCAGAATGCCCGTCCCAACAGTCTATCCCACCACACGGGCCATTTCCCTTAGCCGCGCATGAGAGTTTGCGGGACTCTCATCGGCGGTTCATATGGACGGATCGAGAATCGAGAAGCGAGAAGCGAGAGAACTGCGGCTGGCGTGCGGGCTGCCTTCTCGATTCTCGCTTCTCGATTCTCGACTAAATTCCCACATCGTGGCTCTCGGGCACGCGGTTGAGCAGCGGCACCAGCACGAGCATGATCAGCGAGTTATAGGCCATCGACGGCAGCACTACGGACTGCAGCATGGCAACGAAGGGCACGGTGGCCTGCATCCCCTGCAGTTCGAGCCCGCTGAGGAAGGGCAGTCCGGCCAGAATGTTGACGCCGGCCAGCACGCCCACATAGACGACGCCATAGACGAGCGTGCCTAGCAGCGCCGCAAAGAGCGGCACCAGGGGGTTATAGCGCGAGAGCGTGTGGTGGCCGGGCGCCGCCACCAGCGCCGCGGCGATCAGCGCCAGGCTCGAGGCGCCCATCGGCCCGCCGCTGAAGAGGTCGAGCGCGATGCCGCCGACAAAGGCCCAAACCACGCCGCGCGGCCCGCCGAAGATCAGCGTGCCGATCAGCACCAGCAGCAGCACCAGATCGGGCTTGACGTTGCCCACCTCCACGCGCACCAGCATGGAGGACTGCACCAGCGCCGCCACAAAGAGCAGCGGCATCATCAGGTAATAGAAGATGTCGCGCCGGCGCAGGTTCACGGCTGCTCGCCTTCCGGCGCAACAGGCGCGACTTCGTTCTGGGCAGGCTCGGTGGCGGCGTCGCCTGCCGCTGCGTCGCCCTCAGCGGGGGCGCCCTCCTGATCCACGGCCGAGGGCGAAATGAGGCCCGAGGCCGGTACATTGAGCGGCACCAGCTCCTCGCCGATGTCCTCCAGCGGGTCGAAATTGGTGACTACGGCCACCAGCTCGAGGCTGCCGAAGTCGACGGTCGGCTCGATCACGGCTTGCTGGAAGACGTCGATGTCGCGCTGGAAGATCTCGGTGACCTGGCCGATGGGGATGCCTTTGGGGAACTTGCCGCCAATGCCCGAGGTGAGCACCACCTCGCCGATGCTGAAGAGGCCGCCCTGCGGGATGTAGTCCATCATCAGGCTGCCGCCTGGCTCGCCGCGAATCGTGCCGTCCAGCCGGCTGCTCTGCAGAATGGCGTTGACGGTGCTGCTCGAGTCGGTGATGAGCAGCGCCTTCGAGGTGGCGTTGCTCACCTCGCTGATGCGCCCCACCAGACCCTGGTCGGTAAGCACAGGCATACCGACTTCGATGCCGTGGCGCGCGCCCAGGTCCAGAATGATGTACTCGAGGAAGTTGTTGGCTTCCTGGCCGATGACGCGGCTGACGATTTGGGCGCCGCGCAGTTCGAGGCCGGGGCGCGTCTGGGCAAAGTTGAGCAGCTGGCGCAGGCGCTGGTTCTCCTGCTCCACCTCGCGCAGGGCAAAGTTTTCGGCCAGCAGCGATTCGTTGCGCTGCTCGAGCTCGGCGTTCGTCTGGCGCAGGGTGCGCACGTCGCGCGCAAAGTCGACGACGCCGGCGGTGTTGTCGGCGACGTCGGTGGCGCTCACCTGGGCGGGCGAGGCGAGGCCGGCGATAAAGCTTTGGATGGGTTTGAGTTGGCCTGTGGCTTGCAGCGCAATCAGGAGCACGGCAGCCAGCACCAGCACCAGCAGGCGGATGCCGATGTCGCCCAGCGTCCAGGGTCGTCGTTCGGTGTTGCGCATCAGATCCTGTTGGGAACGAGCAGCACGAGCGACACAACCGGCGCAGCAAGGGTGATGAGCGTGAGGGACGATGCGCTGCGCTTGATGCGCTTGATGCGCACGATGCTCGATGCCGCAGAGAGGCGGGCCTTACCCATCAGCGCAGGGTTGCCTTGCGCTGCATGGTGGTCAACGTCTCGCGATAGAACTCGGGTTTTTCCAGAATCATGCCGGCGCCCATCACCACGGCAGTGAGCGGGTTGTCTGCAACATAGACGTGCATGCGGGTTTCGTCCTGCAGACGCTGGGCCAGCCCCTGCAGCAGGGCGCCGCCGCCGGCGAGCACAATGCCGTACTCCATCAGGTCGGCCACCAGTTCGGGCGGCGTCTCGTCGAGGGTGCCCTTGACGGCGTCGACGATCACCTGCACCGAGCCCGAGAGCGCCTCGCGGATTTCGACGGAGCTGACCTCCACAGCTTCGGGCAGGCCGGTGATCAGGTTGCGGCCGCGCAGGATCATGGTGCGTTCGCGCTCGAGCGGGTAGGCCGAGCCGATCTCGATCTTGGCGCGCTCGGCCATGCGCTCGCCAATCAGCAGGTTGTACTTCTGGCGCGCGTAGTTGACGATGTCCTCGTTCATCTCGTCGCCGGCCACACGGATCGAGCGCGAGACGACGATGCCGCCCAGCGAGATCACGGCGACTTCGGTGGTGCCGCCGCCGATGTCCACAATCATCGAGCCCACCGATTCGGTCACGGGCAGGCCGGCGCCGATGGCGGCTGCCATCGGCTCTTCCACCAGCCCCGCTTCGCGTGCGCCGGCGCTGATGGCGGCGTCGCGCACGGCGCGCTTCTCCACCTCCGTCACGCCCGAAGGGATGCCGATCACGACGCGCGGGCGGGCGGTGCCAAAGGCCCGGTTGCCGTGCACCTTGCCGATGAAGTGGTGGATCATCTGCTCGGTGACGTCGAAGTCCGAGATCACACCGTCCTGCAGGGGACGGATGGCGACGATGTGGGCGGGGGTGCGCCCCACCATCTCCTTGGCGTCGCGGCCAATCGCCTTGACGCGGTTGCGCTGGCGCGACGACTTGTCAATCGCCACCACCGACGGTTCGTTGATGACGATGCCGCGGTTCTTCACATGGACAAGGGTGTTTGCCGTGCCCAGATCGATTCCAATGTCGAGCGAGAAGAGCCCGAGGAACCAGTCGAAGGGGTTGTTCACACAGGATTACTTTCCGAGCGCAGGCGAGCCGGCGCGGACCGGGGCGAGCGCACCAGCGGGGGCAGACCGGCGTCGGGCTGCGCGGTGGTTATCTGAATGATCAGAGTCTGGTCAGGCGCCGTGCACAGGCAGGCCTGGGCGATACGAAACAGGCGGCGCAGGAGCGGTCTGTACATGCGCAGCGCCACCGATCGGTTGGCCCGCGCACGCGACAAGAGACGCGCCCGGCCGTGGCAAGAACGGGAGGCGCCGCAGGCAACGTATCGCTGCGCAGTATACCATACCGGCGCGCGCCCCCCAAAGATGCGTCCTCCCACAGGGTGCAGAGACGCGCGGCATGTACCGCTGCGCGGCGGGCAGAGGGAACCGCCAGAGGGCGCGCCGCCGCTGTGCTATACTCGAGCCATGCAGAGCCAGGGAGAATGGAAGCGCACTGGGCAGCGGGACGACCCGGCCGCGGCGTCGCCCGAAGCCGTGATCGGTGCGGCGCTGGAGGCCGCGCTGCGCGACGCCATGGGCGACGCGCCCGCGCTGCTCGTCGTTGCCGTCTCGGGCGGCATGGACAGCATGGTGCTTGCCCACGCGCTCCACACGCTCTGGCGGCGCGCCGGGAGTCCTGCTTGCCCCGTACCCCCCTTTTTCATCCAGTTGGCCCACTTCGACCACGGCCTGCGCTCCACATCGGCTGAGGACGCCCAATTTGTGGCCGAATGGGCTGCTGACAACAGGCTGAAGCTGTCAACTGCGCGCTGGGACGGACGCGCGACCCCAGCCACGGGCAGCCTGGAGGCCGACGCGCGCGCCGCCCGCTACGCCTTTCTGGCCCACGTGGCGCGGCAGGCGCAGGCCGCAGATCCCGACCAGCCACAGGTGCTCGTGCTCACGGCGCACCATACCGACGACCAGACCGAGACCCTGCTGCTCAACCTGCTGCGCGGCTCCGGCGTGGCTGGGCTGGCGGCGATGCGCTCGCCCGCACCGCTGCCCGGCGCGCCCGATCTGCAGCTTGTGCGCCCCTTGCTTGGTGTGGCGCGCGCCACGCTGCAGCGCTACGCCGAGGCGGCGGATCTGCGCTGGTGCAGCGACGAGAGCAACAGCGACAGCGCCCGCACGCGCAACCTGCTGCGCCACGAACTGCTGCCGCTGCTCGAGGCGGCGCACCCCGGCGCGCGCGAGCGGCTGCTGCGCACGGCGCGCCTGATGGCCGACGAGGCCGACCGCCTGGAGGCGCACACCGCCGCGCAGCTGGCCCCAATCTGCGTCGAACAGACGCCCGGCGTGCGCGTGCGGCTGCAGGCCGAACCACTCGCCGCGCTGCCGCACGCCGAACGGCGCGCGCTGCTGCGCCACGCCCTGCTGCAGAGCTTTCCCACCCACACCGCGCCGGACTACGAGGCTGCCGACGCGCTGGCCGAGGCCACCGGCGCCGGCCACGCGCTCCACGCCCACGGCCCGCACCCGCTGGGCGACGGCCTGGGCTGGACGCTGCTCGCGGCCCGGCCGCCCGCAGCCGCGCAGCTCAGCCTGCACCGGCTCGATGCGCTGCCGCTGCCGCCGCCGGGCGCCTGGCTCGACGCAGAATGGCGCACCAAGGTGGGCGCGCTGCCGCTCCCTGCGCAGGGCGTCTTGCCGGTGGGCGGCCGGTGGCTGCACATCAAGACGCTGGACGCCGCACGATTCCCCGGCCGCGACGTCGTGGCCGCCGACTCGCGCTGGAACGCCTGGCTGGACGGCGTCGGCGCGCCCTTCACGCTCTCGACGCCGGCGGCGGGGGCGCGCATGGCGCCCATGGGCATGGCAGGCCACACGCGCACGCTGGGCAACCTCTTCACCGATGCCGGTGTGCCGCCTGCGCTGCGCCCCGGCTGGCCGCTGATCCTGGACGCCGCGGGCAATGTTGCCTGGCTCTGCGGCATGGTGGTTGCGCAGCAGGCGGCGGTAACCAGCGCCACTACGCAGCTCTTCTATCTGCGCTGGGAGACGGGCGCATGAGCGGTCGCGCCGACGTCAAGCCGCTGGCGCGCTGGGCGATCCAGGCCGGCTGCACGCTGCGCTTCAGCCGCCGCGCAGCCGATGGGGTGGAGGGTATTGCCACCGGCGCGCAGGGCGAGCAGCGCTTCCGCTATGACCCCGCCACGCGCGCGCTCGAGCTTGCGTCGGCAGAGGAGTGCGCGACACCCGGCGCGACGCGCGTCTTGCAGCTCAACGAGTACGGCTGGGAGCAACCGGCCGGCTGACCATTCCCGTCCCCCCTGATGCGGAGACCCTTTGTGCCGATCAACGTTCGTCGTATCCACCAACCCGCCACCCAGGAAGCCACTGCTCACACCGCTCACAAAGCGGGCGCTGCACCCGCCGCGCCTGCCGCGGCGCTGGCCGACCTGACGCGCACCCTGGGCAGCGTGCGCCTGAAGCGCGGGCGCGAAAAGCCGGTGCGCAACGGCCACCCCTGGGTCTTCAGCGGCGCCATCGACGCGCTGCCGCACGATGGGCCGGCACCCGACGGCAGCATCGTCGACGTGCTTTCCGCCTCGGGTGAGTGGCTGGCGCGCGGCTATCTCAACCGGCGCAGCCAGATCCAGGTGCGCATCCTCACTTGGGCGCACGACGAAGCCTGCGACGACGCTTTCTGGCGCTGGCGCATCGAGCAGGCCATCGGCGCCCGCGCCGCGCTCGCCGCCGAAAGCAGCGCCCTGCGCCTGATCAACGGCGAGAGCGACGGCCTGCCCGGGCTGATCGTCGACCAGGTGGGCGAGTGGTTGGTGCTGCAGGCCGGCACGCTTGCCATTGACCAGCGCAAGCGCATGCTGGCCGAACAGCTGCTGCAGGCAACCGGCGCGCGCGGTGTGATGGAGCGCAGCGAGTTGGCCCTGCGCCGCCAGGAGGGGCTGGGCGAGGTGGTGGGCCCGCTGGCGGGTGAACCGCCTCCGGCGCGCATCGAGGTGCAGGAGTTGGGGCTGCGCTTCTGGGTTGATGTGGAGCATGGGCAGAAGTCGGGCTTCTACAGCGACCAGCGCACAAACCGCGCGCGGGTGGCCGCCTGGAGCCGCGGCCGGCGCGTGCTCAACGCCTTCAGCTACACCGGCGCCTTCGCCGTACACGCGCTGGCGGCGGCGGCAACCCACGTCGTCAACGTGGATTCGAGCCTCGAAGCACTGCAGTTGGCCGAAGAGAACCTGGCGCTCAATGGCTTTGACGCCGAGACGCAGAGCGAACTGATCGTGGGCGACGTCTTCCAGGTGCTGCGCGACTGGAGCGCCGACCCCGCCGGTCCCCGCTTCGACCTGATCATCCTCGACCCGCCGAAGTTCGCCCACACCCAGGCCCAGCTCGAACGCGCCCTGCGCGGCTACAAAGACATCAACCTGCATGCCCTGCGCCTGCTTGCGCCGGGTGGGCTGCTCGCCACCTTCTCGTGCAGCGGCCTCGTCAGCGCCGACCTCTTCCAGAAGGTGGTCTTCGGCGCCGCCGTGGATGCGCTGGGCGCCGGCGCGCGCGTGCAGATTCTGGAGTGGCTGCACCAGGCCGCCGACCATCCAGTGGCCATCACCTTTCCCGAAGGCGAGTACTTGAAGGGGCTGCTGTGTCGCGTCCCCTGATTCGGAATGGCTGATCCCTTTGCGCCCTTTGTGGATGCGGTGCGGCGCGACCTGCAGGGGCCGCTGCCTGGCCGCGCGGCACACCTGCGCATGGCGCCCCAGCTGCGCGCCGGGAGCTATCGCGAAGAGCCGGGCGCCGATGTACGCCGCGGCGGCGTGCTTGCGCTGCTCTATCCGCACGAGGGGCAGCTCTACCTGCCGTTGATCCTGCGCCCCACCTATACCGGCGTCCACAGTGGCCAGGTGGGGCTGCCCGGCGGTGGCCGCGAGCCGGGCGACGAGGACCTGACCGCGACCGCCCTGCGCGAGGCGTGGGAGGAGGTGGGCGTTCCCCCGGCGCAGGTCACGGTGCTGGGCTTGCTCAGCCCGCTCTTTGTCTTTGCCAGCAACTATCTGGTGGCGCCCACGGTGGGCTGGATGGCCGAGCGCCCCAGCTTCAACCCCGACCCCTACGAGGTGGCGACGCTGCTCGAAACGCCGCTCGCCACGCTGTTGAACCCCGCCACCGTGCTGCGCGAGCCGTGGAATCTGCGCGGCACACGCGTCGAGGTGCCCTACTACTCCGTGCTGGGGCAGACGGTGTGGGGCGCCACGGCGATGATGCTTTCGGAGCTGCTCTCGCTGCCGGCCATGGCGCTGGCCCCGCGAGTTTGGACACCAGCTGCGGACGAAGATGGAGAGATCTAGAAAGCGATGACACAGTTATCCCTCAAACTGCTTGGCGGCTTTTCTCTTCTCGTTGATGCCCAGCCCGTTGCCGGCATCGCCAAAACACGCATGCAGGACCTGCTCGTCTACCTCTTTCTGCACCGTTCGCATCCCGAACTGCGTGCACAGGTTGCCTCTGCACTCTGGCCCGAAACCAACGACGTGCAGTCGCTGAAGAACCTGCGCACCATCTACGCACGGCTGCGTGACCTTCTGCCCACCACAGATCTCCTCCTGAATGCCGAAAACCAGAGCATGCAGTGGAAGCCTGATGCACCCATCCAGGTCGATGTCACACGCTTTGAAGCGTGCTGTGTGCAGGCCGAAGTGCTCCATCGACGCAGCGCGAGCGAAGCCGCGGCCGCGTTCGAAGCCGCATTGGCCTGTTACACCGGCGACCTTCTGCCTGGTGACTACAGCCCCTGGGTCGTCGATGCCCGCGAGCGGCTGCGTCAACAATGGCTCGATGCCCACGACGTGCTTGCGACCCTTCTTCTTGCGCAGGGTGAGGCGCGGCGTGCGCTGGCCTTTGCCCAGGAACTGGTTCGCGCTGATCCACTGAGCGAGCCTGCGCACATGCGCCGCATGGAGGCGCTGCTGGCGATGGGCAACCGCGCCGGCGCGCTCAGCGCATACCACGACTGCGCCAAGCAGCTGGCCGACGAACTGGGTGTAGACCCGGGCGCGCCCATGCAGCGCCTCTACGAGCGCGTGCTCTTTGCCGACGAGGCCGAGGATTCTGTGCGCACCGTCACACAGACGGCGCCGGCCGCGCTGCCCACACTTGTGGCGGTAGCTGCCTCGCACTCGCGCCTGGTAGGGCGCGACAAGAGCATGGCCTGGCTGCAGGAGCAGTGGGCCGCGGCCTGCCAGGGGGTTCCACACGCTGCGCTGCTGGTGGGCGAGGCGGGCATTGGCAAGTCGCGGCTTGCCGAACAGTTCGCGCATACGCTCTCGCGGGCAGGCGGCGAGGTGATGATCGCCCGCGCCTTTCCTGGTGCGCAGGTCGCCTATCAGGCCATTGCCGAATGGCTGGGCAGCCCTGTGGTAACGGGCAGACTCGCTCAGGTCGATCTTGCCTGGCGGGTGGAAGCCAGCCGCCTGGCGCCTGCGCTGCTTGCCGGCGTTGCCCACGCGCCCGCACCCGAACCCCTGACGCAGGCGTGGCAGACCCATCGCTTTTTGCAGGGCATGGCCGAGGTGCTGCTGGCCGGATGCGAGCCCAGCGCACCCAGGCTCCTTGTACTTGAAGATGCGCACTGGGTGGACGCCGACACCATCGCTTGGCTGCCCCTGCTCTTTAAGGCGGCGGCGGGCCGGCCCTTGATGCTGCTGCTGACCGCGCGCTTGGAAGATGCCGAGGCGAACGAGGCGCTAAAGACCTTGCAAGAATCCATGCCGCGCACCGGTGAATGGAGCGAACACGCGCTGATGCCGCTCGACGCCGCCGAGACTGCGGCTGTAGCGGCAGAGCTGGCAAAGGAGACACTAACTCTTAACGACCTGTTCCGGCTGCACCGCGAGTCCGAGGGCAACCCGCTCTTCATCGTCGAGATGGTGCGCTCGGGCTTCGGCTCTGGGCAGGCGACGGCCGGCGCAGCCACCCAGGGTGACCGGCAGGTGGGCGAAGCGCTGAATCTGCCACCAGCCGTGGCGGCAACGCTGCGTTCACGTCTTGCGCAGTTGAGCGAGGGCGCCCGCTCGCTGGCCGAGTGCGCTGCGGTAATTGGGCGCGAGGTGAACTACGAGCTGCTGGCAGCCGTCAGCCAGATGGACGAGAATTCGCTTCTGCTGCGGCTGGACGAGCTTTGGCGGCGGCGCATTCTGCGCGAGCAGGGGGGCGATGGCTATGACTTCTCGCACGACAAGCTGCGCCAGGTTGCCTATGCGGGCATGATGAACGCGCGCCGGCGCGCGCTCCACCGCCGTACGGGCGAGGCGCTGGCCGCCCGCCCGCGTGCCGAGCTCCACGCCGCGCAGATCGCCGCCCACTTCGAGGCGGCGGGCAATCTTGCGCCGGCCGCCGAGTGGTGCCGCCGCGCCGCCGACGAGGCAACCAAGCTCAACGCCACGGCCGAGGCCGTTCGCCTCTACCAGCATCTGCTCGAAGAGCCGCTGCTCGCTCTCCTCTCCCTTGCCGCGCAGTACGATGTGCGGCTGGCACTGGGCAAGGGCTTGATGGTGCTGGGGCGCGTGCGTGATGCGAAGGCGAAGCTGGAGGCGGCAATTGAGGATGCAGCCAGGCTGAATGACCCGCTGCGGCGCGCTTGGGCGCAGTACGAGCTTGGCGTTGCGCTGGGCTCTCTGCTCGAAGACCAGGAGGCGCTCAAGCAGCTCGAGGCGGCCAAGGCGCTCTTTGCAGAACACGGGGATCGCGCCGGCCAGATGAAGACGATGCAGTACATCGGCCAGAATCAAGTCTACTTTGGCCAGTATGACGCAGCGTCGGCGAACTATGCGCATGTGGTGGAACTTGCCCGCGAGACCGGCGACGCCTTCATGCTGGGCGACACACTGGCTGAGATAGGGTGGCTGGCGCTGGACCAATGGCGGATTGCCGAGGCGCATGAACTGGGACAGCAGGCGATGCCGATTCTGGAGTCGATCGGCGCCAAGGAAAAGGCGACCTGGACGGCGCTTCTGCTCGCCTTTTCAAGCGATAGCGATGCGGAAGACTGGCAGTGGCGGGCGCGAGCGCTTGTGCTTGCGCAGGAGACAGAGAGCAGCGAGCCACGCAATTGGGCCATCGACCGCATGGGGATGCTGCTGGTCGAGCGTGGCCAGCTGGTTGAAGGGCTGGGCATGATCCTTGCTGCGCTGGATGATGGGCTGCAGCTCGACTACTCGAACATCGTCGCCTACGGCGCCGAGTCGCTGGGGCGGGCACTGGCGCGGGCCGGCTTCAGCAGCGAAGCGCAGGCCGCCTTCCGCAGCGGGATTCGTATCAGCCGGTCGATTGAGGCGACGTTCCTGGCCGCGCGCATCGCGACACAACATGCCATGCACTTGCTTGAAGTGGGGGATGTCGAGGGCGCCGCTGCGGTGGTGGCTGAGGCACGCGCCACCGACTTCCTGGCGCCGCCCCAGTACTTTCTGCCCGAACTGTTTACGTTTCTGGAGGTGCGCATCAAGCGGATGCAGGGGCTGTTGCGTGCGGAGGAGGCGGATGTTGTGCTGGGGAAGCTGCTTGAGAGCAACTTGCGCTATGAGATCAGCACCGAGGTTGTCTACTGGCGCTGGCGTCTGCTGCCCAACGCGTCGAACCACAGCGAGGCGGTTCGTCTGCTTGGTGAGCGCTACGCCACGCGCCCGCACCTCAGAATCCGGCAGCGCTATGCCGAGTTGACGGGCGAAACCCTGGCCGCAGCGCCGCAACTGCCCAACCTTGCCACCTTCGCCCCCGCCCCGCTTCCGCTCGAAACGCTCCTTGCCCACGCTCGCGAGAGCATCGCTGCGCTTGAGAAGTACGGAGCGCCCCACTAGGGAGCGTCGGCCGAACCAGCTGTGAATCACGCGAAGAGCAGGGTGTCACCCGAGACACCCTGCTCTTCGCGTCTTCCCGTCTGCCCGCGCCTAAATGCTGCATCTCGCAACACATTTGAGGTTCATCGCGGAAGCTTCAGCTTTCGTTCTCTGGGGGCACCGGGCAACGACGGCTGAAGCAGGCGCTATGAGATTCGAGTGACTTCCGAGATGCAGCATTTAGGGCTTCTGTCTCCCGCTGACGATCCAAGGTGCACCGGATGTCGTGACGGGCCGCTTGTGGCCGCCGGCTTCAAACACGGGGCGCTTGAACCCCCCAGCTTCGATTACGGGCCGACTCCGGCCCAGTGCGTCGAAGTCGCTGGCGGCGACTGGGGCTGCACTCAGCGCAATCATGGTGAACATGCCGAGCGATGCAACCGTGGTCTTGAAAGTGCGCTTCATGAGAGGTTCTCCTTAATCTGTTCGCGCCTACGGCTTGTGCCGCCCGCTGACGATCCAAGGTGCACCGGATGTCGTGACGGGTCGTTTGTAGCCCTCAACTTCGATCACCGGCCGCTGCCGACCGCTGGCGATCCACGGAGCACTTGAGGCTGTGACAGGCCGCTTCCAACCCTCCACCTCGATCACCGGCTTCTTGTAGCCCTCAACCTCAATCACAGGGCGGCCTCTGCCCAGTGCGTCGAAGTCGCTGGCGGCAACTGGGGCGGCGCTCAGGGCGACGAGGGCGAACATGCCGAGCGAAGCAACGGTGGTCTTCAGAGTGCGCTTCATGAGTCGGTCTCCTTGTCTGTTCGTGACGAGGGTGTCTGTTTGTGACTAGGGGCGTAGGCGACCGTTGGCAGTCCACGGTGCCGCCGAGGTCGTGATAGGGCGCTTCACGCCTTCAACTTCGATTGTAGGGCGGCTGAAGCCCCCAGCTTCGATCACGGGCCGCTTAAAGCCCTCCACTTCGATCACAGGCCGGTTCCGGCCCAGTGCGTCGAAGTCACTGGCGACGGGGGCGGCAGCCAAGGCAAAGAAAGCGAACATGCTGAGCGATGCAACGGTGGTCTTCAGAGTGCGCTTCATGGCTAGGGTCTCCTTATCTGCTTGCACTTACGGCTTAGACCGGCCGCCGACAACCCACAGTGCGCTCGACACCGCGACTGGCTTCTTGTGGCCCTCTGCCTCAATCACGGGGCGGTTGTGGCCGCCGGCTTCAAACACGGGGCGGCTGTAGCCCTCCGCTTCGATTACGGGGCGGGATTTGCCCAGTGCGTCGAAGTCACTGGCGGCGACTGGAGCAGCCGACAGCGCAATCATGGCGAACATGCCGAGCGATGCAACCGTGGTCTTGAAGGTGCGCTTCATGGTTGGTTTCCCCTTTCAACCGCCAGCAGATTGGCTACCTGTTTGTTCGGATGGACTGGACGACTGCTTCTGGCCGCAGGATAGCGACAGCCGCGCCTCATTCGCGCCTCACCCGCGCTTCACTTTGTCGCGCCGATGCAGTTGGGGGCCCCCTTGCGCCCAGCCGCACAGCTCCCACCGCACACGCGGCGCGGTTTGGGAGGGCGCGCGGGGGCGTGTTACGATGCGTTTTCACCGGCCGGGCGCACGCCCGCGCCGTGTGTTTTGAGGCGGCTATTGCTGCCGCCCACTCTTCGCACCCTCCCGACGCCGGTTCGCCTGCGTCTGCGCAGACAGGTTTTCATGGCCCCCTCGCGTCTTCTTCAAATCGGCTGGCGAGTCGCGCTGACGATTGCGCTGCTGCTGCTGATGCTGGCGATCTCGCTGCGCACCAACACGCAGCGCGCCGGCGCCCAAAGCGGCAACGACCCGCTGGTGCTCGCCTTCTATTACTCCTGGTACGATGACGCCACCTGGACGTCGGGCACGCTGAGCGACCTGCCGGCGCAGCGCTATGCCAGCGCCGACCGCGCCGCCATGGGCCGCCACATCGACCAGGCGAAGGCCGCCGGCATCGATGCCTTTGTGGTGGCCTGGTATGGTCCCGGCGGCGGCAACCAGACGGAATCCAACCTGGCCGCCCTGCTTGAGGAGGCGGCGGCGCGCAATTTCCGCATCGCCATCCTCTTCGAGAGCGATTCGCCCTTTATGCGCGGCAGCGGCGAGGCCACAGCCGCGCTGCAGCACGCCATGGCCACCCACGCCCAGCAGCCCGCCTTTTTGCGCGTCGAGGGGCGGCCTGTCTTCTTCTTCTGGCGCACGCAGCGCTACGGCATCGACGCCTGGCGCGCCATGCGCGACGCCGCCGACCCAAGCCGCGCCGCGCTCTGGATCGCCGATGGCGTCGACACCAGCTACCTTGCGCTCTTCGACGGCCACCACCTCTACAGCAACACCTGGAACCCGGCGGCCAACCTCGAGAGCGTAAACCGCAAGTTCGCAGGGCAGGTGGAGTCCTACCGGCAGAGCTCCGGCGCCGCCCGCATCTGGGTGGCCACCGTGATGCCCGGCTACAATGACGTGCGCGCGCGTGCCGGCGGTTTTGCGCAAGACCGCGAGGGGGGCGCCTACTACGACCGCTCGTGGGCGGCGGCGCTGGCCTCGACGCCAAACTGGGTGGTGGTGACGAGCTTCAACGAGTGGCCCGAGGGGTCGTTCATTGAGCCAAGCGAGGGCTGGGGCGATTACTTTCTGGGCGCCACGGCGGCGTGGAGCGGCCGTTTCAAGCAGGGTGGCGGCCAGGCGCTGAACCTGGCGCCCGTCGCGGTGGCTCTGCCGGCTGCGGCTCTGCCTGTGGCTGCGGCCGAAGCGACCTATGACGCGCCCACGCTGCTGGTAGAAACCGCCCTGCTCAACATTCGCGGCGGGCCGGGCACCGACTTCCCGCTGGTGGGCACGGCGGCCGCAGGCGCCGCGCTGAGCATCACCGGCCGCAGCGCCGGCGACGCTGCGGCGGCCGAGAGCAGCAGCGCAGAGAGCGCAGCCGACGCGGCGTGGTGGCAGGTGGCCTATGGCGACCAGGTGGGCTGGGCCAGCGGCGAGTTTGGCCGCGCGGTTGGCCCGCTGGAGGGCGTGCCGCTGCTGACGCAGGACGAGGATGGCGCTGCAACGCGCACGGCGACAGTGGCGAGCGGCGCAGGTGAAGTTGTTCTGCTCTCGGCGCCGGCTGACGCAGTGGAGACCGCAGAGGCGATACCGCTGCAGGCGCCGGTCGGCGGCTGGAGCTTTGGCGGGCCGCAACCGCTGCTTTCGCCCCGCCCCTGACAATCAGCTGATTACGCGGCGACCAACCGGCGCTGCGCCGATACCGTCACCGTTCACGCACCCAATTCTCCCCGCGGCGCCGCCTGCAGCGCGCAGCTGCGGCAGCCCACCCACGCGCAGGAGTGCACCGATGGCTGCGAAACTTGAGCGTCGTTTCCAATCGCCCGCCCCCCTTGCCGACGACATGGAGCGCGTGCTGCTCGACGAAGAGACGATCCGCCGCCGCGTGCGCGAGCTCGGCCACATCCTCGACGCCGAATACGCCGGGCAAGACCTGGTGCTCGTCTCCGTGCTCAAGGGCAGCATCGTCTTCATCTCCGACCTCATGCGCGCCATCACCATCCCGCACGAGATCGACTTCATGGCCACCAGCAGCTACGGCAGCGCGACGAGCAGCACCGGCGTGGTGCGCATTCTGAAGGACCTCAACGTCTCGATCGAGGGGCGCAACGTGATTATCGTCGAGGACATCATCGATAGCGGCAACACGCTGAACTACCTTGCGCGCATCCTGCAGGAGCGGCGCCCGGCCAGTCTGCGCATCATGACACTGCTCGACAAGCCCGAGCGGCGCGAGGTGCCGATCCACGTCGACTGGATTGGCTTTTCGATCCCCAACGAGTTTGTCGTAGGCTACGGGCTGGACTACTGCGAGATCTACCGCAACCTGCCCTACATTGGCGTCGTCAAACCGAGCATCTATCGCGAATGAACCAGCCGCACCCGCCAGCCCTTCCCGGCGCAGCTGCCCTTCCCGGCGCAGCCGCCCAAACTAGATCCCGCACACGCACCCTCGCCCTCGTCGCTGCCCAACTGCTTGTGGGGCTGATGGTGGGTGCGATCCTGCTTGGCGTTTACGCGGGGCCGGCGCACGCCCAGCAGCAGGTGGGCGGCTATGTGGTGCAGGCGGGCGACACGCTCTCGGTCATCGCCGACCGCTACGGCGTGACGCTGGAGGAGCTGGCGGCGCTCAACGGCATCAGCGACCCGAACCTGCTGCGCGTGGGCCAGGTGCTGCTCATCCCTGGGGCAACGGGCGAGGTGCCGCAGGATGTGATGGATACGGGCGTGGTGCTGGCGCAGGCCGGCGACACCGTGGGCGCCATTGCCCGCCGCGTGGGGCAGGAGCCGGCGCTAGTCGCGGCGCTCAACGGTGTGGCCGAGACGGCGCGCACCTTCCCCGGCCAGCCCGTGCGCGTGCCGGTGGCCAGTGTGCCAGGGCGGCCGCTGCGCTTCGGCGCCATCACCACGCTGCAGGCGCCTGGCCAGGTGGAACAGGGGCGTACGGCGCGCGTAGTGATCGAGACGGCGCGCCCGCTTTCGCTGCAGGCCAACTGGAACGGCACGCCGCTCCCCTTTGCCCCGCTCGATGTGATCACGCGCCAGGTTGCGCTGCTGCCCGTGCCCGCGCTGCTCGAACCGGCCAGCTACCCGCTCACCATCACCTATACCACTCGAGCCGGCGCGTCCGTCTCGCGCGTGCTCAACGTGAACGTCGTCGACGGCGGATACGACACCCAGACGATCAGCGTGCCCTCGGACCGCACCGACCTGCTCGCGGCCGAAAACGTGCGCGCCGAGGAGGCCAAGGTCGCCGCCGTGCTGAGCGTCTTCACGCCCGACCTTGTGTTGCGCCAGCCCTTCGTCCAGCCGATTGGCGTCGAGAATCCCACCAGCAGCCCCTTCGGCACCCGCCGCTACTACGACAGCGGTCCCAATTCCTACTGGGGCTATCATGCCGGGCAGGACTTCAGCGCCGCCGCCGGTGTGCCGGCGCTGGCGCCCGCCGCCGGAATCGTCGTGCTGGCCGAGCCGCTCACCGTGCGCGGCAATGCGGTGATCCTGGACCACGGGCGCGGTGTCTTCACCGGCTACTGGCACCTGAGCGAGATCAACGTGACGCCCGGCCAGGTGGTAAACACCGGCGACCTGCTGGGGCTGGTGGGCAACACGGGGCTGAGCACCGGCGCGCACCTGCACTGGGAGATGCGCATCTACGGTATCGCCGTTGACCCGCTGCAGTTCCTCAACGAAGCGCCCTTCCCCTGAGCGTCATCCAGCGTATGCGACAACAAAAAACCGGGCCGGCAAGCGCCGACCCGGTCCTTTTCTCTTGATGACAAGCGGCGGGGAGATTACTCCTCGTCGTCTTCCTTGCCCTTGCGCACGACTTCGGGTTCGGCGCCACCCTCGCCTTCGGCCGCCGCCACTGCCTCTTCCTCGATGCCGGCCTGGGCCGACATCATGGTGATCAGGCTCTCGTCGGCGTCGCCCAGGTAGGCAATCCCCTTCATCGCGGGCAGGTCCTTGAGCGTGATCGGGTGCTCTTCGCTCAGCTCCGTGACGTCGACTTCGATCGAAGCCGGGATGTCGGCGGGCAGCGCCTCGATTTCGATCGTCTCGTGCGTCTGCAGGATCATCAGGCCGGTAATCAGGGCAGTGGGCTTGCCCACCATCACCAGCGGCACCGCGACCTGCTGCTTCTGGTCCATGCGCACCAGGTAGAAGTCGGCGTGAACGGGGCGGTGGTTGACGGGCTGGCGCTGCACCTCGCGCACCAGCACGTTGAGCTTGCTGCCGTCGCTGACGTGGACTTCGACCAGACGGCTGCTGCCGCCGTGGCGCAGCGTGTTCTCCAGCGCCTTCTCTTCCACAACCAGCGTCAGCGGCTGCTTGCCGGGGCCATAGGCGCTGACGGGGATCAGCCCTTCGTTGCGCAGGTGGCGCGCCTTCTTGGCTTCAACCTGACGCGGCTGCGCGTCCAGAACCAACTTGCTCATGATCTTCTCCTCATCTCTTCCTGGCTCAGGCGAGCAGGCGCGGCGCCTGCGCAACGGCCCGCACCACCGCGCCAGCAGCGACGTTCGGGCACTGCAGCGAAGCCGACGGCCGGCTCGCAGATGGACAGTCAGGCGTGCGGCACTCGCCGCAGCGAGAGCAATCGCTCCGCAAGGGCGTACGCCCCTGCGAGAGAGCGCAGCGGCGCGCACGTGGCCGCCTTTGGGCGGTCGCCTGATTATAGGCGAGGCGCCGCTTGCGGGTCAATTTGGCTGGGCCGCAGCGCACATGCAGGTCTGCTGTACCGCGCTGCCTGCTGCCGCCACATCCTTTGTACAATGGTGCATGCAAAATGCGTTGCCAGGTAGCCGCAGCGTTATGGCGCTGCAGTGGCAACGCAGTGGTGCAACGGGGTGCTGTTCCAGGAATACAGAAGGAGAGCTATCCATGCCGACACTTGCGCCGGACCCAAGCGCCGCACCCCTGCTCGCGGCGCCACTCCGTCACATCTTCGCCGACTGGGTGGAGGCCGAGTGGGGCTTCCAGTTCCTGCGTACGACGCTCGCCCTGCTGGGAGCCGAGACCCACGGCGATCGCCCCTACGCCCTGACGCTGCCCAGGAGTCACAAGCAGCAGCTTCTGCGCCTGAACTTCGGCCCCTGGTTGCTGCTGGATTTCTGCGGCCCCGGCAGCGAGTATGGCAAGCGCATCAACCTTGCGCTGCTCAAGGAGGGCGTCGTCGTCGACCCGCGGCGCGAGTGGTTTACCTTCAGCCGGCGATTTGTCCGGCGCGAGGTGGCTGTCTATCACTTTGACTGGCCAGAGGTGCAGGCGATGGATGCAGAACTAACCGAGCTCTACAAAGAGTCTATGGACTACATCGGCGGCCTCTTCGCCCACTGGCAGGGATCGACGTGGCGTCTGGTGCATCAGCGGCAGCTCTTCGCCTCGATTTATGACCCTGTCCTGCGTGACTCTTTCTTCGAAGCGGGACTCAATCCCTTCCTGGCGCAACTTGAGGACGATGAATCAACCGCGCTGTAACGACTCCACCCACACCGCCGCGCCCTTGGCGAAGCAGGGGAGGATCGTGTCGACACGCTCCCAAGCCTGCACCTGCCCAAACGCCGGCGCCGAGCCGCGCGTTTTTCGCGTTGGGTGCGATCGACGCGTGCGCGGCGGGCTCAGCCAATCTCGCCCGCCAGATAGGATTGTGTGAGGGAGTGGCTTGGGGCGCTGAAGAACTGCTTCGCCGGCGCAAACTCCACCAACTCGCCCAGCCACATGAAGAGAATGTCGTCGGCCAGGCGGCGCGCCTGGTCGATGTTGTGGGTCACCATCAGGATCGTGTAGCTGCCCTTGAGCGAGCGCAGCAGGTCCTCGACGCCGCGCGCCGAAATCGGGTCGAGCGAGGCGGTGGATTCGTCGCAGAGCAGCACCTCGGGCTCCACCGCCAGCGCGCGCGCCAGGCAGAGCCGCTGCTGCTGCCCGCCCGAAAGCCCGGTGGCCGGCGCGCGCAGGCGGGTGTTCACCTCGTCCCACAGCCCCACCGCCTGCAGCTGCCGCTCCACCGTTTCGTCGAGCGTGCGGCGCGGGTGGCCATGGATGCGCGGGCCATAGGCGACGTTGTCGTAGATCGAGAGCGGCAGCGGGAAGGGTTTCTGCGCCAGCAGCCCCACGCGCGTGCGAATCTCGGTAACGTCGACGCCCGGCGCGTAGATGTTGGCGCCGTCGAGCAGCACCTCGCCCTCGATGCGGACGTTCTCGTCCAGCTCCAGCAGCCGGTTCAGGCTCTTGAGCAGTGTGGATTTGCCGCAGCCCGACGGGCCGATGATGGCCGTAATTGCACCGGGCCGCAGTTCCAGCGAGATATTCTTGAGGGCGTGGGTGGCGCCGTACCAGACGTTGAGGTCGCACACGGCGAGGGACTGCATGGTCGACATAGAGACGCCCCGAAGAGTCTGTGTAGTTGGGGTGCTTAACGAATCGCGTTGCGGCCCAGCCGGCGCAGCGTCCACTGTGCGAGCAGGCTGATGGCCAGGATGATCACCGTGAGCACCAGCGCCGCGGCGTAGGCGCGCTCCTGCACGGCGGGGAAGGGGGTGCTCAGTTGGAAGAAGATCGCCAGCGGCAGCGACGCCACCGGCCGGAAGAGGCTGGTGGGCATGGCGTCGGTAAAGCCGGCCGTGAAGAGCACCGAGGCTGCGTCGCCGATGCCGCGGCCAAAGGCGAGCAGCAGCGCCGTCACCAGGCCGGCTGCCGTCTGCCGCAGCAGGATGCGCAGGAACTCGAAGCGGGTGGTGCCCAGCGCCAGCGTGGTGGCGCGCAGCTCGCGCGGCGCCAGCCCCACCACCTCGTCGTAGGTGCGGGCCAGAATCGGCAGCACCACAAAGGCGAGCGTGATGATGCCGGCCAGCAGCGAGGCGCGCATCCCCATGCTGACCATGAGCACAAAGGCAAAGGCGCCGTAGACAATGCTGGGGATGCCCCAGAGCACGTCGAGCGAGAGGCGCACCAGGCCGGTGAGGCGTGCGCGGCCGGCGTAGACGTGCAGCCAGAGCACCAGCGGCACGGCAAGCACGGCGGCCAGCAGCGTGCCGCCAATCGCCAGGTAGAAGGAGCCGAGGATGGCGTTGAGGATGCCGCCACCACCGCCCAGGTAGAAGTTGCCCTGCGGCGGCTGCGAGATGACCTCCCACGAGAGCGCGCGCAGCCCCTTGCTGGCGATGGTCCAGAGGATGAAGAAGGTCATGGCGCCGGCGCCGATCAGGCTCAGGCGCATGGCCCACTCGAAGAAGGCAGCTTCGAGGCGGCGACGGGTGCGCTTCATGCCATGCTCCCCCGTGCAATGCGCCCAATCACCATGCGCGCCGCCACGTTGAAGATCACCACCACCACCAGCAACACCAGCGCCGCGCCCATCAGCGAGGACTGGTAGAGCGGGATCGACATCATCTCGCCGTAGTTGTTTGCGATCAGCGCCGGCAGCGGGTAGGCGCCGTCGAAGAGCGAGGTGGGGGCGCGGGGCACGTTGCCCACCACCATCAGCACGGCCAGCGTCTCGCCCACGGCGCGCGAGAAGCCGAGCACAATCGCCGCCACAACGCCGGCCAGCCCGCGCGTGCGCACAATGGTGCGGGTTGCTTCCCAGCGCGTGGCGCCCAGCGCGAGCAGCGCCGCGCGCATGGCATCGGGCGCGCTGCGGATCACCTCGTCCACCACCGCCACGATCAGCGGGTAGACCATCACCGCGAGCACCACGCCGGCGGCCAGCACGCTGTAGCCGGTTGGGTTTGTGAAGGCGAGCCAGGGCATGGCCGTACTCGCCGCCGCCGGCCCCAGCACCTCGCGCATGAAGGGCACAATCGCCAGCACGCCCCACAAGCCGAAGATCACAGGCGGCAGCCCCACCAGCACGTCGAGCATGGGGCGCACCCAGGCGCGCGTGCGCGTCGAGGTGTACTCGGCCAGGTAGATGCCGCTGAGCACCGCCGGCGCCACCGCCAGCACCATGGCCACCAGCGTGACCGCGATGCTGCCGGCCACAAAGGGCAGCAGCCCAAAGAGGCCATTGTGCGGCTGCCAGACCCGCCCGCCCACAAACGCAAAGAGCCCCACTTTGCGCACCACGGGCCACGCCTGCGCCAGCAGCGTGCCGGCCACCGACCCCACAATGCCCACAATCGCCAGCCCGGCCAGCGCCAGCACCACGCGCACTGCCAGGTCCAGCCCGCGCCGGCGACGGTTGCGGCGCAGTACCCCGGCTGGGAGCGACGCGCTCTCGCCGCTCCCAGCCTTGCCGGCTTCGGCGTGCGCGGCCGGGCCATCGGTCACTGTGGGCGCACTGGCCGCAGTGGCTGCTCGATGGGGAGTCTGGTCGTCAACACCTGAAGTCATGGCGCTTGTCATCGTTCGCCTGGATCGGTGCGCGTCAACGTCGCAAGAGCGTGCTATTCACCCAGCGCCGCCAGCGCGGCCTGAATCTGCTCATCCTTCAGCGGCACGTAGCCGGCCGGGCCGACGTACTGCTGCCCTTCGGTGAGCACCCAGCGGTAGAAGGCCGTGATCGCGGGCGAGGGTGCGCCGTCGGTCACCAGGTAGAGGATGCGCGCCGGCGGGTAGGGGTAGAGCCCTTCCGCCACGGCGGCGGTGAACGCGTCGCGCGAGGCGTAGAAGTTCTCATCGTCGCTCACTGTGCCGTCGCCGTTGACGTCGATCGGCACCACGGCCAGCCCTGCGATCGGGGCGCCGGTGGCTGGATCGTAGGCGAAGCCCACATTATTGTAGCCAATGCCCAGCGGATCCTGGCGAATGGCTTCGGCCAGGCCCGGGTCGCCGTTTACGGCCGTGCCCAGCAGCTCCTCCTGCGCCTCGCCGCCCAGGAAGCGCGCCCACTGTTCGGCCGCGCCGCTGGCGTCGGAGCGGGTGTAGACGTTGATGGCGTCGCCGGCGTCGTTGCCCAGCAACTGCCCCCAGGTGGTGCTTTCGCCCGTCAGCCAGATTGCCGCGCCGCTCTCGCTGCTGATGCCGCGCGCCAGCAGGTCGGCCAGGTGCGGGTTGGCCGCGTTGGCGGTCGCGAGCACCGAATCCACGGTAACGGGGACAAGCACGGCGCCCTGCTCCAGCTCCTCGGCGCGCGCCTCGCGCGAGAGCATGGCAATGTCGGCAGCGCCCGAAAGGACATCCGTCATGCCCTTGCCAGCGCCCCCGGCCTGGACGTCGAAGCGCACGCTTGGGTCAACTTCGCCATAGGCTTCGGCCCAGACGGTAAGCAGCGGGAAGAGGGCAAAGGCGCCCGAGACGGTGAGCACGGTTTCGCCCTCGGCAGCCGGTGCGCCATCGGCGGGTGCTGCCGGCGCGCCGCAAGCGCCCAGCACACTCACCCCCATCAGCAGCAGGAGCAGCCAGCGCGTGTGGGATGGTCTTCGCATAGAGTTCTCCTGCGCTTTGGCGTGCAACCCAGTTGCACGCGGCGTGTGAATTCAGAGTGTAACGTGCACTCGCTGCGGCTCGGCCGGGCGGGGTGCTCGGCGCCCGGATTGAGTAGACAACGCCGTGCGGGCCTGCTGCGTTTCTTGCAACTGCCAGTCTCCCAGCCCGACCCGCGCCCGACCCGCGCGTCCGCCGCCGCCGGCGTTCACGCTATGGCAAACAATTTAGCTTCAATCGTCCGGTCTGCCAAGGGCATCGAAACGGCGGCAGGGAGTGTGTCGAGCGGCGCAATGGGTGCGGGCGCGCATGTCGGCGGCCGTGGTGGGGCGGTGCGCGGCTCTGTTTCTGCTGGTGCGGCGCGCAACTTGCATCGGGGGGCGGCTGTGCTATACTCCCGGGGGTGTCCGCACGTCGCGGGTGAGTAGCTCAGCTGGTTAGAGCGCACGGTTCACATCCGTGAGGTCGGGGGTTCAAGTCCCTCCTTACCCACCAGAATGTTGTAAGACGCTAAACTACGGCCTTGTGTCTCGGTTTCCTCTCGAGACACAGGGCCGTAGCCCGTTTTAGGTACTTGCAACATTGGCGGTCGGTGGGGCCGATTTTCCGCGCTGGAGAAACCGGAGACCTGATGGACAAGCCGTTTTCCTGTGCTGCTTTCCCCAGCGCCGACGGGCCTCCTTCCTCGAGTGCAGTACGACGATCTCCCGATCAACCAAGGCACCACGGCCCGTTTGCGAGTACGCGATTCCCGTTCACCCCGAGGAGGAATCATGAAGCTCAAGGGTACAGTGTTGCTTGACACACACGCATTTCTGCACTAGACTCTGTCTAGTCTGACTGGTTAGAAAGGGCATTGAAATGGCACGCTGGCAGGTGCAGGAAGCCAAAGCTCGCTTGAGCGAACTGCTCGAAAAGGCGCAGAGCGAAGGACCACAGGTCATCACCAAACACGGCGTCGACCACGTCGTGGTGCTGGACGTTGACGAGTACGAGCGGTTGGTCGGCGAAAAGACCTCGCTCATTGCCTGGCTGCTCAGCGGCCCCACCTTCGACGACCTCGACGTCGAGCGCAGCCAGGATCTCGGTCGCGAGGTTGACCTCTCGGCATGAAAGCGCGCTACCTGCTCGACACCAACGTGCTCTCCGAGACGCGCAAGCGGACGCCCGCTCCCCAGGTGCTCGCCTTCCTGGGCGGCCTTACCGACGACGCCGTCTACACGTCGGCGTTGGTGATTGCCGAACTGCGCAAGGGCGCGGCGCGCCGGAAACTGCTACATGCGTCCGAAGGGGACGCACTTGGCCAGTGGATTGACGGCCTTGAAGCGCGCATGAAGGGCCGGCTTCTGCCCGTCGATGTGCAGGTGGCAGCGATCTGGGGCGACCTGCAAGCGGAGCGCGAGCGCCCTGTAATGGACACCCTGATTGCCGCCACCGCCATCGCCCATGGCCTGGTCCTCGTCACGCGCAACGTGCGCGATATGGACGGTCTCGCTGTGCCGCTCCTGAACCCGTGGGACGCCGCCGCCTGAACCCATCACCCCCTGCACCTTCGCCAGCCTCAACGCCTTCCTCCCTGGCGGCGTTCAGCCTCAGCGCGACCGATGCGTTGTTGCGCCGCCGCGCTTCGCATGCTCAGGACGAATGTCCCTCGACGCACCCGCCCCGCCGTGTTACAATGCACAGTATCCGCGCAACACCTTCCACTTCCACCTTCCATTCCCACCTTCTTCCCCGGGAGGTCCCCTATGTCTCACCGCCACGGCTTTGCTCGTTCGCTGGCTCTTCTTTTTGCGTGCCTGCTCTTCACTTCTTTGCCGACTACCGGGCCACAGGCGTTGGCACAGTCCCCAACGCGACCAGCTCCCGTTGACGCCGCCTTGCCGGTAGAACCGATGCCTTCGTCGACGCTGCGGGTCACCGAAGCCGGTGTGCTGCCCTCGGCTCTCACCGTGTCTGTCGGCGCACAGCTGGTCTGGATCAATGCAACCTCGCAGCCCGTCCGGCTGTCGAGTCTGCCGTTTGCGCCCGCTCCGCAAGCAACTTCGATGGTCTACCTGCCGCTGGTCACTTCAGGGGGCGGCGTCCCGCCACAGGTTGCGGCGAGCCTCGCAGGCCCGGACGCGCTGTCCTGGGTCTCCGAATCCATCGCTCCGGGCGGCCGGTACGTTCATGTCTTCCTAAGCGCAGGAAAGTACCCCGTCTATGCGAGCCATGTCACCGGCGTGGTGGCCACGATCCAGGTGGTCGACGACCGGGTCGTAGACAGCGAACTCGTCGATGCGGAGCAGGGCGGCGTCGTCCGGGTGGGCAATACGACCTTGTCCATTCCGCCGAACGCCTTGGCCGAGGACACTGTCATCACTTTGAGTAAACCAGTGAACGCACTCACCCTGGATCGCGATGGCCTGGAGTACCTCATGCTGGAGCCATCGGGGCTGATGTTTCAGTCGCCGGTGACCTTGACCATCACCTACACCGACAGCGGCGTATTCGACGAGGAGTATCTGAACGTCGCGGCTTTCAACGAAAACACGGGAGAGTGGCAGTACGCGCCCATCCTTGGGCAGGATATGGCGCAGAACACAATTCAGGTGCCCATCTCCCACTTCTCGTGGTGGGTGACCTATGCCGACGAACCGCTATATCTCGTTATGGATATTCCAAGCAAGTACCTTCGGCCCGGGGATATCCTCGTCAAGATGTCATCCGACAGCGACTGCCAGCCCGATGAGGCGGTCTGGTTCACCGGACATACCGCGATCTTCACGGGAACCGTTTCCAGCCTGCCGAGTGTGCACGACATTGTGGAGTCGAACGTTTTCGGCAATCAGGTCCGGCAAGGATGCCCAACGTTTGGAGGCGTCCGCACAGAAAGCATGGCGGGGCTCGTGCAGCGCTCCTGTGGCTTCTACATGGGTGCGCGGCGCAACCCGGCTGCGTCTTCGCAGCAGGGCCTTGCGGCCGGGAATTTCGCCCTGCAACAGGTTGACAAGAAGGGCTACTTCATCACGGGCCAGGGCAATTGGTCCGACCGCTGCTACAGCAGTGTTGGGCTGGTTGAAGACGCCTACGACACCGCCGGTGCAGGCATGTTCTCTTCGCAGGAGGAACGGCTGCCGATCACGCCCATTCAGCAGTACAACAAGACAGTTCCTGTCGGTGCGATCTCAGTCAAGGTAGGGGAGTCGGTCTCCATCCCGATTGTAGGCATTCTCAAGGTGCAGCACACCTTGAGCACCGACCATTACATCAATGGTGGCACGCTCACCGCAACGAGTCTGCCAGCTGGGGCAACGTTTGCCGGCGGCCTCTTGGCGTGGACGCCGCAAGCCAGTGACGGCGGGAAAGCGCATACCGTGACCTTCAAGCTCGACGGCACTGTCGGCAGCCGCAGCCATACTGTCGAGCAGACGCTCACCATCAACGTAGCGGCTGCACCTACCTCTTCGATTAGCGGTGTCGTCACGCAGAACGGCGCGCCGAAAGCCGGCGTCACCCTCAGCCTGAACCAGGGCGCTAGCGTGGTAGGGAGCACGACCTCGGCCGTCGATGGCAGCTACTCCTTTGCCAGTCTCACCGCCGGCGCGTACACCATCACCCCCGCCCTCACCGGCCACACCTTCACGCCCGCCACACGCGCCGTCACGCTGCCGCCCAGCGCAACGGCGCAGAACTTCACCGCCACAGCCGTCGGGCCCCTGCCCGCCGACATGGTCCTCATCCCCGCCGGCCCCTTCCAGATGGGCTGCAGCCCTGACGACACCCTATGCAATTCGGATGAGAGCCCACTGCACACTGTAACGCTGAGCGCCTACGACATCGACAAGTACGAAGTCACCAACGCCCGCTACGCCGCCTGCGTCACCGCCGGCGCCTGCAGCGCGCCCTTTGACACGCATTCGCAGTCGCGCAGCGACTACTACGACAACCCGACCTATGCCAACTACCCAGTGATCAACGTCGACTGGTTCCAGGCCGAAGCCTTCTGCACCTGGGAGGGCAAACGGCTGCCCACCGAGGCCGAGTGGGAGAAGGCCGCCCGTGGCGACGCCGACACCCGCATCTTCCCCTGGGGCGACGACGCACCCACCTGCGATCTACTCAACTTCTACGATGACAGCAAAAGTGCGTACTGCGTTGGTGACACGACCGCCGTGGACTCCTACCCTGCCGGCGCCAGCCCCTACGGCGTCATGGACATGAACGGCAATGTGTGGGAGTGGTTGCATGATTGGTATGGTTACGGCTACTACGCGTCGGCGCCGGCCGCCAACCCACTTGGCCCGGACGCAGGCGATGGCCGCGTGCAGCGGGGCGGCTCGTGGGCCGACCCCATCAGGCGCGTGCGTGCCTCCGACCGCAACGGGGTCTATCCTGACTTCTCGGCCATCTTCATCGGCTTTCGGTGTGCGCGCTCGCAATGATTCTGGCCTTCTGATTGCTGGTGGTCTGCTATTCTGAAGGTTGTTGCTGCTGCTTTTCTGTTGTCGCTTGCCACCGAAGGTGGCCGCGCGGTTTTTCGGGGAAGGACTGTGGGCTAGCCTGATCGCCACCTCCGGCGCGACATCACATCGTTCGAGAAGCTGCTGCTCGCGTTTCGCAAGGCGGCGCGCGACGAGGCCGGCTGCCACATGGGCAGCCGGCCTCGTGTGTCTGCTCGGTTGTGCGGGGGAGGCTCAGGCGCTGGCAGCCACCGAAAGGTGGGTCTGCAGGCGGCGCATGAGCTGCTCCTTGGGCTGGAAGCCGACGATGCGGTCCACCGCCTGGCCGTTCTTGAAGAGCAGCAGGGTTGGGATGCTCATCACGCCGTAGGCAAAGGAGGTATCCTGGTTGTTGTCGACGTCGAGCTTGGCGATCGTCAACTTGCCATCTAGCTCCACCGCCATCTGCTCAAGGATGGGGGCAATCATCTTGCAGGGGCCGCACCAGGTGGCCCAAAAGTCCACCAGCACAGGCTGTGCGGCGTTGAGCACCTTCTCTTCGAAGGTTGCATCGGTAACGATAACAGGTGCACCCATAAGGCTCTCCTTATTCTTCCACATTCCGCACGACGCGCCGGCGGCGAACGGTTGGCGCCCGTCCAGCGGGGCTGCTCAGCCCTCAATTGTTAGCCAGGCACTACAAAAAGTATAGTACACCGGCTTGCTGCGGCTGTCAAACTGCAAACGCGCTCGCGTGCGCTTGGGTTCCGCGCCACCCCGGAGGAGAACGATGCTATAATGGCCTGCGGGGCACGCGTTTTGCCCGGCGCCCCAGCCAGATGGCCCGCGCTTCGCCCCTTTCTATTCGACGAGGAGACCGACCGTGAATCGTATCCAGGAACTCTACGCGCTGGGCCAGAGCGTCTGGCTCGACTTCATCGAACGGGGCATGGTGCATTCGGGTGCGCTGCAGGCTCTGGTGGAAGAGGGCGTGGCCGGCGTCACCTCGAACCCCACCATCTTCCAGCAGGCGATTGCCAAGAGCGACGCCTACAGCGCCGACGTGCGCCGCCTGGCGGCCGACGGCCCGGCGCCGCTCGCGCTCTTCGAAGCGCTGGCCGTGGCCGACATCCAGAGCGCCACCGCCGTGCTGCTGCCCGTCTTTGAACGCGCCGGCGGCCACGACGGCTTTGTGAGCCTTGAAGTCGCGCCGACGCTGGCGCACGACACCGAAGGCACCGTTGTCGAGGCGCGGCGCCTGCATGCCGCCGTCAACCGGCCGAACCTGCTCGTCAAGGTGCCTGCCACGGTGGAGGGCATCGCTGCCATCCGCCGTCTCACCGCCGAGGGCATCAACATCAACGTCACGCTGATCTTTGCGCTCGACCGCTACGCCGACGTCATGGAAGCCTACATCGGCGGGCTGGAGGAGCGGCTGGCGGCCGGGCTGCCGGTGGACCGCGCTGCCTCGGTGGCGAGCTTCTTTGTGAGCCGCGTGGACGCTGCCATCGACCCGCGCCTGGAGAAGCTGGCCGCCGACGCCGACGCCGCAGGCAAGCCCGAGGCGGCGGCGCAGGCACGCGCGCTGCAGGGCAAGGCCGCGCTGGCCAACGCCAAGCTTGCCTACCGCCTCTTCGAGCAGACCTTTGCCGGCCCGCGCTGGGAGGCGCTGGCGGCCGCCGGCGCACGCCCGCAGCGCCCGCTCTGGGCCAGCACCAGCACCAAAAACCCCGCCTACCCCGACCTGATCTACGTCGAGCCGCTGATGGGGCCGCACACGGTGAACACCATGCCGCCGCAGACGCTGGACGCGCTGCGCGACCACGGCGTGGTGGCGAATCGCGTGCGCGAGGGCGTCGATGCCGCCGCCGCCGAGATCGAGGCGCTGGCTGCGCTCGGCATTCACATGGACGAGGTGACGGCGGCGCTCGAGGCCGACGGCGTCAAGAAGTTCATCGACTCCTTCTCGGAGCTGCTGGCCACGCTCGAGAGCCGCGCGCGCGACCTGGTTGCCGCGTAACTCCCCTGTCGCGACTCTTCAGGGCCGGCGCCGCGCCATTCGTGGCGGCGCCGGCCCTTCCTTTTCACTGCCCTGCGCACCATGCACCTGATCCTGGGCACCACCACAGTCGACTTCCTGCTGCGCAGCGAAGCGCCCTTTCCCAGCGGCGGCGGCGAGCACTTTCAGACCTCGAACCTGGCCTGGTGCCGTGAACCGCTGCAGATGGTGGTGGGCGGCAACGGCGCCAACGCCGCCCTGGTGCTGGCGCGCCTGGGCGTTCCCGTCCAGCTGATCAGCGCCGTGGGCGACGACGACCTGGGCGCGCTGGTGCGCAGCCGCCTGGCCGCTGTCGGCGTGGAGTGCTCGCTGCTGGTGCGCGACGCCGAGCGGGCAACGGCCACCACGGTGGTCGCCAGCGACGCCGCCCAGCAGCGGCTGATCTTCCACCATCCCGGCGCCTATACCGCGCTGCAGGCCGCCGGCGTGCTGCCACCCCTGCGCGCTGCGCACGAAACTGCCGGCGCCGGGCCGTCGACCTTCCTGCTCACCTCGTGGCCGCTGCTCGATGGGCTGCGCCCGGCGTATGGCGCGCTGCTGGGCGCGGCGCGCGCGGCGGGTTCCCTCACCGTCGCCGATATCGGCCCGGCGATTGGGGCGCCCGTGCGCCTGGCCGAACTGGCGCCGCTGCTGCCGCTGATCGACCTGCTGCTGACCAACGAGCACGAGCTCGCCACCTGCTTCGAGCGCGAAGCGCCCGGCGCGCCGCGCAGGCCGATGGAGCAGGCGCTGGCGCTGCTTGACGCCGGCGCACGCACCGTCATTGTCAAGGCGGGTGAGGCGGGCTCCACCTGCTACCTGCGCGCCGGCGCGAGCGACGAGATTCTGGCGCACCATGTGCCGGCCTTCAGCGTGCCTGTGGCGCAGACGGTGGGCGCCGGCGATGCCTATGCCGCCGGCCTGCTCGATGCCCTGGGGCGCGGCGCGCCGTTGCTCGCGGCCATGCAGCGGGGCAGCGCCGTCGCTGCGCTGACGGTGGCCGCCGGCAGTACGCTGGCCTCGCCCACCCCCGCCGCAGTCGATCGCCTGCTGGCCGCGGCCAACGTGCAGCCCGCAGCCTGAACCCTTCGCACCCCCCTACACCCCCTCACCCCCTTTGCTCGCCGGCCCGCCCTTGCGGGAACAAACGCGGCGCGTGCACAGTCTCAGAAGGGCAGAGAGCAGGGCGCACGCTGCGTCGCTGCCTCTGCAACGCCCCCCGGTGTCCATTGGCTGGCCGCACACCTGCCGGCCACAACCGGAGAACGATCACCCATGACACGCCGATCCAGCACCTTCTTCGCACTTCTTCTGCTCCTGCTAATGCTGACGCTGGCCGCCTGCCAGCCGGTCTCCTCCACCGGCGCCGAAACGCCGGCGCAGGATGAACCCAGCGCGCCCGCCGCGCCCGCTGAAGCGCTGGCCGACGCCAACCTGCCCGACGCCGTTGTTCAGGTGCGCGATGCCTTCGCCGGCCAACTGCAGCTCGACCCGGGCACTGTCGCTGTGGCCTCGTTCGAAGAGGTCGAGTGGCCCGATTCCTGCCTGGGCGCGCCAAACCCGGCCGAAATGTGCGCGATGGCAATCACACCCGGCTACCGCATCTTCTTCGAGGCCGGCGGCGACCAATACGAGGTGCACAGCGACCTCTCCGGCGCCAACTTCCGCCTCGTGGCCGGCCCCGAAGCCGAGGTGGGCGATGTGCTGCTCGACTGGGTGGGCGCATCCGCGTTGGGCGAATGTCAGCACCTGACCATCGGCAGCGCCGGCGTGGCCTTTGGCCGCTGCTACACGCCCGTGCGCCTGCAGGCTGCGCTCAGCTTTGGCGACCGCGCGGGCGAGCTCGAGGCGCTGCTTGCAATCTTTGCGCCCTTCACCGCCACCACCCAGGCCGGCGATGTGACCTTCAACGGCACCGGCAGCACCGAGGCCGCCCCCAGCGAGCAGCGCATGCTTGCCGAATGGGCGCAGCTGGTGGGGCTGGAGCTGGCCGCCGGCCGCACGAGCAACGCCAACGGGCTGCTCTTCGCCGTGCTGCAGCAGGGCGGCATTGGGCCGCGCTGCACCAACCTTAGCGTCTATCTGTCGGGCGTGGCCTATGCCAGCGACTGTGCGGGCGAGGTAGGCATGAACTACCCGGCCGTGCGCCTGGATGCAGCGCAGCTCGAGTCGATCTACGGCTGGTACGACACGCTGGCGCCCTTCGAGCGCGTGCAGGCCGTGGGTACGGCCGACACGATGACGACCACCACGCTCTTTGCCGGCCGCGGCGCAACCGAGGCCACCGACGAGGAGAAGGACGCGATCGAAGCCTTGGTCGCCGAACTGCTGCCTGTGGCCATGGCCGGCGAGCCAATGCCCGCCGCGCCTGCTGAGGAGAGCGCCGCCGGCCCGGCCGACCTGAGCGTCTGCAGCGAGGGAGCCGAGGGGCAGACGCTCTTTGCCAGCGAGGTGCATGGCTTCTGTGTGACGCTGCCCGTCGACTGGTCGGCCGTGGAGTATTCGCCCACGGGCACGGCCTTTGTGCGCGGCGGCGACATGATGAACTCGATCGACGCCCGCCTCGACATCAACGTGGAGGAAGCGCACGAGGCGACCGCGCAGATGGCGGCCGACGCGCGCATCACGCTGCTGCACCAGGACCTGCCCGACTGGGTTGTGGACACCGAGGAGATTACGCTGGGCGGCGAGCCGGCGTTCGAGCTGCGCGCCCTGCCCGGCCAGAACCTGCAGCGGGTGATCTACGTCACCCACGGCGATCAGCTCTACAGCATCGTGCTTGCACCGGATGACGGCAACGTCTCGGCCTACGCCGACATGCAAACGCTCTACGACGCGCTGCTGGCCACCTTCGCCTTTACGCGCTGACACCAGCGAGCGCCTACAGAAACAGAGGAGGGGGCGCCGCGCGGCGCCCCCTCCTCTCCTGTAATCGCCGCAGATAGACGCCGAGACAGGCGATTGATTATCACAAAATGTTATAAAGCGCTGTACAATTATCAGTAGAACTGATATACTAGAACGGAACGTTGGTGAGACGCCTGAGGTAGAGAATCAGGTCCAGCGCGTCGCTCTTAAGAGCGATATGAAATGCCGGGGACCCTGTCCGGCCAGGTGTCTCACCAGCTTCTTTTATTGTCTCTGCGGTAGACCATCCGTTCTCCTCGCCTTCGCTCCACCCTCACTGTCACCTCGACAAAAGCACTTTGCAGCCACAATTCGGTGTCCATGCACTTTACTGGCAGCAGAATGCTGTAGCGCTCGTCGATCTCCGTCACGAAAACCAACGAATTCGGCTTGTGGTCCACAAAAACCCAACGAGGGTCGGCAAGCACCTCTGGTAACATGATGCGCACGCTTGAGGCATCGAGATGCGCCCCGTGCCGCTTCTCGATGTGCGCCCAGGTTTCGGGCACTACATAGACTTGCCGCACGCGAGTCCAATCATTCAGCGCGTGCCAGACTGCGCCGCCGAGTGTTCCAACCAATTCTGCATCGGTGCGATGCGGCCGCCATTCTCCACGTTCAACCCGCCTCCTGCGCACAAATCGCTCCCACCTGTTTGCCCGGAATGGGCGTTTGCGCGCTACTCGCCCAGCACGCCGCGCGCGATCACCATGCGCAGAATCTCGCTGGTGCCCTCGCCAATCGACATCAGCCGCGTGTCGCGGTACATGCGCTCGACCTCGAACTCGCGGCTGTAGCCGTAGCCGCCGTGAATCTGGATTGCGTTGCGGCAGATGCGCTCGCTCGCCTCGGTGGCGTAGAGCTTGGCCATCGCCGCCTGCTGGGCATAGGGTTTGCCGGCATCCTTGCGCCGGGCGGCGTCGTGCAGCATCAGGCGCGCGGCGTGCAGTTCGGTGGCGGCGTCGGCAAGCATGAACTGAATCGCCTGGTGCTGGGCGATGGGGCGGCCAAAGGTGCGCCGCTCGCGCGCATAGGCCAGCGACGCCTCGTGCGCAGCGCGGGCCAGCCCCAGCGCCAGCGAGCCGATGCTGATGCGCCCCTTGGTGAGCGTGGCCAGCGTCTGCTGCAGGCCGCGGCCCTCGGCGCCCACCAGGTTGGTCAGCGGCACGCGCACGTCGTCCAGCGTGACGGCGTGGGTGGGCGAGCCGTTGAGCCCCATCTTGTTCTCGGGCGGGCCGATCAACACGCCGGGCGTGTCGCTGGGCACAAGAATCATGCTCAGACTGTTGCTGCCCACGTCGCCCGTGCGGCAGAGCACGATGATCGTGTCGGCCACCGATGCGTTGGTGGCCCACATCTTGGCGCCGCGGATGCGCCACTGGTCGCCCTCGCGCGTGGCCGTGGTGCGCACGCCGCCCTTCAGGTCCGAACCGGCGCCGGGTTCAGTCAGGGTGAGGCAGCCGAGACGCCCCTTGCCCGTGGCCAGGCGCGGCAGCCACTCCTGGCGCAGCTCTTCGGTGGCAAAGTCCACCAGCGGCCCCATGCCCAGGCAGTTGTGCGCCGAGATCGCCAGTGCCGTCGAACCACAGGCCCAGCCCAGCTCCTCGATGGCGATGCTGGCGCAGATTGTGTCGACGTCGGCGCCGCCGTAGGCGTCGGGCACCTGCAGGCCAAGCAGCCCCAGCGGCCCCATCTTGCGCACGGCGTCCCACTGGAACTCGCCGGTCTCGTCGGTGTGGCGGGCGTGGGGGCGCACCTCCTTGGCCACAAAGTCGTGCACCACGTCGCGGAACATGCGCTGTTCGTGGCTCAAATCCAGGTCGGTGATCATGGTCCAGCCTCCTGAAGCGGCACGCGGGACAAGCCTCGTGCGGCGGCGCTCTGGTTCTCGAGAGGTGCAACGATCGAATCCGGGGTGATTCTGGGCGCAACGTTTGGGCGTTGGGTGATTATCGCGCACTCTGGTTTCGGCGCCGTTGTGCAGGATCGGCCCAGCGTGCCGTCGTTGCCGGCGCCCGCCTGCGGTGTTACACTCGACGGCGGGCGCGACAGATCGTGGGGCACGCTGAAGATGCAGGGAGCGTAGGCATGAAGAGGCTGGACGCGACGGTGAGTGGGCGGGTGCAGGGGGTCTTCTTCCGCCAGAGCACGATGGATCAGGCGCGGGCGCTGGGATTGAGCGGCTGGGTGGCCAACCGGCCCGACGGCTCCGTGCGCGTCTGCGCCGAGGGCGAGGTCGCCACGCTCAAGCGGCTGCTCGAGTGGCTGCATGCAGGGCCGCCCGCCGCCCACGTGGAGCAGGTGCAGAGCGCCTGGAGCGAGTCGACAGGCGAATTCCGCGGCTTTGGCGTGCGTGGCTAGGAGCTGCGCCGCACGCTTTGCCCCACTGCCACGCGCCGCCCGGCCGCCTCGCGACTCGACCATTTGTGCTATAATGCGCCCATGCTGCACGAGCTGCACATCCGCAATTTCGCCATCATCGACGAGCTGCACCTCACCTTCGCCCCCGGGCTTAACATCCTGACGGGCGAGACGGGCGCGGGCAAGTCGATCATCATCGACGCCGTAGGGCTGCTGCTGGGCGACCGCGCCGCCGCCGAATGGGTGCGCACGGGCAGCGAACTGGCGGCGATCGAGGCGCTCTTTGAGCTGCCGCCGGCGGCTCCGGCGCTTGAGCCTGCAACCGCAGGCAGTAACGGCGCGCCCGCCATTGCTGCTTCCACCCCAAGTACCGAGAGCGACGAGAGCGAGGAGCTGGTGGAGGTGCGCGCCCTGCTCGAACGCGAAGGGCTGGACGACCCGGACAGCCCCAGCTTCGTCACGCTGGCGCGCGAGGTGCGGCGCAACGGGCGCAACATCTGCCGCATCAACGGCCGCTCCGTCAGCCTCCAACTGCTGGCCGAAGTCGCCGCCGCCCTGATTGACATCCACGGCCAGGGCGAACACCTCAACCTGCTCAAACCCCGCACCCACATCCACCTGCTCGACCGCTACGCCGGTCTGCTTACCCAGCGCGCGCGCATCGCCGAGCTGACGGCGGCGTTGCGCCGCGTCCGCGCTGAGCTGCAGCGGCTGCGCCAGGACGCTCGCACGCTGGCCCAGCGCGTCGACCTGCTCTCGTTCCAGGCCGAAGAGATCGCCGCCGCCAGGCTGCGCCCCGGCGAGGAGCTGGAGCTGGAGGGTGAGCGCCGCCGCCTGGCCAACGCCGCCGCCCTGCTCGAGCTGGCGCAGACGGCCGCAGGCTACCTGGAGGGCGGCGACGGCGAGATGCCCGGCGCGCTTGACCTGGTGGGCGAGGCCGCGGCGCGTATCGAAAAGCTGGCCCGCATCGACCCCGACCTGGCCACTCGCAGCGACGAAGCGCAGGCGCTGCTTGAACAATTGGGCGATCTGGCGCGCAATCTCAGCGACTACGCCGAAGCGCTCGAATTCAACCCGGCGCGGCTGGCCGAGGTGGAGGAGCGCATCGAGCTGCTGGCCACGCTGCGCCGCAAGTACGGCGACACGCTGGAGCAGGTGATCGCCTTTGGCGCCCGCGCCCAGCGCGAGCTGGAGGAGCTGGGCAGTTGGGAGGTGAAGACGGCGGCGCTGGAGGCGCGCGAAGAGAAGCTGCTGCGCGCGATTGGCGCCGCCGCCGCCGAACTCAGCGCCGCCCGCCAGCGCGCTGGCGAGCGCCTGGCCCGCGCCGTGGAGCAGGAGTTGGGTGACCTGAAGATGGCGCGCGCTCGCTTTGGCGTCGCCATCGAGCAGAACGAGCGGGCCGACGGTGCATTCTTGCCCGACGGCCGGCGTGTGGCTTTTGACGCGCTGGGTGTGGACCGGGTGGAGTTTATGGTTAGCGCCAACCCGGGTGAGCCGCTGAAGCCGATGGCGCGTGTGGCCAGCGGCGGCGAAACCGCGCGCCTCATGCTCGCCCTCAAGGGCGTGCTCGCCCACGCCGAGACGACGCCGACGCTGATCTTCGACGAGATCGACCAGGGCATTGGTGGGCGCGTGGGCGGCGTGGTGGGGCAGAAGCTCTGGATGCTCACCGGGCGCGGGCAAGCTCTGGCCGAGGCCGAGAGCGCGGCGCAAGAGGTCGCGCACCAGGTGCTCTGCATTACGCACCTGCCGCAGCTGGCTGCCTATGGCGACGCTCACTTCACCGTCAACAAGCAGGTGGTCGTCGAGCAGGGCGCCGAGCGCACCACCACCCTTGTGCGCGCGCTCGACGCCGCAGCGCGCCTGGAGGAGCTGGTGACGATGCTCGGCGCGCCCGGCGATTCGGGCCGCCGCTCGGTGGAGGAGATGCTGGCCGAGGTTGCGAACTGCAAAAGCGATCGAGAAGCGAGAAGCGAGAAGCGAGAAGACGGCCGGCGGCGCGGCGGTTAGGTCGGGACTGCGTGTACCGCAGGCAAGCTTGCGGGCAGGGGCGCGGCGAGCTGTGCGCGGAGCTCGTCGAGGCCGTCGGCCTGCTCGATGCGCTCGACCAGACTGCGCACAAAGCGTGTGGCCGGCGCCCCGTCGATGATGGCGTGGTCGAAGGTGACGGTGAGATTCAGGATCTCGCGGGCGACGATCTGCCCCTCCACCACCGCCGGCTGGGTGGTGACGCCGCCGACGATCAGGTCGAAGCCGTGCATCATCGGCGCAATGCCCCAGCCGCTGATCCCCTTGCCAAACATGCCGACCGAGGTGATCCCCACCGTGCCAATCAACGAGGCGATCAGTGTGGGGTGGCGGCGCATGAAGGCGCCAAGCAAGCGGCGGACGAAGCTACTGCTCGTCCACAGCCACGTGCCCACGGTCACCATCGAGCCCAGCCTGAATTCGGGGAGGGCGGCCGGCTCGCTCTGCACGGTGCGGATTTCGCGGTGGATGTCGAGGAAGCTCTTCTGCTGCGCGCCGCGCACCACGTAGCCAATCGGGGCGCGTGAGGCGCCGAAGTCGCGCTCGATCATCATGCCCACGTCAACCTCGTCGCAGATCAGCAGCCGCTTGCGCCCCTTGCGAAAGGCCTGAACCGCCTTGTCGACGGCCACGCTCTGCGCCAGGCACCAGACCAGGTAGCCGGTGAAGGAAAGCCGCTCGCCCGTCTGCGCGTGGTACGCATCGAGCAGCTGACGGGCACGCGTCACGTCCACCGCGAGCAAGCCGTAAACCGTGTGGCCGCGCGGGATATCCAGCGCCTGCACAACCACCAGGCGCTCGCTGGAGAGTTCGACAATCTGGTGGGCCGGCGTCCGAGTGCGCATGGGCAACCTCGCAAGGAATTGCGCAGACGCAGGGCGCGTGATCCTGCGTCTGCAATTGGGAGCGATCCCAGTCTACTCCTCTGCTGTTGCGCTCGCCATTCCCGCACGATTGCCTCTCCGTGCGTGGATAGCTCTGCTCCATCCGGCCCGCCTCCACACTCTGGACTTCTCTATGACCGACATGATCGACCCTGCCGACACCTGGCGCAAGTACCTGACCGACTACAACGAAGGGCTCGGCCTCGTCTACGAGCGCTTTGTGCTCAATGACTACCTCGACGCCCTGCGCCGACGCTACAACATCGGCAGCGTGCTCGAGGCGCCGCTCTACGGCATGGCCGGCGTCAGCGGCATCAACGGCGTGGTCTTCGCGCGCGCCGGCGTACCCGTCACGCTGGTCGATGACACGCCCGAGCGGGTGGAAGGCGTGCAGCGCATCTGGCGCGACGACCTGCGCCTGCCCCTCAACAGCGTGCTTGTGCCGCCCGACGGCTGGGGCGCCCTCCCCTTCGCCGACCGCAGCTTCGACCTCACCTGGCAGTGGGCAGGTCTCTGGTACCTGCAGAACCCGGCCGGCCTGCTGCGCGAACTGGCGCGCACCAGCCGCAAGCTCGTCTTTGTGGCCATGCCCAACAACATCCAGGTGGGCTACTGGATGCGCAAGCTGGTGATCGACCGCGACTTCTTTGCCACGCACGACGAGGGTTGGACCGACATCACCCGCCTGCGCCACATCCTCGAAGATGCAGGCGTGACGATCATCGAGGAGGGGGTGCTCGACGTGCCCCCCTGGCCCGATACGGTGATGCCCGCCAACGAGGTGCTCAAGCGGCTGGGCATTCGCAGCCAGGCGCTGGAGGAGCAATTTACGGGCGAGGGCTGGAAGTGGAGCACGATGGCCTGGTACCTGGGCCAGGAGCCCGACCTGCGCGAGCGGGTGATGAAGTATGCCTGGCTCGATCACGCCCCGCTGCCCTGGCAGGTGAAGGCGATCTGGGCGCACCACCGCTACCTGCTGGGGGTGGTGCTGGCCTAACCTGTTCTTTCTCGCACGTGCTGCGAAACGGCGGACGTCACTACCGCCCGCAGTAGCGCCTTATGAGAACTCGTAAGAAACTAAACTGGCCCACTCTTCCAGTTTGTGCCTGTCTGAGGGAATAGTTTGCCAGCTTAATTACGCGACTCTCGCAGGCGCATCGCTTTCCACAATCGCGCCGTTCAGATACACGGCATTCACATCTCTGATGTGCACCTGAAAGGGTCGCGTCTGGCGCAACCTACTGTCAGTCCGCCTACGAATACTGCTAGATGAACCGGCAAAGCAGCGTTAACGTTTTGGGGTAGCTTCCCTGACTACGGCCGTTTGTTCATGCTGCTCTGTGACTTTGGTCTTTTGCCGACCAATGAGGCAATATCGATTAACGCCTTGTCTCGTTAAGCCATAGACGCTGTAGCAAACGCCGTCATCTGCGTCCAATTACCAAGTCACCATCTCCCTGACGATTCTGTTCTCACCGTTACTCCAGTGTGGACTTGTATATAGGTAGGTGCTGCTTTGAACTTAAGTCCAACTTTGCGTCGCACTCTGCGTCTACTCTTAATCCTTGTACCGGCTTGTTTTGGGGTGGCGATACTTTATTACGCTCCAAGCCTAAGTTCTACTAGCCAAGTGACACCCGCTTGGGGTACGCCGACAGTCATCTTCAGCAACCGTGACACTGTGGTAGGAATGCCATCGATTGTGCAAGGTCCTACCGGTGAACTGCATGCCATGTGGTTTTATCGGGGTATGGCGAACCCAGCATTTAGCGGACTGCTGTATTCAAGGCGTAGTACGTCTGGAACCTGGACAGCTCCGGAGAAACTGCCTACCATTGATTCAGTGCCCGACTATGGTACCGATCCCGTTGCAAGCCCCACTTTACTAGTCGACAACAGTGGCACTGTTCATGTTCTCTGGCTAACACCCTATCCATTCAATGGTGGAACCCCATATACGGCCTACTCATCCAGAACCAATACCACCACGTGGACTGAACCAACGTTGTTGCCGATCGTCGGCCAAGAGATCATAGCCAGATTGGCTCCTAACGATACGCTCCATGTTATCGGAAAATCCTCCCAGGTACATCTCTGGTTGCCTCCCAGTAGTGGTTGGCTCACCGAGAATCTGTCTTTCGCACCATATGATTTTGAGGTCGACAGTCTGGGTGTGCTTCACGTTATTTATCAGTATGCGGACAGCGTACGATACGCTAGCCAAGCTCCAGATCTGACGTGGTCACAGCCGGTTACGTTTTTCAGTGGCTTGACGGGTTGGTCGTACCAACCCCAGATTGCGGTCGACAACAAGAATAACGCGCATGCAACCTGGCGGGATGGCACGAAAGTGCCCTGTTTCCCAACAATCTGCAATAGGGAGACCCTGTATTATGCGGGCATCGTAAGTGACACACTAACGGGCCCTACTGTCGTGAATGATACTGCCGCTACGCGCATTGATTCATACGAGATCCATGGCCACGTGAATGGAGCGGCATTCTTATTGTGGACTGTCGAAGAGTATGGTGCGGACAACATGCAGATTGCGTATCGCATTCGATCAATCAATGGCATCTGGAGCGAGGTCGGGAAGCAGAGGGGTGATTTGGCAAAGTCAGCAGTTGCGTCAAACGGCGATATTCACGTTATATGGCGTCAGTCGAACTTGGCACACATTTGGCGAACCGCTGATTCCAATTGGTCAAACGTATTATTGCCTAACGAAAACCGCACGGAGCCCAATTGGAGCAACTTGTACGGTGTTGCGGTGCCGACCCTGACCACCCCAGATCATCTCCATAGTTTTTTCCTTATTTACCCTGAAAGTGCCAGCGACATTGTCTTCAACGACTTTGCGATCGCAAATGCCCCAACTGCAATACCTACCCCAACCGCAACCAACACCAACACGCCTACCCCAACCGCAACCAACACCAACACGCCTACCCCAACCGCAACCAACACCAACACGCCTATCCCAACCGCAACCAACACCAACACGCCTATCCCAACCGCAACCAACACCAACACGCCTATCCCAACCGCAAATGGTACGCCCTCAGCGACAACCACCAAAGCCGCCGAACCGACAAGAAGTGTGACACCGCAGCCACCAACTCCACATGCGGAACAGTTTCTGCCAATCGTAATTAAGTAGGGCAGACAACATTGTCACACTAAAGACTGCACGGGGTGCTTAGAGCACCTAACATAACTGGTTACGCTGCACGAATTTGAAGCAGATCAGCGCGCAGCTCAGGGTCAGGAACGCCTGATGGATGTCGGCCCGCCGCTCGTAGCGAATGGTCAGACGGCGGTAGCGGTT
>WBZP01000065.1_pt1 | contig 144461 bp, 114 predicted proteins | sample 5204301 | NCBI WGS metagenome assembly WBZP01 (sample SAMN12412401, study PRJNA552823) | activated sludge metagenome | isolation source: activated sludge from nitrification reactor of wastewater treatment plant... | place: USA: Pennsylvania | collected 2017 | reverse complement strand
ACAGACGGTTGGTTGACATGCGCATCTCCTTGCCACGCTGAATGACGTCGCACTCACCAGCGTACACAAGGATGCCTTGTCAGCCAACCTCCTCTTTTTCAAACTGTCCGGTAGCTAAATTCTCGATTCTCGATCGTCCCACGACCCTCCCCATCAACCCAACCTCCCACCCATGAGATACGACTTCGCACGCTATCTGAACATCCGCAGCGCCGTGGACCCTGTGCTCTCGCAGGACGGCAGCCGCGTCGCCTATCTGACCGACGTCACCGGCAACTTCCAGGTCTGGAGCGTAGCCACGCGCGGCGAAGGGGCGGCGCGCTGGCCGCGCCAGCTCACCTTTCTGCCCGAGAAGGTCTGGCAGTTGCACGGCACGGGCGCCGCGCCCCACCTCGTCGCCGTCAGCGATGTGGGCGGCAACGAGCGTTTTCAGCTCTACCTGGTGAGCAACTACGGCGTCGACGCCAACGGCCACGACGCCTGCGAGGTGCGCCGGCTGACCAAGGGCGACAACGTGATTCACCAGTTCGGCGCCTTCAGTCGCGACGGCAGCCAGATCTACTACACGGCCAACGCCCGCAACGGCGTCCACTTCGACCTCTACCGCATGCAACTCGAGAGCGGCGAGAGCACGCTGCTGCGCGAAACCAACGGCTTGCGCGTGATCGCTGCCGTCTCGCCCGACGGCCGCCGGCTGATCTCACTCGACGAAGCGGGCTCGCTCGATTCCATCGTCTACCTGCTCGACCTGGAGCAGGGTGACGAGCGGCGGCTCAGCGACGACGCCCAGCCCGCGCGCTACTGGGAGCTCACCTGGGGCATCAGCGGCCTCTACTGCCTCACCGATGCGCGCCACGACCGCGGCGCGCTCTGCCGCATGGATCCTCAAACCGGCGAGCTGACCGTGCTCTTCGACGCCGAGCTCGACGGCGGCAGCGGCGAGCTCGAGCACTTTGCGCTCGCGCCGGATGGGCGCCACGCCGCGCTCACCATCAACGACGGCGGCTACAGCCGGCTCTATTTGCTGGACCTGCAGAGCAACCGCTGGCAGCGCATCGAGATCAGCGACGAGGGTTTCGACGACGGTTCGGAGCGGAGCGGCGATGTGCGCGCCCGTTCGGGGCCGGGTGTGATCGGCTCGCTGCGCTTCAACGCGCGCGGCACCTTCCTGGTGCTCAGCCGCCAGAACGCCGTCGCCACCTCGGATGTGTGGAGCGTGCGCGTGCTCGACGGCACCTGCCGCCAGCTTACCTTCAGCAACACGGCCGGCATCGACACCACCACCTTCTCGGCGCCCGAGGAAGTGCGCTTCACTTCGTTCGATGGGTTGCAAGTGCCGGCGTTCCTCTATCTGCCCGCCGCGCGCCCGCCCGAGGGTGGCCATCCTGTGGTGCTCTATGTGCACGGCGGCCCGGCGAGCCAACACCGCCCCGAGCTCTTTGTCTCGTTCCAGTTCTTCCTGCAGCAGGGATACGCCGTGCTGGCGCCGAACGTGCGCGGCAGCACGGGCTATGGCCGCGCCTACACTGCGCTCGACGAGGTGGAGCTGCGCATGGACAGCGTAGCGGACCTGGGCGCAGCCGTGGAATGGGTGCGCAGCCGGCCCGACCTGAACGCGCAGCGTGTAGCCATCTATGGCCGCAGCTATGGCGGCTTTATGGTGCTGGCAGCGCTGACCGAGCTGCCGGGCGCATTTGCCGCCGGCATCGACGTAGTGGGGATCTCGAACTGGGTGACCTTCCTCGAGCGCACCGGGCCGTGGCGGCGCGCGCACCGCGAGCGCGAGTACGGCAGCCTGGAGCACGACCGCGCGTTCCTCGAGCGCATTTCGCCGATCCACAAGGCGCATACGATCCAGGCGCCGCTGCTGCTGCTGGCGGGCGACAACGACCCGCGCGTGCCGCTCTCCGAATCCGAACAGGTAGCGGCGCGCGTGCGCGAGGCCGGCGGCGCGGTCGAGTTCATCCACTACGCCGACGAGGGGCACATCTTCAGCAAGCTGGCCAACCGCATCGACAGCTTCACGCAGATCGCCGATTTCCTGCAGCGCTACCTGTAGCGGACCTGTACACGGAGGTCAAAACACAGCCTCAAAAGTACACGGAAAAAACGGAAACAGCGGAAACAGCGGAAACAGCAAGAAAACGGGCTTGTTTGCTTGCGCACGCACGTTTGAGCAGAGGACCTCCTCAGTCGGTCTTTGCTTTTCCCGTTGTTTCCGTCGTTTCCGTTTTTCCGTGTACTTTGGGGGCTGTGTTTTGTCTGCCACTTGGCGCCCGCCACGCGTCGATGCTACAATGACTGTGCGAAACGCGCCGCAGCGCAACGCGCGCCCTGCTCGCGAAGACGCACCCGCACACGCCTCGGTTCTCCCTACGCATCCACGCCAGACACGGACCATTCATCGAAGGGATGCCATGCACGAAGCCACCTGCACCCACTGTGGACGCAGCGTGCCCATTACCCCCGACGCGCCCCGCTGCTCCCACTGCGGCCAGGATTTGCACGACCTGATCCCGTCCGACTATGCAGCCAGCTACTTCTACCGCCGCTCGGCAGACCTTGCGGCGCGCGGCGACTTGCCCAGCGCGCTCTCCGAAGTCGAGCGGGGGTTGGCCTTTCAGGAAGCCTCCGAGTTGCGGCTGCTGGCCGCGATCCTCTCCAAGCGGCTGGGCGAGCTGGAGACGATGCGCGCCCACATCGCCGCGATCCCGGTGGATGACCGCCTGCGCCACGAGGCCGAATGGCTGATTCGTGCGCAGGCCGCGCCGCGTTCGGGCGGCAAGATTGAGCGCACGCGGCCGGCAGGCGAGACGCGCGACAGCGTTGCGCCCGTGCCCGGCACACCCGCCGCGGCGCCGCAGCCCGGCGCCCCCGGCCCCATGCGCCCCGTGGCGACGCGCGGCGAACGCTTGACGCCGATTGCGCAGGCGATCGCCGATTCGGCCGCCGAGCCGCCCCCCGCCGCACCCACCCGCCCCGACGGCCTCTGGACGCAGCGCATCTGGAGCGCGGTGGCGGTGGCGCTGATGCTGGTGGTTGGCGCCATGGGTTGGCTGCTGTTGAGCGGCGGCCCCGATGCGCTGCTGACCTTTGTGCCCGGCCTGGCGCCCGCCGAGCAAGAGCCGGTGGCCGAGGCGCCGCTGGAGGCAGTCACGCCGGCCGCCACGCCGAGCGGCGTGATTCTGCCTACGCCCACCCCGCGCGGCGGCAGCGCGGCGCAGCCCCAGCCCACGATTCCGGCCGACCTGGTGCTGCTGCCCACCGCAGCGCCGGTGGCGGCCGCTGCGCCTCAGGGGGGCTTGCAGGCAGCGGCCTTCAATCTCGATGCGGTGCTGATCACCGTGGGCCGCATCGACCTGGCCGAGCTTGACCTGCGCGCCGACCTCAACGGCACGACGGTGAGCATCTCCGGCGTCCTTACCAACACCGAGGACCGCGCGGCGCTGATCGAACTATTGGGCGGCGTGGGCAGCGTGCAGGAGGTCAACGCCGTCAACCTGCTGGTGCGCGTGCCAGATACCTATACGGTCGTCGCCGGCGACACCGTCTGGAGCATCGTCAGCCGCTTCTATGGCGAAGACCCCTACCGCATCGCTGCCCTGCTTGATCTGAATGCCGGGCAGCTCCCCAACGCCGAGGCGCTGCAGGTGGGCATGGTGCTCGACCTGCCGCCGACCGAATAGGCGCCGCCCCCTCCAAACAACAAGAAAAGACGCCCGGCCGAACGATGCGGCCGGGCGTCTCTGTTATTGTGCGGCGTGCGACGATCGCGACGCTGGCTACTTGGGCGAGTGCATGGGCATGACGACGTGCAGGAACTCCTCTTCGCCCATGCCCACGGGGCGGATGGTGCCGGGGCGCGTCTGCTGCGTGGTTTCGATCACCACCTGCGGGTGTTCGATCTGGCTCAGCACGTCGATCAGGTACTTGGCGTTGAAGGCGATGTCCAGCCCCGCGCCTTCCACCAGCGCATCAATCTCGTTGACGTTGTCACCCTGTTCGGCGCTGGTGGCGGTGACCTTGACCTGGCCGCCGGCGCCGTTGGCGGGCGCGATCGTCATGCGCACGATGTTGGCGTTGTCGCGGGCAAAGAGCGAAGCCACGCGCACGGCCTTGAGCAGCGCGCTGGTATCGACCACGGTGCGTGTGGTGTGGCTCTTGGGGATGATGGCGCGGTAATCGGGGAAGCGCGCCTCGATCAGCTGGCTCACCAGCTCCACGCGGTGGAAGGCGCCCTTCATGTCGGGGCGGCCCACGACGAGGAAGAGAATCTGGTTGCGGTTCTGGTCGGGCACCAGCACGGTAATGCGCACCGATTCGTCGCCGTCGGCGCTGATGCGGCCCAACTCGCTCAGACTGCGGGCGGGCACAATCAGCGGCTCCTTGGGGCCGGAGTCCATACCCTCCACCACGGCCGAGCGCACGCTCAGCCGGTAGCCGTCGGTGGCGGCCATCGAGATGCGCCCGTCGATGAACTTGACCTCGACGCCGGTGAGCGTGGGGCGGCTCTCGTCGGTGGCGGCGGCAAAGACCACCTGGTCGATCATGCGCCGCAGCCCTGCCGCCTCAAGCTCCAGCCGCAGCCCTTCGACCTGGGTGGCGGCGTCTTCGGCGTCGTCGCTGCCGCTCATGGTGGGCACCAGCGGGAAATCCTTGGCATCGATGCCCTTCATGTTGGCGTCGATGCGGGCGCAGCGCAGGTGCAGGGTTTGGGTGCGCACCGAAAGGTCCATCTGCACCACATCGGGCGGCAAGCTGGAGACCAGCTCGCCGAGCAGGCGCGCCGGCACCGTGATTGCGCCTTCGTCCTCGACGGTGGCGCCGATCCAGCAGTTGATGCCGATTTCGAGGTTGGTGGCGGCCAGCCGCAGCTGGTTGCCGCGCGCTTCGAGCAGGATGTTGCCCAGCACAGGCAGCGTGCTGCGCGTAGAGACGGCGCGACTGACGATGGAAAGGCCCTTGGCCAGATTTTCCTGGAGACAACTTACACGCACGACGGGCCTCCTGCCTGGTTCAGTTTCATCCCGCGAGGGGTGGATGTATGCGCTTGGGCGATTGAGTATAGCACAGGGGCGGCGGCTGCCGGGTATGGCTCGCCCTGCCGATCATGACGCCGGGGGTGGCGGCGGGGTTACGCGCGGCTTGGCGGCGGGCGCAGCGTGGCGTAGAATGGGGCCGCACCGCACTTCCTTGCCGATCACCCCGGTTCACCGCTGCCGTCGCATAGTCAGAAGGGCGAGTACCTTGAAGCGACCCCAACGCAACCCCATACGCGCCCGCAGGCGCAACCGCCGCGCCGACGCCGCAAGCGACAGCGGCCCTGCCGGCGCGAGCGGCCTTGCCGGCGCTGCGGCAAACGAGCCGCAAAGTGCAGCCGCCGGCGCCGCGCTGGATCCTGCCGCCGACGGCGCGACGCACGAGATGCGCCTGCTCCTTACGCTGGAAGCCGCCGACGCGCCGCAGCTCTCCGGCGCCGAACTGAACGCAGCTGCCGATCCTGCTGCCGGCGGCCAAACCTTCGGCTTCGACCCCCTCTACCCGGCCGACGGCTACGGCAGCGACGCCGAGCTTGTCGCGCGCGCCCGCAGCGACTCCGATGCCTTTGGACTGCTCTACGAGCGTTACGTCGACCGCATCTACAGCTATTGCTTCCACCGCGTGGGCAATGCGCAGGACGCTGAAGACCTGACCGCGCGCACCTTCTACCGCGCACTGCACGCGCTCGAAAACTACGAAGAACGGGGGCTGCCCTTTGCCGCCTGGCTCTTCCGCATTGCGCATAACCTGGTGGCGAACTGGCACCGCGACCGCAGCCGCCGCCGCTTTCTATCGCTCGACCGCATCTGGTCGCAGCGCAGCGAGCAGGACGACCCCGAAGGCGAGCTTGAGCGCAAGGAGTCGCACGATGCGCTCTGGGAGGCGATCAACCGCCTGCCGCGCGAACGGCGCGACCTGCTGCTCTACAAGTTCAGCGGGCGCATGTCGAACGTGGAGATCGGTGGCCTGCTCAAAAAGAGCGAGAGCGCGGTCAAATCGCTCTACTTCCGCACGCTGGCCGCGCTGCGCAAGGACCTGGAGGCCGGCGGCTGGGGCAGCGAGGAGGGCGAAGCGGACGAGCTTGCCGCCGAGCTGCGCATGGCCGGCGTTTTTGCCGCCGACGCCATAGACGCCGCCGACACTGCCGCCGCTATCGGCGCGCTGCTGGATGAGCACGACGTCCAGTCGCTTGTGGACATTCAGCCATCCATCGCACCCGCTCCCACGCGCGCTTCGTTCTCGAGGTGAACGCCATGCCAACCCTGCCGTTGTTCCCGCTGCGCCGCTTCTGGAAGCGAGCTTCGCCCCAGGCGATCGATCTGGGCGGCGGCCGCATGGTGGCTGCCGAAGACCTGCTGGAGGGGCACTTCCGGCGCCTGGAGGCCGAAGCGCGGCGCTCGCAGCAGGTGAGCGTGCAGGTGCGCCCGGCGCTGAAGTCGGTAATCGAGGTCGCCGCGCCGACGTTGGCGCCGCTGACGCAGATTGCTGAACAGGTGGCCGCCAAGCTGCCCACGCTGCAGCCGGCGGCCGGTTTCCGCGACGAGCTGCACCGTGCGCTCGAGGAGGCACACCGCCGCCGCCTGGATGCCCCCACTCAGCCGCAAACAACTGGGTGGCCGGCGCTGCTGGCAGCGGCGCTGGTGGGGCTGGGCGTGGCGTGGTTGGTGCTGCGGCTCCTGCGCAACAACAAAAACATCTGACGCAAGGGCGCGATTGGGCGCAAGGGGACGCGAGGAACAGCAAAAGGTACACGGAAACGACGGGAACGACGGAAACTACGGCAACAGCACCGGCACGCTGGAGAGACCGCCGATCAAGTCTCTCTGCACCCAGATGCTTTTCCTGTAGTTTCCGTCGTTCCCGTCGTTTCCGTGTACCTTTTGCTGTTCCTCGCGTCCCCTTGCGTCAGATGTTCTTGTTCTTACATCATGGTGCGGTTGTGGAGCAGGTCGACGTAGCGCTCGGTGGGCGAGCGGTCGCTGCCGGCTTCGTCCTCGGCCAGCACGCCGGGCACGGGCAAGCGGGCCGGCCCAATCCCCGGCACGTCAACCAGCGCCTGCGCCTCGCTCTGCGCCAGCTTGAGCACGCCGCTGGCCAGGGCGTCGCTCGCCAGTTCGCGCTGGCGAATCGCGCTCGAGCCCATGAACTCCTTGGTCTTGGCAACGAGCGAGAAGAGGTCGTGCACCGGCTTGGTGATGGCGCCGACGAGCAGACCGGTGAGCAGCACGTCGATGCCGGCAGGCACGCCCGAAACAAAGTCGGGCAGCAGCGGCTCGAAGTACTGGAAGAGACGCATGCCCGTGGAGCTGGCAATCAGCACGCCCAGCACGGCGCCGATCAGCAGGCTGGTGCCGCTCTTGAACTGCTGGTAGGCGGGCGACTTGATGTCCGACGCCTTCCAGCCGCGCATGTTGATCAGGAACCATTCGAGGTAGTTCCAGACCACCTCGATCAGCAGCTGGACGGCGATTGCCACCATGATCACGGCGAGCACCACCAGCGCCGCGCGTGTGGGCGCGCCGGCGGTGACGATCGGCTCTTGGGCCGGGGCGGCGGCCAGTAGCGGCGATGCGGCGAAGGCGGCCAGCGCCGAGAGGGCCAGCACAGTGGGCCGGGTGCGGCGGTGAAGGACGTTCGTCATGCGGCTCCCCCTTCGGCAGTGGCGGTGTTGCGGCGCGCAAGCTCAACCAGCAGGCGCACGCCCCAGCCTGTGGCGCCCTTGGGATTGAGCGCGTCCTTGTCGCTGTTGGTCCACGCAACCGACGCGATGTCGAGGTGCGCCCACGGGTAGCCCTCGGTGAAGTGCTCGATGAACTTGGCGCTGGTGGCGACGCCGCCGGCGCGGCCGCCGCTGTTTTTGACTTCGCCCATATCGCCCTTGATGGCGTCGAAGTATTCGTCGTACATGGGCATGGGCCACAGCCGCTCGCCGCTGGCGTCCGATGCGCCGAGCAGCTGGTCCTTGAGCCACTCCTCGTTGTAGAAGAGGCCGGCGGCCAGCGGGCCGAGCGCAATACCGATTGCGCCGGTGAGCGTGGCCAGGTCGACGACGGCGCTGGGGTTGAAGCGGGCCACGTAGGCCAGCGCGTCGGCCAGAATCAGGCGCCCCTCGGCGTCGGTGCTCAGAATCTCGGTGCTCTTGCCCGTCATGCCGGTGAGGATGTCGCCGGGGCGGAAGGCGTTGCCGTCGGGCATGTTCTCCACCGCTGCGGCGACGCCAATCACGCGCCGGGGCAGGTTGAGGCGGGCGATCGACTCCATGGCGCCGATTACGGCGGCGGCGCCGCTCATGTCGTGCTTCATCTCCTCCATGCGCTCAGAGGGCTTGATGCTGATGCCGCCCGTGTCGAAGGTAATGCCCTTGCCCACGAGCACCAGCGGCGCCTCCTGCTCGTGGCCGGCGGGCGCGTGTTCGAGGATGATCAACTGCGCCTCGTTGTGGCTGCCGCGGCTGACGGCGAGCAGGATATTCATCTTCTCGACCGCCATCATGGCCTCGTCGAGCACCGTGAACTTGAGGCCGCTCTCCTGGGCCATGGCGCGTGCGCGGGTGGCCATCTCCACCGGGTAGAGCACGTTGGGTGGCTCGTTCGACAGGTCGCGCGCGAAGTTGACGCCGGCGCCGATTGCCTGCCCGGCCACCACGCCCGCGCGCACCGAGTCAAGCGCGCTTTGCGCCACGACGAAGCTCAGCGCATCCAGGCCGCCTTCGGGCGCCTCGCGCTTGTAGTTGGGCACCTTGTAGAGCCCCAGCAGCGCGCCCTCGCTAATGACCTGGGCTGCGGCGCCTGCGTCCAGCTTGTCGCCGGCGGGGGCCACGCAGGCGGCGGTCTTCACGCCTTTGAGCCGCGCCAGCGCCCGTGCCGCCGTGGCTGCCGCGCTGCGCAGCGTGCGGCTGCCCAGCTTCTCGGCCTTGCCCAGCCCCACCAGCAACACGCGCGCGGCGGGCAGCTTGCCGGCCGTGTAGAGCAGCGCCGTGGTGCCGGCCTTGCCGCCAAAGTCGCCGCTCTGCAGCAGCGCACTTGCAGCGCCGCCCAGCGCTTCGTCGAGCGCGGCAGGGGCGCTTTCGCCCTCGGCCACAAAGAGCACCAGGCAGTCCACCGCCTGCTGCGCGAGTTCACCCTGTACGACGTTGATCACCATGTTCATTCTCTATTCAGTCCTGACCAGAATGGTTCTTGCGAATGTGTGCGCCGGCCGCGCCCTCAGCTGATCGTGTGCAGCTGCTGCAGGCGGCGGGCGGCCTCGTCGAGCATCTCATCCGTCTTGCAGAAGGTAAAGCGGGCCAGCGAATCCGTCAAATGTTGGTGGGGTGGGCTGTAGAAGGGGCTGGGTGGAATGGCGGCCACGCCCACCTTCGAAGTGAGCCAGCGGCAGACGGCCACGTCGCGCCGCACGCCCTCGGGTACGTCCACGGGCAGCGCGCTCGTGTCGACCAGGATGAAGTACGAGCCATCGGGCTGCTGTGGCGGCAGGCCGGCGGCGGCGAGCGCGCCCATCAGCCGGTCGCGCTTGGCGCTGTACATCTCCACCAGCCAGGCAAAGTAGTTCTCGGCCGGGGCGGCGGCAAAGGCATCGGCCACGGCCTGCTGCAAGGGGGTGGCGACGGCGAAGGGAATCCACTGGTGCGCCATCAACAGGGCGTGGGCCAGCGGCGGCGGCGCAATTGCCCATCCCACTTTCCAGCCGGTGACGGAAAAGGTCTTGCCGGCGCTGCCCAGCGTCAGCGTGCGTTCGGCCATGCCGGGCAGGGTGGCAATGCGCACATGCTCGGCGCCGGCGTAGACCATCCACTCGTAGACCTCGTCGCTGAGCACAAGCAGGTTGAACTCCTGCACCAGCGCGGCGATGCCCTCGAGCTCAGCACGGGTGAAGACCTTGCCCACCGGGTTGCTGGGTGTGTTGAGCACCAGTAGCTTGGTGCGCGGCGTAAGGGCCGCGCGCAGCTCGTCCAGGTTCAGCGTCCACTGCGCCGCCGCCGTGGCGCCGTCGGGCGGGCGCAGCGGTACGTAGACGGGGACGCCGCCGGCCATGACCACGGCGGCGGGGTAGCTGTCATAGAAGGGCTCGATCAGCAGGACCTCGTCGCCGGGGTCCACCAGCGCCTGGATCGTAGCAAAGATGCCCTCGGTGGCGCCGGTGGTGATCACGATCTCGCGCTGCGCGTCCAGCTCGCGGCCGAAGAGCGGCGAGTAGAGCGCGGCCAGCTGGTTCACCAGCGGCAGGTGGCCGGCGCTGCGGGCGTACTGGTTGAGGTCGGCGGCAATCGCGCGCTGGGCGGCCTGCTTGATGAAATCGGGTGCGGCGAAGTTGGGGAACCCTTGGCCCAGGTTGACGGCGCCCACCTGTAGTGCCAGCGCGCTGAACTCGGCGAAGACGGTGGCGCCAAAGCCGGCTACCCGCTGTGCGGGCTGCGGGAGCGACTGGGCCGGGTGTTCGGGCCGGCTGGCGGCGGGCAGGACTCGAGTCATCGTCGGATGCGGCGGTGGGTGTGCGGGCGCGGCTGTGCTGGCTGCCGCCCGCCATTATACCGGACTCCCGCGGATGGGCAGAACTGCAACATCTGACGCAAGGACGCGAAGAACGCAAGGAAACGCAAGGAAATCAACAGCCTAAAGCAGTTTTTGCCGTTCCTTGCGTTTCCTTGCGTTCTTCGCGTCCTTGCGTCAGATGTTCTTGGATCAGAAAAGGGGAGGGTCTCAAGGACCCTCCCCCCAGGCCGAACGGGTGGTGGTTAGCGGCGCGTCTGCACCGTCTGCATGGCGGGTGTGTGCGTGGCGGGCGCCGGCTTGCGCAGCTCGGCCACCAGCAGCACGGCCAGCCACAGGGCGGCCACACCGGCCAGCGCCAGCGAGAACCAGGTGCCTACGTTCGCCTCAAGACTGGTGTCGACCACAGGGGCGGTCAGCTTCGACGCCACCGGGGCCAGGCCCAGCGCGACCGGCGTGCGGTTCTGCACCGTCGTGGCATAGACGGCGCCATTGACGCCGGACACAGGCAGCAACTCGGCAACCGGCGCATCCACACTGCGCACGATCGGCGCCCACTGGCTGCCGGCCTCGGCGCTCATCCAGACGCCGGTGGGCGACTGGTGCACTTCGGTGCTGCCGTAGAGGAACGAGGTGGCGGCATAGAGCACGCCGGGCTGCTGCGGGTCCACCGCCAGCGCATCCACGCTCAGACGGCTGCCGGGCGTCCAGTCAAAGCCGTCATTGGCCGCCATCCAGGTCTCGCCCGTGTCGCTGCGCAGTAGACCACGGTCCATGGTGCCGGCGTAGACGACGGGCGGCTTGCTGTTGGCGACGACAATCGCCGTGGGCACGCTGGTCAGCGTCTCAACCGGAATCCAGCTCATGCCGCCATTTTCGGAGCGGTAGAGCGCCTGCTCGGTGCGGAAGAAGGCCATGCCGGCGCCGGTGCTGTCCGCAGCGACCTCGACCACGGGCGTCTCGACGGCGAAGTGGCCGCCCGAGGTGATGCTGCTGCCCACGTCGCGCAGGCGGAAGACGCCCGCGGTGTCGGTGCCCACGTAGAGCAGGCGAGTGTGGCTGTCAAAGGCGACGTCGGTCACGCCGCCGATGGCTTCGTTGGTCAGCGGTACGTAGAGCCAGTTGGCGCCGCCATCCAGCGAGCGATAGAGCGCCAGTTCGTTGGCGGCGCCGATGTAGACGGCCTGTGGGTTGTTCGCATCCAGCGCCACGCTGCCGACGATCACACCTTCGGGGGTGGTCACGCGCTGCCAGTCAAGCGGGCGGCCGGCATAGAGCACGCCACCATCGATTGCATAGTTCAGCCCGTCGGCGCTGAGCGCAGGGGCGTAGTCGCGCACGTTCTCCAGCGCCACCCGGTTGGTGGCGGGAAGGGCGCTGCTCTGCGGGGCCAGGCGGCTGATGCCGTTGGCGCCCACCAGCGTTGCCACAAGCAGCACGATCGCCGTCAGGACAATCATCACGCGGCGGCCCGTGACGATCGGCGTGTTGACGCCGGCCATCCCGGCCAGACTGCGATTGTTGCGATTGTCGTTCCAGATTCGTGCACTCATGATCTTGTCTCCCTTGTCTTTGGCCGGTTGAGGCCGGGGGTGCTGCTCTACTCTACCAATTCAGGGCGTCGCGTGTTTGACTCTTCCCACAATGCATCCGGACCATCTACCCACGCTTGCGTGGAGCTTAAGCCGGACTGGCTCTAGACGATTGACTGCGGGAAGATGTCCTACGCTCTCGCTTGTATTCAGTCTGCCTGAGAACGCTCCACTCGACTGTGGCCCCGTTCGCGGCTCGCATGTGCGTTCGATCACAGGACGGGACATATGCACCACATGTTCCCACAAATCAGAGCGGGGCGCAGTCGGTGCGCGGCGCTGCGCAAACGTCGAGATCGGCTGACTTTGGTGTAGGACATTTCCTGCAAACGGCGTGGGCGAGCGATGCTGCGTGGGCGAGCGGGGCGCCGATTTGACCGGCGGCGGGCTGGGTGCTACACTGCGCTCCTGTGCGCGGGCCTGTAGCTCAGTTGGGAGAGCGCTACAATCGCACTGTAGAGGTCTGGGGTTCAAGTCCCCACAGGTCCACTGAACAGGCTGGTGCTCAGCAGGTTGATGCTCAGCGGCGGGGCCGGAAGTTGACGCTCCTCGCCCCGAGCAGGTAGAATGCCGAAGTTCGGTGAAGCGGAGCAGCGCTTGCCGGCCGGTGCAGCCAATTGCATAGCCACCAGGGCCCATAGCTCAGCTGGGAGAGCGCTACAATGGCATTGTAGAGGTCAAGGGTTCAAGTCCCTTTGGGTCCACACAGCCCTTCCGCACAGGAAGGGTTTTTGTTTGCCTGCGAGGCAGGGAGGAAGAATGGCCGGCCCGAAACGCGCACAGGACGAACTGCGCCCGCTCCGTTTTGAACTCGACTACGTCAAGCACCCCGAAGGCTCGGTGCTGGTGAGCATGGGCGACACGCGCGTGCTCTGCAACGTCACGCTGGACAACAACCTGCCCGCCTGGCTCAAGTACAGCAAGAATCGCCACGGCTGGGTGACGGCCGAATACTCGATGCTGCCGCGCAGCACGCAGCAGCGCACCCCGCGCGAGACGCTCAGCCCCAAGGGGCGCACGCAGGAGATCCAGCGGCTGATTGGCCGCTCGCTGCGCAGCATCGTCAACCTTGACAAGCTGGGCGAGCGTCAGATCATCGCTGACTGCGACGTGCTGCAGGCCGACGGCGGCACGCGCACCGCCGCCATCAACGGCGCCTATGTGGCTCTGGCGCTAGCTGTGCGCCGGCTCGAAAAGCGCAACGCCGTGCCGGCCGGCATCCTGCGCCAGCCCGTCGCCGCCGTGAGCGTGGGCATTGTCAACGGCCAGGCCATGCTCGACCTGGATTACGAGGCCGACCAGAACGCCGAAGTCGACATGAATGTGGTCATGACCGGTGACGGCCGCTTTGTCGAGTTGCAGGGCACGGCCGAGAAGGAGCCCTACTCGCGCGGCGCGCTCAACGCCATGCTGGCGCTGGCCGAACTGGGCATCAAGCGCATCCTCGTTGCCCAAACCGAAGTGCTCGCCGACGCGAAGTAGGAACTGCTTCGCCGCAAGGGCGGTAGGGCGCAAGGGATCGCAAGGAACTGCAGCGGCAGGAGCTGCACAAGAAAAAGCGTAGCGGGCGGCCCATCGGTGGGCCGTCCGCTTGCTGTTTCTCGACTGTCTGCAGTGATGGTTCTGCGAGTCAGCAACCATCATTTATTCCAGTCCCTGCCGTTCGCCGTTCCTTGCGCTTCCTTGCGTCAATCGCGCCCTTGCGTCAGATGTTTGCCATTCGACGTGAGGGCCGCAGTGTGGTGCGCAGGGCGGTGTCGATCGGTTCGCCGCGGCGCAGGATGTAGGTGGGGATGCCCGTCGTCTCCAGCTCGGCGTAGAGCGTGTCGTAACTCTGCTCGGCGCCGAAGCTTGCGCCGTCCACCACGACGGCGATGCTGTTGATGCCGCGCCGCTGCAGGTGCTGCAGGGCGCGCGCCCATTCGGGGTTGGGGTCGGCGCTGACGGCGAGCACGGTGTCGTTGCGGTTCAGGCGCACGCCGTCGGTGGCGATCAGTTGGGCAAAGGGCAGGTCGCCGCTCGCCTCTACCACGGCCAGCGCCTCGAGGATCTTGTTGAGCTGGCGCTCGCCGCGGTCGGCCTGCAGGAACTCGCGCAGGCTGCTGCGGCTGCTCATGCCCACGGCGCGGTTGCGCAGGATGAAGTAGCGGGCCAGGCTGGCGGTTGCCGTCACGGCGTATTCGGTGGTCGATGGGGGCAGCTCGAACTGGCTGCGCTGGCGCGCCACGCTGTGCAGGGCGAACATGCCCGGCTCGGGCGGAGGGGGCGTCCAGGGGCGGGCGGTCTCGGCCGCGCCGTTCAAATCGAGGTAGAGCCAGACGTCCGATGTCGGGTCGAGCTCGAACTCTTTGGCGATCAGGCGGCCGGTGCGGGCGGTGGTGGCCCAGTGGATGCGGTTCAGGCTGTCGCCCGGCACGTAGTCGCGCACACCGGCGGCGTTGGTCGTCATCTGGTAGGTGCGACGGTGGCGCGCCTCGCCACCCGCAAGCTCACTGATCGAGGGTTCAAACGACGGTAGTTCGACGGTGAGGGGATAGACAATGAGGAAGCCCGAGCCCTGCAGCCGCCGCTCCATCGTGAAGATGCCGAGCGGATCGCCGCTGCGCAGGCGCATGGGGCCGAGCCGAAAGCGGCCGCGCTGCGTGCAGAGCGTGCGCGCCTGCCAGCGATAGACGCCCTTGCGCCCGAGCGCGGTGATCACGCGGCTTACGCTGTGCCACGGCAGCGTCGACTCGTCGTCGACCTCGAGCCAGAGCTTGGGCCAGAAGCCACGGTTGGCGATCTCCATCTGCTCTTCGGCAAAGTGGCCCACCTGGCTGCGGCGCGTGCGCGTATAACGGCGCACCGCGACACGCCGCACGCCGTTCAGCGCCCACAGATAGCTAAGGGCCAGGATGGCGGTGGCGAGGTAGGCCAGCCCGTAAGCAAGGTTGCTGCCGCTGTTGAAGGCGAGCACCCACGCCAGCGCTACGCCGCCCAGCAGCACAATCAGCCGCGAGTTCAAGGCGCGTCATCAGCGACCACCCGGCCGCCCCCGCGCCCTCCTTGATCCTCGATCCTCGATCCTCGATCGCCGTTCGCTCTCTCGCTTCTTGCTTCTCGCTTCTCAATCCCGTTACCGCACACGCGCCCTGGCTCCCGGAACCGGCGTGTGGCGCAGCGACTCCTCGATCACCTGGCGCGCCGTCACGTTCTTGATGCGCGCCGACGGGCTGACGATCAGGCGGTGGGCGAGCACGGTGTCGGCCAGCAGCTTGACGTCGTCGGGCAGCACGTAGTCGCGGCCCTCCATCGCAGCCCAGGCGCGCGCGGCCAGGAAGATGCCCAGGCTGCCGCGCGGGCTGGCGCCAAGATAGATGTCGGGATGGTCGCGCGTGGTGGTCACGACGTCGACGATGTAGCCCTTGATCAGGTCGTCGACGTAGACCTCGCGCACGGCCGACTGTGCGGCCACCAGCTCTTCGGCGCTCACCACCTGGCGCATGTCCTGAATTGGATGGTGGCTGGCCTGGCGCGTCAGCACGTCGATCTCCTGGCTGCGCGCCGGGTAGCCCAGGTGGATACGCATCATGAAGCGGTCCACCTGCGCCTCGGGCAGCGGGAAGGTGCCTTCGTATTCGATCGGGTTCTGCGTGGCCAGCACCATGAAGGGGCGGTCGAGCGGGTGGGTGACGCCGTCGACGGTGACCTGGCGCTCTTCCATTGCCTCGAGCAGCGCCGATTGCGTCTTGGGCGTTGCGCGGTTGATCTCGTCGGCGAGCACAATCTGTGCCATTACCGGCCCGGGGCGAAACTCGAACTCCATGTTCTTCTGGTTGAAGATGCTGACGCCGGTGACGTCGCTGGGCAGCATGTCGGGCGTAAACTGGATGCGGCGGAAGGCGCAGCCCACGCTGCGGGCCAGGGCGCGGGCGAGCATGGTCTTGCCCACGCCGGGCACGTCTTCGATCAGCACGTGGCCCTCGCAGAGCAGTGCCACCAGCGTCAAGCGCACCTCGGCGTCCTTGCCGACGATCACGTTGCGCACATTTTGAAGGATGCGGTCGGCCACAGCCTGCACCACTTGCATAACAATCGCTCTCCGAAAGGGCGGCGCGCGGCGTACGGCAGCAGCGCGCACTGAATACCAGCGGGAATGTGGTTCATACAATACCCTATGTGCGGCGCAATCGAGAAGCGAGAAGCGGCGGGGCCGCGATCGAGAAGCGAGAAGCGAGAAGACGGCCCGGGAGGCGTCCGTGCCGCCCGGAATAAACGGGATGGTCGGGGGCGTCTTCTCGCTTCTCGCTTCTCGCTTCTCGATCGCATTACCTGTTGTATAATCAGCCTGCGTTGGCAACACGCCATCCGTCGCGGCGCGCCCCTTGCGCCCCATCGAGCCAATCGCTGCTTTCATCACAGACGCGCGCTTCCCTAACCGGCTCGCTCCTCCGGCGATGCGGTCGGGTCACCCTCTCCAGAGTGCTCCTATGGAACTTCACGAATACCCGCGCCCCATCAACGACACCGGCATTGGCATCCACTGGGCGCCCGGCTTTGCCGCCTCGGTGGGGCTGGCGCGCATCCGCGAGCAGTGGCTGCCCGAACTGCGCGCGCTGGGCGTCAAGTGGGTCAAGGTCTACAACCACGACGGCGCGCTCGACTTTACCGAGCTGCTGCTGGCCGAGGGCTTTATGCCCATCGTGCGCATCTATCGCCCCACGCCCAACCCCGGCCGGCTGAGCCTGCGCGAGATCGTGCATGTGGACAACTACGTGCGCGCCGGGGTGCGCTACTTCGAGTTCAACAACGAGCCCGACCGCGACTCGGAGTGGAAGGGCGGCCGCGTGCCCGCCAACGGCATGGAGCTGGTGGCCGAGGACACGATCGTCAACATGGAGGCGATCCTCGAGCGCGGCGGCATGCCCGGCGTACCGGCGGTGGCCGTGGGCAGCGCGTGGGACATTGTGGGCAAGATCGTGGCCAAGGGGCGCAAGGACCTCTTCGACGGCCCGGTTTGGCAGGCCGTACACAACCACGCCCGCAACCGCCCGCTCGACTACCCCTTCGACATCGGCAACCAGGAGGGCGCCGCGCTTACCGAACGCTTTTTCCAGGCGCTGGCCGACGAACGCTGGGACGAGAACGCCTGGCGCGGCCGCAGCCTGCACGATGTCAATCGGCTGCGCCAGGACCGCTGCGCACCCGGCGCGACCCTGCGCGAAGACCATGCCTGCTGGCTCGCCTTCCAGCACTACGACGCGCTCAACCGCCAGCACCTGGGGCGCAGCCTGCCGATTCTGGGCACCGAAAGCGGCTATGTGGTGGGCGACGACTACGACGCCCGCTACGCCGCGACCACGCCCAACCTGCACATGGCGCAGACGCTTGAGGCCTGCCGCGTGATGATGGGCACCAGCACCCGCTACGCCGCCGCACCCGATTACTTCTTCTGCGCGACCTTTACGGTGCTCGCCAACCAGCAGCTCGGCGCCACCAGCGCCTGGTGGGAGAAGCACGCCTGGTTCAGCGAGAAGTGGGCGGGTGGCGCGCTGCCGATTGTGCGCAGCCTGCGCGCCGAGCCCAAGGTCGCGCGCCGGCGGCTGGGCAGCGCGGCGGGCGCGCCGGCCGTCACGCTGCGCGGCGCGCTGCTGAACGCGCGCGAGCCGCACACGCTGCTGCTCGAGCGCGCCGGCATGCAGGTTGCTGCGGTGGAACTAGACGCCAACAGCCGCTACGAGCTGAATGATCTGGCGCCGGGCAGCTATGTACTACGCGTGCAGGGCGCACCGGTGCAGCAGGCCGTCACGCTCTCGCCTGACGCCGTCGAGCTGGTGGTGAACCTGGACTTGGGCGCCGGCGTGGAGGTTGGCGGCCGCAGTGTCGTCGCCGGTGCCGTGGCGGGGGGCGCCGGCGTCTCGGTGATCCTGCTGCGCCACAGCGACGGCGAGGAGTATGTGACCACCGCCCGCCCCGACGGCGCCTTCCGCTTTGTAGACCTGGCTGCCGGCGCCTATTCGCTGCGCCTTGACCGCGAGGGCAGCCGCGCCGACAACATCCTGCTCGACGGGCGCAACCAGGCGCAGGTCGAGCTGGCCGTGAGCGGCTGGGGCCACACCGTGGGCATGGCCGACGCCACGCCGGGCGTGGGCGCGCTGCTGATCCGCGTCAAGGGCTTCCAGCACGCGCCGATTCGCATCCTTGGCCCCAAGGGCGGCGCCGGCCCCTACTACACCGGCACCGATGCCAACCTCGACCTGGATGAGGCGGTGATTTCGGGGCTGGACAACGGCGTCTACATCCTCACACTGAGCGACGTGACCGACGCCGGCGGGCGGCTGGTGGAGCCCGAGGCGCGCGTGACGATCGACCGCCGCTACATCCCGCTGCTCGAGTTCACCTATGCCGAATCGAAGCCGAGCGACGAGCGCGCCGCATCGACGATCGCCGGGCGCGTGATCGGCCCTCTCGAGCGGCTGGGCGCGCTGCGTGTGCGCCTGCTCGACGGCCACGCCCGCAGCCGCGAGAGCGCAGTGGCCGCCGACGGCGCCTGGCGCTTTGAGCAACTGCCCGCCGGCGCCTACACCGTCGAGGTGGTCGGCCACGAAGCCGCCGCCCGCCGCCAGGACCTCGCGCTCGACGGCGCCAACCAGATTGCCGTCGACCTGCTGCTGCCCATGGCGGCCGGCGCCCGCTCTGCCGCGCCCGCGCCGGTGGGGCCAGCCCGCACCGGCGCCAGCGTGATTGTGGGGCGCGCCCCGGGCGCTGCCGGCCGCCTGGCACGCCTGGTGGATACCGTCGGTAACGAGCGGCGCCAGGTGGTGGGTCTGGACGAGCAGGTGCGCTTTGATGCCCTGCCCGCCGGCGACTATACACTGGTGGTGGATGGCGGCTATGAGCAGAGTGACCTGCGCGTGGATGGCAGCGTGGGCCAGAGCGTAAACTTCGCGCCGCTCGAGTCGGCGTGGGAGGTCGTGGTCAATCGCGGCGAGTCGATGCCGGGCTACAGCGTGGCGCGCGTCGAGGTGCAGGGCATGCAGGGGCTGCCCGTCCACATCTGGAAAGAGGGATGGGAGGGGCTGTCACGCAAGACCGGCAGCTCGGCGGCGCTGGGCGCATTCGGCCTTGAGTTTTCGCCGCTTGGGCCGGGTGTCTACATGATCGAACCCGAGGGGCTGGGCGTCTGGACCGATGTGGAGCTGACGGGGCTGGAGGCGGTCTCGATCACCTTCCGGCCGCGCTTGCAGCCCACGGCGGCCAACACCGTGCTGCGTGTGGCCTCCTCGCTGCTGCCTGCCAGCCGCGCGCCGCTGCCTGCGCCCGATCATCTGCCCAGCCCGGGCCGCGCCGGCCAGGCCGAAGCCGAGGCGCAGCGCGCAGCCGCAGCGCAGGCTGTCCCGGCCATGCCGGCTGCCCCGGTAGCGCCGCAGCGCCCCTACTTCTGGATCGGCGACGCCTCGCTCAGTTCGGAGCAGTTGGGCGTGGTGCTGGCGCTGGCCGCCGAACGCAACGCCGCCGCGGGTTCCGACCTCGAGATGGCGCTCAGTGCCGACCATGTGACGCTGGTGGGTGAAGGGCCGGCGGGCGCAATGCTGGCGCGCCGCCTGCGCGAGCAGGGCGTGCCCGTCGCCGAGTTTGAACCGCCGAGCGAGGAAGAGTTGGCGGGCGCCTTCGAAGAGGAGTAGCGCCCTGCATCTCGCAAAAAAACAGGCCCGGCCGAGTCGACTCGGCCGGGCCACTGTTTGTCTTGCGGCGGGCTCTACAGTGAACCCGAGATGAAAGTCGCGTCCAACCGGCTTTGCTTTGGCCGTTCCTTGCGCCCTTGCGATAAGCAGTTGCAGTGCAGCAGCGGGTTACTCGCCGGGGTGGAGGGTGGACAGGTAGGCGTCGAGCTGGCTGAAACTGCCGCCCATGCCGCCCTTGACCGAATCGCGCGAGCTGCGCCAGAGCGCCCGCTCCTCTTCGCCGGCGTTGATGGGCCCGGCGCGCATGTGGATGATGGTGCTGTCGCCCGCCTCGCTAAAGCGCCAGATGTTGTGCACCTCGGCGGGCCAGGTGGGGGCCAGCGGGTGGCGCGTGATGCCGGCGTCGGCGTCGCTGAAGGCGTTCACATACTCGAGCAGTTCGGGCGGCTGCACGGCGCCGAAGATGAAGCGTCCCCACATCTCGCCCTGTGGCGCCACCATGGCGTAGTGGAACATGCCGCCCGGGCGCAGCTCCACCTTGGCCACCTTCATCGTCGAACCCTTGGGGCCCCACCAGTGCATCAGGTGCTCGGGCTCGGTGATGGCGGCAAAGACCAGCGCGCGCGGCGCATGCACCGTGCGCGACATCTCGAGCAGATCCTCGGGGTGCACGCCGTACTCGTCCACACCCGCGTCCGCGGCGCCGGCGAGTGCCGCACCGGCGCTCTGCATGCGCGCCAGCTCCTCCTCCAGCCGCGACCAGCCCTCCAGCGCGCCGAACTCCATGCCAGAATCGACCATGCCGTCGCGGTCCTCCTTCGAGGCATAGAGCGTGTGTGTGTGCACACGGGTCTGCGCGCCCATATCGTGCAGCGTCACGGTGTCGACGCAGACGTGGCCGGCCCAGGGCTCGTACTCGAAGGTGTAGGCAAAGCGCTCGATGGGCGTAATCTCCTGGAAGACGCCGTAGAAGGCGTGCTGCGTGCCGTCGGGGCTGATCTCCACATAGCGCCAGGCGCCGCCGGGGCGCAGGTCGTGCGCTTCAATGCGCAGGCTATTGGCGCGCAGCCCCCACCAGTTCTGCAGGTGCTCGCGCTCGGTGTAGGCCTGCCACACCAGCGCACGCGGCGCGTTGAAGACGCGCTCCATGGTGATCTCAAGGTCCGACGGGAACTGCAAAGACGAGGCTGCTGCGGACATGGGTGTCTCCTTTTGAATGGTGGCCTCTGTTTGGGCCGTGCGCGCGACTACAGTTCATCAAGCAGGAACAAGGCTCGCGCGGCGCAGCGGAGCTGGGTGCGCGGTCGGACCGATGTCACTCTGCAACATGGTTGCTCGCCTCTGGCTTCTCGGGCGCAGGCGACTCGGCGCCTGGCGCAGGGGCAGACTGCTCTTGCTGCAGCTTCTGCAGGTAAAGGTCAAGTCGGTCAAAACGCTCTTCCCAGTGGCGGCGGTAGGTGGCCAGCCAGTTGTCGAGTTCGCGCAGCGGTTCGGCGCGCAGGGCGTAGAGGTGGCTGCGTCCCACGATGTTAACGTCGACCAGCCCCGCCTCGCGCAGGATGCGCAGGTGCTTGGAGACGGCCGGCTGCGAGAGCTCGAGTGCGGCGACGAGCTCGTTGACGGGGCGAGGCCCGTCGCGCAACAGGTCAAGGATGCGGCGGCGGTTGGGTTCGGCGAGCACATCGAAGAGCGTGTTCACGAACAATATATTACCACATAGTTATATAACTGTCAAGACATATATTTTGCGAGTTTGGGGAAAGGGCATCGCAAATTGTGTTGCGAAAAAGCTGCTCGTGGGCAGAATTGCGCCAAGTTGACAACGGATGGTGATCGGCCTATGCTAACGAGCAAGCACGAAGCACCCGAAGCGTAGAGAGTCATGCAGGGGAGTTCCGCTGCGTGTGGCTGCTTGCCTTCGGTGGCGGGAGTTGCGTTCGTATCCAGTTGCTTCCCGGCAGTATCCCAGATGTATCCCAGGTCTATCCCATAGCAGTAAACCGATATCCCACGCTGAGAAGGAGAAGATAATGACGCGAAAGCTGCTAATGCTGCTTAGCCTGCTCGTGGTTGTCGCGCTTGTGCTCGGAGCTTGCGGGCGCGGCGGCGCGGACACGACGGCTGAGGAGCCCGCTGCTGCAGCCGAGGAGCCGGCGGCTGAAGAGCCGGCTGCTGAGGAGCCTGCCGCTGAGGAGCCGACCGCCGAACCGGCTGCTGAAGAGCCTGCCGCATCGGAGGCCGTAACCGAGACCGCCGAGGCCGAAGCCAGTGAAGTCACGACCGAAACCGAAGAAGCCGCCGCCACTGAGGAGACGACTGAAACGGCCGAGGCCGCCGGCGCTGTCAGCGACGGTTCGGACACCCCGGCGGTTCCGGGTGGCTTCTACGAACGCGCACTGGCCGGTGAATTCGACGGCACCGTCGTCACCATGATGGGACCGTTCGTCGACGCCGACGAAGCCAAGTTCCTCGACTCCGTCGCCGCCTTCGAAGAGGCGACCGGCATCGACATTCAGTACGAAGGCACCAAGGAATTCGAGACCATTATCTCGACCCGTGTTGACGGTGGCGACGCCCCTGACATCGCGGACTTCCCGCAGCCCGGTCTGCTGAAGAACCTCGTACGCGACGGCAAGGTGATTGACGTCAGCACCTTCCTGCCCGAAGAGTACCTGCAGCAGCAGTATCTGCAGAGCTGGATCGACATGTCGGTGATGGAAGGCCCCGATGGCCCGATCCACGCCGGCATCTGGACCCGCTTCAACAGCAAGAGCCTGGTCTGGTACCCCAAGGTGGCGTGGGAAGAGGCTGGCTATGAGATTCCCACCAACTGGGAAGAGATGCAGGAGTTGATGGACCTGATCGTCGACGACGGCGACGCCCCGTGGTGTGTGGGCATCGAGTCGGGCGCGGCCACCGGCTGGCCGGCGACGGACTGGATGGAAGAGTTCATGCTGCGCACCACGTCGCTCGAGAACTATGACGCGTGGGTGAATGGTGACCTGCCCTTCGCTTCGCCCGAGGTGACGCGTGCGGCTGAGCAGCTGGCGTCGGTCTGGCTCGAGGAAGGGTATGTGCTGGGCGGCACCGAAGGCATCGTCTCGACGTCGTTTGGTGATTCGCCTGCCCCGATGTTCGAAGAGCCGCCCCGCTGCTGGATGCACAAGCAGGGTAACTTCATCACCAGCTTCTTCCCGCCCGAGCTTGAAGCCGGCGTCGACTACGGCGTCTTCTACTTCCCCGGTGTGGACGAGGAGTTTGGCAAGCCGGCGCTGGTTGCCGGCGACATCTACGCCATGTTCAACGAGCGCGACGAAGTGAAGGCTGCCATGGAGTTCTTCACGCGTGGCGAATCGCTGAAGGCGTGGTTGGAGCAGGGTGGCACGCTGGCCACGCAGCTTGACGTTCAGCTCGACTGGTACGGTTCGGCGCTTGAGCGCGAACTGGCCGCACTGGCTGCCGAAGCCACGGCCGTCCGCTTTGACGCCAGCGACCTGATGCCGGGTGAGGTGGGCGCAGGCGCCTTCTGGACGAACATGACCAGCTGGGTTGCCGGCACCATCGAGCTCGAGGATGCGCTCACGGCGATTGATGAGGCCTGGCCGCGCTAAGCAGAACGATGTGGACTGCTCCCGTTTCCGGGAGCAGTCCTCTTCGGGTGGCCGGCGCTGCAGGAGCCGTTTCCAGGTGAAACCCCTGCAGCGCCGGCCCTGCCGTAAGGACGTTAATGTATCCGGGATGGCGCTACTCAGCCACCCGCCCCTCTTCCCCAACAGCACAAAGCACACAGCAACAGACGCAATCCCGCGCAGGATCAGCGAACGGCGCTCCACCCATTGCCGGTGGAGGCCAAGGGAGCCAGCATGAGCCAACTTCCCCAATCGGCGGAGCGGCCGCCCGGTGCTGCACGCCAGGGCAATGCTTCCCAGGCGAGCCCACCAGAGCCAAATCTCGTTTCGCGCCTCCTGATTGGGCTGACGAGCGGCATCGGCAGGCTAGTGGTTGCCATCATCATCCCCGTCATCACCTTCTACGTGCTCTACCAGGGCTTCCTCTTCCTGCGCGATGCCGACGTGCCCAAGTGGGTGCAGGCGCTGGTGGCCGTTGCCTGGGGTGTGGGTGGCGTCCTCATTCTCTACTTTGTCTTCAACTGGTTCGTCGAGAGCCTGCCCGACGAGTGGACGCGCCGCCTGCAGCCCTTTATCTTTGTAGGCCCCGCAGTGGCCATTCTCGCCTGGTATCTGGCGATTCCCACGCTGCGCACCTTCTGGCTCAGCCTCTTTGACCGCGGCAGTGTCAACTTTGTGGGCCTGCAAAACTACCTTGCGGTCTTTACGCAGCGGCAGATGCAGCAGGCCTTCGTCAACAACCTGATGTGGATTGTCATCGGCGCCACGCTGACGGTGCTGGTGGGGCTGGCCGTGGCAGTTCTGGCCGACCGCAGCCAGTTTGAGCGCCTTGCCAAGGCGCTGGTCTTTATGCCGCTGGCAATTTCGATGGTGGGCGCCGGCATCATCTGGCAGTTCATGTACATCTATCGCGAACCGGGCACCGAGCAGATTGGCATGGTGAACGCACTTGTCCAGGCGCTGGGCGGCACGCCGCGCGCGTGGATGCAGTCCGCGTGGCCGTGGAACAACCTCTTCCTGATCGTCATCGTGATCTGGCTGCAGGCCGGCTATGCCATGACGCTCTTTTCCGCCGCGATCAAGGGCATCCCTGGTGAGATTCTCGAGGCGGCACGCGTCGACGGCGCGACCGAGTGGCAGGTCTTCGGCCGTATCATGATCCCCTCGATCATGCCCACAATCATTACCGTCTCGACGACCGTTGTCATCTTCACCCTCAAGATCTTCGACGTGGTGATGGTGATGACAGGTGGTCAGTACGGCACACAGGTGATTGCGACCGAGTTCTACCGCAACTATTTTTCCTTCCGCAACTTCGGTTACGGTTCAGCGATTGCGATTGTGCTGCTGATCGCCGTCATTCCTGTTATGGTCTACAACCTGCGCCAGTTCCGCGAGAGGGAGGCCTTCTGATGGCAACCGCAACCGCCGCACAAGTGCCCGCCGCTCCCGCCGCCGGCGCCCGCAGCGCCAAGAAGGAGCGCAGACGGGGCCAGCTCTGGATCAACGGCGCACTGATCCTGCTCGTCCTGCTCTGGACGATCCCGACGATTGGGCTGCTCGTCTCATCCTTCCGCACCAAGGCCGACATCCTGACGAGCGGCTGGTGGAAGATCCTGCCGCACCGCGAGTGGGTGATGACCGAGGAGTTCGCGCGCCCCGAACCCAACCCCGTGGTGGGCGAGGAAGAGCTGACCTACACGATTGAGGGCTACACCGCCACCTTCCCCGAATTCCGCGAGGGTGTTGAGACCGACGATGGGCTGCGCATTACCTGGATCGGAAACCGCCGCCGCGGCACGGTGCAGGTGCAGGAGCGCGTTTGGACCACGCGCAGCGATTTTACGATCGAAAACTATCAGAACGTATTGGGCGGCAAGCGCTACGAAGTGCGTAACGCAGACGGCACAGTCGAGACCGAACTGGGCCCGAACATGACCAACGCGTTCATCAACTCGATCATCGTCACGGTGCCCGCAACCATCATTCCGATCCTGATTGCGGCCTTTGCTGCCTATGGCTTTGCGTGGATGCGCTTTCCCGGGCGGCGGCTGCTCTTCCTGATTGTGGTCGCGCTGCTGGTGGTGCCGCTGCAGATTGCGCTGGTGCCCATCCTGCGCGACTACAGCCGGCTGGGGCTCAACGGCACCTACCTTGCAATCTGGCTGGCGCACACCGGCTTTGGGCTGCCGCTGGCCACCTATCTGCTCTACAACTACATTGGCACCATGCCGCGCGACATCCTGGAATCGGCCTTTATCGACGGTGCGTCGCACTTCACGATCTTCCTGCGCCTGATTCTGCCGCTCTCGACGCCGGCGCTGGCCTCGTTCGCCATCTTCCAGTTCCTGTGGGTGTGGAACGACTACCTGGTGGCGCTGATCTTCCTGGGCGGCAACCCCGAGGTTGAGGTGCTGACCATGCGCCTGGCCAGCCTGAGCGGGTCGCGCGGCAACGACTGGCATCTGCTCACGGCCGGTGCGTTTGTGTCGATGGTGCTGCCCGTGCTGGTCTTCTTCAGCCTGCAGCGCTTCTTCGTCCGCGGCATGATGGCCGGCTCGGTCAAGGGCTAGACGCGATCGAGAAGCGAGAAGCGAGAGGGCAGTAGCGGAGTAGCCTGCTCCTAACCTGCACCTCAGCTAGATGAACAAGGCGCCCGGCCATTCATGCGATGGCCGGGCGTCTCTGTTGTCGCGAGGTTCGGTGGGATGCCAGGAAGTTCCAGAATCTCTGCTACCGACCTCTCGCTTCTCGCTTCTCGCTTCTCGCTGCCTTCTCGAGCCTTTGCACCGCGACCAGTATCACAAAGCGCGGCAGCTTGAGCATGCGGCGCCAGCGCCAGGGCTGCGCGACGAGGCGGTGCGCCCATTCGAGGCCGGCGCGGCGCATCCACTGCGGCGCGCGCGGGGCAAGGCCGACGGCGAAGTCGAAGGCGCCGCCCACGCCCACGGCCACGCGGCTGGCCAGCTCGGCGCGGTGGGCGGCGATCCAGAGGTCCTGGCGCGGGTGGCCAAAGGCAACGAAGAGCAGGTCGGGGCGCACCTGCCAGAGGCGCTGCTCGATCTCCGGCCATTCGTTGGCGCCGGGGCCGCCGCTGAAGGAGCCGGCCACACGCAGGCCAGGATAACGCGTCGCCATCAGAGAGGCGGTGGCGTCGGCCACACCGGGCGCGGCGCCCAGAAAATAGACCGACCAGCCGCGCGCCGCTGCATCGGCGCAGAGGCGGAAGATGCCGTCGGAGCCGGTGACGCGTTCGGGCACGGGCGCGCCGAGCAGCGCGGCGGCCCAGGCGACGCCGACGCCGTCGGCCACGCGCAGGTCGGCGTGCAGCAGCGTCTGGTGGAAGGCGGGCATGCGGCGTGCGTCGACCAGGAACTCGGGGTTGACGGTGCAGATCTGGCGTGTGGGCGGCGGTGTGTGGGTGGCGGCCTCGTGCGCAACGGCCTCGTCGATCCAGCCGGCGATCGCCTCCACGACCTGCGCGTAGTCATGACGGTCGATGGGCACGCCGAGTACTGCCACGGGTGGCAGGAGATGGTGGGCGGGCAGTGGTGCGCTGCTGCTACGGGCGCTGGTGCGGGGTGGCGGGTTGCTCATGGAGATGCAGGCTAGCGCGCCGCGCGCACGGCAGCGACGGCGGCGGGGTCTTCGAGGCTGCTGAGGTCGCCTGGCTCTTCGCCCAGCCAGGCGGCGCGCACAACCCGGCGCATCACCTTGGCGTTGCGCGTGCGCGGCAACTGCGCCGCAAAGAGGATTGCGCGCGGGCGCAGCGGCTTGCCCAGCTCGGCCACCACGCGCGCCATCAACTCGGCGCGCAGGAGCTCGAGCGCTGGGCCCTCAAGCGCGGCGGCGTCGCGGTTCAGCACGCAGAAGACGACGACCTCGTTGTCCTTTACCGGATGGGGCACGCCGATTGCGGCGCACTCGAGCACGGCCGGGTGCGCGGCGACGATCACCTCTACCTCGCTCGGCCCCAGCCGCTTGCCCGCAACCTTGATCGTGTCATCGCTGCGGCCCAGGATGTACCAGAGGCCGTCTTCGTCGATTGCGGCAAAGTCGCCGTGCAGCCAGACGCCCGGCAGCCGGCGCCAGTAGCTCTCGAGGTAGCGTTCGCGGTCGCGCCAGAAGCCGCGCGTCATGCCGATCCAGGGCGCGCGCAGCACCAGTTCGCCCACGGCGCCGCGCAGGGGGCGGCCTTCGGCGTCGACCACGTCGGCGGCCATGCCGGGCACGGGGCCGCCAAAGGCACAGGGCTTGAGCGGCGCAAAGAAGGAGCCGCAAAGGATGCCGCCGCTGATCTCGGTGCCGCCGGAGTAGTTGAAGATCGGTTTGCGCCGCTCGAGCACGCTCTCGAAGAGCCAGAGCCACGCTTCGGGGTCCCACGGGCTGCCCGTGCTGCCCACCAGCCGCAGCGAGTTCAGGGTGTGGGTGCGCACCGGTTCGGCGCCGTGGGCCTTGAGCGTGCGGATCAGCGTGGGGCTAACGCCGAGGTGAGTGACACCGTGGCGCTCGACCAGGGCCCACAGGCGGTCGGGGCCGGGCGTGTCGGGGCCGCCGTCGTAGAAGAGCATGGTGGCGCCGTTGAGCAGCGCCCCAAAGACCTCCCACGGCCCCATCATCCAGCCCATGTCGGTCATCCAGTAGAGCACTTCGCCCTGCTTGAGGTCGAAACAGTGGCGCAGGTCCTGCGCGGCCTTGACCGGGAAGCCGCAGTGGGTGTGCACAGCGCCCTTGGGCCGGCCCGTGGTGCCGCTGGTATAGATAAGCATCAGCACATCTTCGGCGGCGGTGGCGGCCGGGCTGGGCGTGGCCGGCTGCTGGGGCACATACTCGTGCCACCAGTGGTCGCGCCCCTCCACCCAGCCCGTATCAAGATCGGCGTGGCGCACCACCAGCACGTGCTCCACAGCCAGCGGCTCGGGAGAGGTTGCCAGCGCTTCGTCGAGCACGGCCTTGAGGGCAACCGGCTTGCCGCGCCGGCGCGTGCCGTCGGCGGTGATTACGGCGCGCGCGCCGGCGTCAGCCAGGCGGGCGGCAATCGCGCCCGGCCCGTAGCCGCTGAAGAGCGGAAGCAGGATTGCGCCCATGCGCACAATCGCCAGGAAGGCGACCGCCAGCTCGGGGATCATGGGCATGTAGAGCGCCACCACGTCGCCCGGGGCCAGCCCCAGCGCGCGCAGGGCATTGGCGCAGCGATCTACCTCGGCGGTCAGCTCGCGATAGGTGAGGCGGCGTGCGGCGCCCTCCTCGCCCTCCCAGCGCAGGGCGTCCTGCTCGGCCACGGGGGTGCTTAGCCACTTGTCGAGGCAGGAGCGGGTGATGTTGAGCATGCCGTCGACGCACCAGCGCGGGAACTCGATGCCGTCGCTGGTGTCGAGCACGCGGCTGTAGGGGCGGTCGAAGCGGATGTCGAGCTCCTCGAGCACGGCGCGCCAGAACCACTCGGGCTCGGCGACGGCGCGGGTGAGCAGGCTGGGGTAATCGGGGAGGGTGTGACGGGCCAGAAAGGCGGCAAGGTTGCTTGCGGCGACGTCGGCCGCGTCCGGACGCCAGACGACCGGCTGGCCGAAGGGGAAGGTCGAAGGTTGCGGGGCGGGGCCCCCATCTTCGGCGGCAACCATGAACCAGGCTCGCAGTGAGTAAGGTGACCGGGGCGCGCAGAAGGGCCAGGCTCAGGCCGGCAGCCAGCCCAGGCGGCGCAGCAGGGCGACCTGTTCGCCAAACTGCACGGTGCCGCCGCCCTCGTGGTTGTTGAAGGCCCAGACGCGCACCTCCTTTGGCCCGGCGTAGGCGTTATAGGCGGCGTAGACCGTGGAGGGCGGGCAGATGTCGTCCATCAGGCCTACCGAGAAGAGCGCCTGTGCCGTGGCGCGCGCGGCAAAGTGGACGCCGTCGATGTGGTTGAGCGTGTTCATCACCTGTTCGACGCGGGTGCGGTGCACCTTGAGGAAGCGGGAGATCTCGGCGTAGGGGTTGGTATCTACCAGCTCGAGCGCGCGCTGGAAGGCGCAGAGGAAGGGGACGTCGACGAGCGCGACCTTCACGGCGTCGTCGAGCAGCGCCGGCGCCAGACCGGCCACCGCAAGCGAGAGGGCGCCGCCCTGCGAGCCACCCTCGACGGCAATGCGCGTCGCGTCGACGGCGGGGTGGGCGCGCAGAACTTCGACGGCGCGCACGGCGTCGGTGATCAGGCGGCGGTAGTAGTAGCTTTCGGGGCTGAGCACGCCGCGCGTCATAAAGCCCGGGTGCGCCGGGTCGCCGCTGCCCAGCTCGGGGTCGCCCAGGTCCGGCGTATCACCGGTGCTCCAACTGCTGCCCTGGCCGCGGGTGTCCATCACCAGCTGCGCGAGGCCCAGTGCGCTCCAGCGCAGCCAGTCCCACGGGGTGGCGCGCCCGCCGCCGTAGCCGATGAAGCTGACGATGCCGGGAACCGGGGCGCTGCGGCCGCGCGGTAGCAGCAGCCAGCCCTTGATGCGCTGCCCGCCATAGCCACTGAAGGTGACGTCGAAGGTGTCGACGTTGGTGAGCGCGTAGTCAACCGGGGTGAATGCGGGGTCAAGCGGGTGGGTGCGCGCCGCGGCCACAGTGGCGCGCCAGAACTGGTCGAAGCCGGCCGGTTCGGCGGTGGGGTAGCGGTACTTCTCGAGTTCGGCGCGCGGCAGATCGAACCAGGCCATATGCGGCTGCTTTCGGTTGGGGTGTGAACTCGTGGATGGAGCGCTAGTCGACGGGCGGGGCGCCGGGTTTGGGGCCGTAACCAAGCAGCTGCGGCTCGCCCCACACCGCCCAGTTCCAGCGGTTGTCGCCCAGCGCGTCGGTCATGAACTGCACCACAATCTCCTGTCCCGAAAGGCTGGGCAGGTCAAGCGTAATCCGCTCCCAACTGGTGCTCTGCTTGATGGTGTTCCACAGCCGGGCGCCGTTGACGAAGATGCGGAAGGCGCACTGGTTGTCGCCCTCCATCAGCGCGCCGTCGCGGATGCCGGCGGCCACGCGCAGCCGCAGTTGCTCGACGCCGGGCGGCACGGCCAGCGTGTACTCAACGACGCCGGTGCCCAGCACGGGCGGGTGCTGCCAAAGCGCCGGCTGCTGCACCATACCGCAGCTCGCCGTCTCCACCTTGACCTCCATCAGGTCGCTGCTGCGCGTCGAAGCGACGCGCGCAACGGGGAAGGCCTCGAGGAAGTCGTACTGCCAGATCAGCGCGCGGTTCTGCACGGCGGCGGTTTCGTCGTCGAGCAGGGCGTGCCAGAGCTCCTCTTGCCACTTGAGGTAGCTGATGTACTGGCTCAACTGGGTGAGCGACTGGTCGTTCAGGTCGGAGATGCGGCGCACGATGGCGGCGACGGTCTCCTTGCGCATGTCGTGGCGCATATCAGAGCGCGTATTGTAGCGCGTGTTGGGTGTGGGCATGCGGATTGATTCCAGGGAGGGAAGCTGTGGCGTCCGTCCCGGTCTGCGAGTGGGTCGCCCGCCCGCGTTTGAGCCTCAGATACGAACTGGGCTGCCCGGCGCCTGTTCCCTGGATGAACCCATCAGCGTCTCCCAGCGCTCGGCGGCCACCGGGTTGCTTAGCAGCACAAGTGCGACATAGGTCGGCTCAAAGGGGCGGTGGATCAGGCGCATCTGCAGCTCTTCGGGCAGAAAGTGGCCCTTGATCTGGTTACAGCGCTTGCAGGCCGTGGTCAGGTTGGCCCAATCGTGGCGGCCGCCGCGGCTGCGCGGGATCACGTGGTCCACCGTCAGCTCGTGGCGGCCGGGCGTGTCGCCGCAGTACTGGCAGGTGAAGGCGTCGCGCAGCATAATCGCGGCGCGCGTGGGTGGCACGCGGCGGTGGGGCAGGCGCACGTAGTGGACGAGCCGAATCACCAGCGGCACAGGCATCGAGTAGCTGGCGCCGTTGAGCATCTGCTGCGTGGCCTCGAGCATTTCGGCCTTCTCGCGCAGCAGCAGCACCACCGCCCGGCGCACCGACACCAGGCTCAACGGTTCGTAGCCGGCATTCAAGACGAGGACCTGTTTCGACATAACCCAACCTTCGGCAGAACGCACCAAGCGCGGCGCAACAAACGCCGCGTCTTCTCAGGAAGGGGGAGCCGCACGTGCGCTCTACCGTGGCGCAGCGGCGCCTGCAGGGCAGCCTGCGTGTAGTCTAGCAGCAGGCCGACGGGCAGGGCAAACGGAAAGCTCCACATCTAGTGGTAGGCGGGCCGCAGACTACAACATCCGGCTCACTGAATTGTCTTGCGTGACTGCGCGCTACTGCACCACATTTGGCGCCGTGGCCATGCCGCGCAGCACGATGCCCCACAGGAAGAGGCAGGTCAGCGCCATGGCAAGCGACTGCACCCGCTCCTCCTTGAGATTGCTGAAGTAGCCCCACGCCGCCGGCAGCGTAATCACGGCGACGATGCCGTAGAGGATGTGGATGAAGGGGCGGGCAAGCAAGCTGCTCTGGCCGCCCAGCAGGTACATCCACAGCCCCAGCAGCCCCTGCGTAATCAGCATCAGCTCGGCAATGACGGCGGCGCCCGACCAGCTTGCGCCCAGCGGTCGGTTGCGAATGAACTGGACCAGCGCCCAGATGCTCAGCGCCAGCAGGAAGTAGGACGCAGTGACCGACAGGCGGTCGTGCAGCACCTGCGGCAGGGTAAACGGACTTGCGTCCACAAGATAACCTTCAACTGGCCTGCCGGGCGCTGGGCTCGGCAGGGGGGTGGGGCTACACCGGCGCGTGCACGCTCAGGTACTGCTGCAGCACGGCCGCAGCCGGGCCCAGGATGTCGTAGCTCTGCCAGCCGTCGCTGGCGGCCATGGCAAAGATGGCGCTGCCCAGCACGTAGCTGTCCTGGCGCATGGCCTGATCATACCACACGAGCTGCTCGATGTATGCGCCCGGTCCCCAAAGGCCGTAGCCGTTCTCGGCCCACCAGCCCTGAAACTCCTGCCAGCCCATGGCGTCGGGCGGGCCGGGGCGGTTGGTCACCAAGCCATCGACGCCGAGCTCGGTAAAGACGAGCGGAATCGCCAGCCCGCGCGGGATCAGGATTTCGTTATAGACCTTGCGGTAGCGCAGGGTGAGCCAGCCGGTATCCGTGGCGCTGACGCCGGGATAGCGCCCCTGGTTTTCGCGCGTGCTGGCGTGGTAGATGGTGGGCGCCGAGTATTCGTGCAGCCCCAGCCAGCCGTTGTACTCCTTGGCGGTCTGGATTGCAGGCAGAAAATGCTCCCAGTACTCAAGCGGCGGCTGGCCGGTGCCAAAGTTGCCGACCACGGCGCGCAGCCCCTCGGCCGCCATCAGGCGCGTGCGCTCGGCCTCAAACTCGGCCAGCCGCTTCATCTCGTCGGTCGAACCGGCGATCGGCTCGTTGTAAGCCTCCCAGCCGTCAAAGACCGCGCGCCGGTCGCTGGCGCCGGCGATGGGCAGCAGTGCGGCCATGAAGTTGCGGGCGGCCGCCAGCGGGTCAAACGACGCCAGGTCAACCTGTTCAAGGGTCAGGCGCCCCACGATCTGCGTCGAGGGCGAGAGCTGCTTGATCTGGCCGGCGAAGTTGGCGTCGAGCTCCAGCGTCTTGACGAGCGTGATCGCGCCGGTGGCGACGAGGTCGAAGATTTGCGGGTCGTTGCGCGCCACAAAGAGCCCAAGCTTGCTCGGCGGGCCGGCGGGGAAGGGCGTGGCCTGCGGCGTGGGCGTGGGTGTGGGTGGCTCGGGCGTCGGCGTTTCGGTGGGCGTTTCAGTGGGGGCAAGGGTGGCGGGCAGCGCGGCCACTTCGGGCGCGGCGCCGTTGCGGACGATTGGGAAGTAGTGTTCGTTGCCGACGATTGGCGTGGGCAGCTGACTGACGCCGCCGGCCTGTGTGGCGGTGGGCGTGGGCAGCGCAGAGGTGGGTGCACGGTCGCGCCCGCAGGCGGCGGCCAGCGCAGCGGCGCCTGCACCGGCCGCGCTCAGCAGGAACCCCCGGCGGCTCAGGCCCGGCCGGGGGCTGGGAGAAGCTGTGGAAGCGGCAGCGCCCGCACTCTCGGGAGTGCGGGCGTCAAGGGCAGGGTCGGCATGAGAAGACTCGGCCTGGGGGGCGGAGGGTTCGACTGCGGTTGGCTCTACCTCGTTAGAATCGGGCATATGGTAGCATTATCACCCAGAGCGCGCCTGCTGACCAGTCCGGCGCCGGCTCGGCTCCCCATGGGCAGGCGTCGCTGCCCTCCTCTGGAATGAGAACTCGATGAAAAAGTACGCGCTGAGCCTCGAATACTGCCAGCTTTGAAACTACACCCCTCGCGCCGTCAGTTTGGCGGCGGAACTGCTGTCGAGTTATGGATATCAGATCGAGCGGCTGACCCTCATCCCCTCGAGCAAGGGGCGCTTTGAGCTGATGGTGGGCGACGAGTTGCTCTACAGCAAGGCAGCGTTGGGCCGCCACGCCAACCCCGGCGAGATCGCGGCCCTGCTCGAGCAGCGCTTCGGCTTCAAAGCGGCGCCCAAGGAGTAGGGCAGGCCCTCGGCTCAGAGCCCCGTCGGCAGGTCGATGAACTCGAAGTGGATGCCGAAGCGCTCGGCCAGGTGCGCGCCGAGCGCCTTGACGCCCACCGTCTCGGTGGCGTAGTGGCCGCCGAAGATGACGTTGATGCCGAGGTTGCTGCCCGCGTAGTAGTGGCTGTGGCTGGTTTCGCCGGTAATGAAGGTGTCGCAGCCCAGCGCCGCCGCTTCCTCAAGCTGTGGCGCGCCGTAGCCGCTCAGGATGCCCACCTTGCGCACAACGCGTGGCCCGGTGGCGCTTACCAGCAGCGGCGCGCCGATTGTCTCTTCAAAGCGCGCCAGTAGGCTTTCGAAGGTGACGTCGTCGCCAGGGCTGCCCGCCACGGCCAGCAGTGTGCCGCGCGCGTCGCCCCACCACTGGTCTACCTCAACCCCCAGCAGGCGCGCGAGTTGGGCGTTGTTGCCGTACTCCGGATGCGCATCCAGGCAGAGGTGCGCGGCGTAGAGGTTGACGTTTGACTCGATGTAGGCGCGCGCCAGGCGGCCAAAGGAGCCGCTCAGCTTCTGCACCGTGCCCCAGAAGATGCCGTGGTGCACCAGCAGCAGGTCGGCGCCGGCCTGCTGCGCGGCGTTCAGGCAGGGCAGCTGCGCATCCACCGTGCCCACAATGCGCTCGACCGTGGCGCGCCCCTCCACCTGCAAGCCCTGCGGGCCGTAGTCCTTGATTTCGCCAATGCGCAGCAGGGAATCGAGATAGGTGACGAGTTCTTCGCGTTGCATAACGCTCCTAAGGAGATCGAGAAGCGAGAAGCGAGAAGCGAGAAGACAGCCGAGGGGCGCGTCCAGTCAGGAGGGCTATAACCAGAATGCCGCCTTTCTGGTGTTGTTTTTCCTTGCGTTTCCTGGCGTTCTTCGCGCCCTTGCGTCAGATGTTGTTGCTGTTTTCGGTTGCAGACGCTTCGGGCGCGCGGCGCACAAAGCGGCGCGCCTGGCGGGTGAAGTCGCGCCGTGTGAGCAGCACGCGCCGTTTGCATCCCAGGCAGACCATGCCCACGTCGGCGCCCACCCGCGTGACCTCCCACTCGAGGCTGCCGCAGGGGTGCGGCTTGCGCATGAGCACGACATCGCCGGGGTAGAGCTTCTCGGTAATGTTCATCGCAGGAAGAAAACGGTAAACACATCTGACGCAAGGGCGCAAAAGACGCAAGGGAACGCAAGGAAAAGCGAGGAACTGCAACTTTAGGTGAGCGAGCGTCCGTTCAGGCGCGACCTGAATGACGCCCATGGAATGTCGGACTAACCAAGCGAGCTTGCTCTTCCTCGCTTTTCCTTGCGTAACCTTGCGTCTCTTGCGCCTTTGCGTCGGATGTTGCAGTTGGCAGTTAGGCAAGTCCGATGAGCAGATCGGTCTCCATCTGCGACGAGGGGGGCGGATAGGCGCGCGTGAAGGTCTCGCTGCCTTCGAGGCGGCGGCGCACGCGGCCGGGTAGCATGCGGCTCCAGCTGGGGCCGCCACCGTACTGGCTGGCGTGGGCGCGGCTGGCCGCTTCCTTGGCGGGCAGGTAGTCGCGCGTGTCGATGGTGGCGTGCACGGGCGTCTCCCAGCGGCTGATCTCGACCAGGTCGATATCCTTGTTGCGCCCAATCGCCGTGGGGTCCATGCCCCAGAGCGGCATCAGCTTGACCATCACCTTGAGGAAGCGCTTGTTGAAGGCGGTGTAGTAGAGCTTCTGCGGCCCCTGCGCCAGGTGGAAGGCGGCGGTGACGGCCTCGCAGACGCGGATGTGGTCGGGATGACCGTAGCCGCCGTAGGGGTCGTGCGTGATGATCACGTCGGGGCGCAGCCGCTGCACGGCGTCGAGCACCTCGGCGATCAGCTCGTGGATGGGCTGGCGGATCAAGGCGTCGGCGTGGCTGTTCGCATCCGAGCCGCGCATGCCGCTGTCGCGGTAGGGGAGCGACCAGATCGAGGCGACGCCCAGATGGACGGCGGCGTTGGCCAGCTCGGCCGAGCGCACCTGGGCTAGTGAATCGTGGTCCTTGAGCTGCGCCACATCCTCCACCGAACCGGCGATGCCGTCGGTGGCGATGATCACGTGCACCTGGGCGCCGGTGGCGGCGTAGCGGGCGAGCGTGCCGCCGGGACCGAACGATTCGTCGTCGGGGTGGGCGAAGACGCCGAGCAGCACGGGAGGCCGGGGCCGTGCGCCGCCCGTGGCGGAGATCTCGCTGCTGGGAATGCCGGGCGTGCTGTTGCCGGCGCTGGAGCTGCTGGCTGCCATGGGATTGCCTTCTTGCTGGTGGCTGCGGCCGAATAGTGCTGCTATTCAACCATGGCGGTACAAGAAGTCACAAACAGAGAAGCCGATCGAGGATCGAGGAACTGCGCCGGGCCAACGGTCCGCGGCTCAACTGGGCACGCGACTCCTCGATCCTCGATCTTCGATCGGCTGTTTCCGTGGCAATCCACCGAACATGAACATAACTCTCCTCACCGACTGCTTCCACCCCGTGCGCAATGGCGTGGTGCACCACGTCGAGCTGCTGCGGCGCGAGTTGGCGGCGGCCGGCGTCGCCGTGCAGGTGGTCGCGCCCGGCCCGCCCCATCCCGACGACGGGCCGCACATGCTACGCTACCCCGGCCTGGCGCTGGGGGCGACGGGCTACCACGCCGGCTGGCCGCTTGACGGCGTGCTCTGGCGCGCGCTGCGCGGCGCCGACATCCTGCACGCCCACCACCCGTTCCTCAGTGGCTCGCTGGCGCTGGCTGCGGCACGGCAGAGCGGCGCGCCCGTCGTTCTGACCAGCCACACGCGCTACGACCTCTATCTGCAGGCCTACACTCCCTGGCTGCCGCCCGGCGTTGGCCAGCCCGCCCTGCGCACTCTGCTGCGCCGCATCACCGGCGGTTGCGCAGCGGTGATTGCTCCCAGCGCCGGTGCGCAGGCGGCACTGCGCAGTTGGGGCGTAGCGGCGCCGGTCGAGCTGATTCCCAATGGGATCGACGTGGCGCGTTTCCGCAGCGCGGCGCAGGACTCCGGCGCACGCGCCGCAACCCGCGCCGCGCTGGGCGTGGGCGACGGGACGCCCCTTGCCGTCTACGTGGGGCGGATCGGCGCCGAGAAGCGCGTGCTGCCGCTGCTGGCGAGCTTTGCCCAGGTGCGCGCCGCCGGCAGCGACTGCAAGCTGCTGCTGGTGGGCACGGGCGCGCAGGAGAAGGAAGCACGCGCCGCCTGCGCCGCCTGGGGGTTGGGGAACGCCGTCTATTGGGCCGGGGCGCGCCCCTATGCCGAGCTGCCGGCCCTGCTCGCCGCCGCCGACCTCTTCGTCTCGGCCAGCGTCTCCGAGACCCACCCGCTCACCTTTCTGGAGGCGGCGGCGGCCGGGCTGCCGGCGCTGGGCATTGCCTCGCCCGGCGTCAGCGATGTGGTGGAAGACGGAATCACCGGCCTGCTGGCGCCCGCGCCCGGCGGCGGCGGTGGGGGAGAGGGCGCCGATGCGGGGCTGGTGGTGCGCTGGTTGGCGCTGGCCGGCAACGCGCCGCTGCGCCGCGAAATGGGCGCAGCCGCCGCAGGCCGCGCCGCCTCCATGGACGCGGCAGTCACCGCGCAGCGCGTGCTCGCCCTCTACCGGCGCCTGCTGGCCGCGCGTGGAGGGCGGTGATGGGCGCAGGCGCGTCGCGGCACCAGGCGCACCCTGTGACCTGAAGGCGCTCCAGTGATATACTCTGGACTGGCTCCGGCTCTGCCGGGCTCCTGCCTGCCATTACACTTTGCTGCCGGCGCAACCGGTTGCTCACAGCTGGATTTGGACCCATATGGCGCTGCGCATCTACAACACCCTCTCCCGCCGCGTGGAGGAGTTTACGCCGGTGGAACCCGGCAAGGTCCGCATGTATGTCTGCGGCCCCACCGTCTACGCCGACGCTCACATTGGCCACGCCATGGCGGCCGTGGTCTTCGACATGGTGCGCCGCTACCTTACGCTGCGCGGCTTCCAGGTCACCTACGCCACCAACTTCACCGACGTAGACGACAAGATCATCCGCCGCGCCAACGAAACCGGGCAAGACCCGGTGGAGATGGCCAACGCCTACGCCGACAAGTACCTGCGCCACCTGGCCGATTTGAACGTGCGCCCGGCCGACCTCTACCCCAAGGTCACCGAGTCGATCCCGCAGATTGTGCAGGTGATCGAGGGGCTGGGCGAGGGCGGCTATGCCTACCCGATGGACGGCGACGTCTACTTCCGCGTGCAGAAGGACGCCGACTACGGCAAGCTCAGCCGCCGCTCGCTCGACGAGGCGATGAGCGGCACGCGTGTGGAAGAGGACGCGCGCAAGGAGCACCCCGCCGACTTTGCGCTCTGGAAGTCAGCCAAGCCGGGCGAACCGGCGTGGGAGAGCCCGTGGGGCCCCGGCCGACCGGGCTGGCACATCGAATGCTCGGCCATGTGCCTGCACCACCTGGGCGAGACGATCGACATCCACGGTGGCGGCAACGACCTGATCTTTCCACACCACGAGAACGAGATCGCGCAGAGCGAATCGCTCACCGGCAAGCCCTTTGCCAAAATCTGGATGCACAACGGCATGCTCCAGCTCTCGGGCGAGAAGATGAGCAAGTCGCTGGGCAACCTGATCACGATCGACGAATTCCTGGCCACGCGCTCCTCCGACGCGCTGCGCATGCTCATCTTCCAGGGTCACTACCGCAAGCCGGTCGCCTTCAACGACGAAGTGCTGCAGAGCGCCGAGCGCTCTCTGGAGCGGCTGCGCAGCGGGTTGCGCCCGGCGCGCGGCGCCAAGTCTACCGGCGCCGAGGTGGAGACGCTGCGCGAGGCGACGGAGAACGCCCGCGCCGCCTTCATCGAAGCGATGGACGAGGACTTCAACACCGCGACGGCGATCGCAACCCTCTTTGAGCTGGTCAAGGCGATCAACACGGGACGCGAGGCGGGCGTCAGCGGCCCCTTCTTCGAGGCGGCACAGCGCACCCTGCGCGAGTTGGCCGGCGTGCTGGGGCTGACCCTGGCCACCGCCCAGGTCGAAGCCCAGGCCGATGTGGCCGCCGCGCCCTTTATCGACCTGTTGGTGACGGTGCGCACCGACCTGCGCGCCGCCAAGCAGTGGGCCGCCTCGGACAAGATTCGCGACCAGCTCAAGGCGCTGGGTGTGACGCTCGAAGATACGCCGACCGGCACCGTCTGGCGCCACGAGCCGCAACCATGAGCGACCTCATCATCGGCCGCCGCGCCGTGCTCGAGAGCCTGCGCGCCAAACGGCGCCGCTTCTTCCGCCTCTGGGTCGAGGGCAGCGAGAAGGATGAACTGACAGGCATCGTTGCCGAGGTGCACGCCGAGGCGCAGGCCGCCAACATCCCGATCCGCTTCGTGCGCGGCGGCCTCTTTGAGAAGCTGGCGCGCGAACAGGCCAGCGCACAGGGGCTGGCGCTCGAGGCGGGCGAATACCCCTACGTCGAGTTGCCTGCCATTCTGAGCCTGGCCAAGCGCACGGGCGAGCCACCGTTGCTGCTCGTGCTCGACCACCTGCAGGATCCGCAGAACCTGGGGACGCTCGTGCGCAGCGCCGAGGCCTTTGGTGTCCACGGCATCCTGATCCCCGACCGGCGCGCGGCGCGCGTCACGGCGGCGGTGAGCAACTCGAGCGCGGGCGCCGTCGAGCACATGCTGGTGGCGCAGGTGACGAACCTGAACAAGGCGATTGACGAGTTGAAGGCGGCCAACATCTGGGTGGCCGGTCTCGACGGCAGCCCCGAGGCCGAACCGCTGGCGCGCGCCAACCTCACGGGCGCGCTGGCGCTGGTGGTGGGCAGCGAGGCTGAGGGCATGAGCCGGCTCACACGCGAGCGCTGCGATTTTCTGGTGCGCATCCCCATGGTGGGCCGCATCGAGAGCCTGAACGCCGCCGTGGCGGGCAGCATCGTGCTTGCCGCCGCACGCCAGGCGCGCGAGCACGACTGAGCGCGCTACACGGCTCCCCAAAATACACAGCCAAAAAGTACACGGAAACGACGGAAACAGCGGAAAAAGCGGAGACTGCGACGTTGAGTGAATGGGATGGCGCGATTGGGCAGAGGACTTGCCCGGCCATCTGTTGCTTTTCCTGTAGTTTCCGTCGTTTCCGTCGTTTCCGTGTACTGTCTTTGAAACGCCCCCATCCAGCGCCGGGAGCGAACGAGTGCGCATTCGTCTGGTAGACCCACACGCACCGGCCTGGGGCGCCGAGCTCGACCGCATGGGGCTGCTGCTGCGGCGCGACTCCGGCGACGGTGTGGCCGAGCCGAGGAGTGCAGCCGAGCCAAACCAACCGGGCGCGCTGCCACCCTACCACTTCCTCTTTACGACCCTGCCGCGTATCGGGGGCGGCGCAGCTTGGCTGCTCGACGAGAACGAGCGGCCGCTGGGCGCAGGCTTCCTCTTCCCGCACGGGCGCACGGCCGACGGGCGGCGGCGTTTCATCTTCCGCTACCACCTGATTCCCGGCGCGGCGCCCAACACGGCCACGCTCTGCAGCGCACTGCGCGTCGCACTGGCTGAGGCCGAGGTCGAACTCTACAACGCCGGCGACTCGCACACCTACGCCGGGAGCGAGGAGCAGGTCGGCCCCGTCAACGTAGGCCGCCCCAGCGCCACAGAGGCGGCGGCCGTGCCCGCGCTGCACCAGGCCATCTGGCAGAGCCCGCCCGAATTCATCTACCCGGCCGACCTGCACAGTGTGGAATTTGGCGCCGGCACGTCGCTGGTGGCGCGCGTCGAGGGGCAGATGGTGGGCTTCCTGCTCGGCTTCCACAAGTTCGGCGGCGACCGGCTGCCGGCAGAGTGGCAGCGCCTGCTGCACGCCGAGACGCGCATCGAGTCGCAGATCATGGGCGTGCTGCCCGCCTATCGCGGGCTGCGCATTGCGGCGCTGCTCAAGCAGAAGCAGGCGGCGCTGGCTTGGCGCGCCGGCGTCGGCATCGTCAACTGGACGGCCGACCCGCTCCAGTACCCCAACGCTGCGCTCAATCTGGGCCTGCTGCGCGCGGTTGCGTTTGGCTTTGCGCCCGACCTTTACCCCTTTCGCAACGCGCTCAACCGTGTACACGCCTCGCGCCTGACGCTGAGCTGGCTGGTGGGCAGTCGCCGCGTGCGCGAGGCCGCCGCCGTGGGTTCGCGTGCCCAAGTGCTGGAGCTGACGCCCAAGAGTGGCGTGCTGCAGGTGAACGAGGGGCTGCGCATCCGCACGTTGCAGGCCGAGACGCCGCTGATCGCGATCGAGATTCCGGCCAACTGGACGCGCCTGCAGGAGGAGCATGTGGCCGAAGCGCAGCGTTGGCGCGAGGTGACGGACAGGATCTTCGCCCGCTACGTGGGGCTGGGGGAGGGGCAGTACGTGCTCACCGGTGTGGCGGTGCGCGGCGAGCAGCGCTTTCTGGTAGGCGAGCAGAGTTCGGCCGCGCTCTTTGCGCATCTGATTCAGGGCGTGGCGTCCGGCGAGGACGAGGAGGCGGGATGACGCAGTTGATGATTTCGCTCGTGCAGATGGATATTGCGTACGGCGACCCGGCGCGCAACTTCGCCCACGTCGAACAGCGGCTGGGTGAGGCGGCGGCGCGCAGCGTGGAGGGCGTGCCGCACCTGGTGCTGCTGCCCGAGCTCTGGAGCAGCGCCTACGACCTGGGCCGCGCAGCCGAACTGGCGCAGCCGTTGGCCGACGGACCCGATGGCAGCGCAACCGGCTTTGGGCGTATGGCGACGCTGGCGCAGCAGCACGGCCTCTGGCTGGCCGGCTCGCTGCTCGAGGTGCGCGAGGGGCGGCAGTACAACTGTCTCGCCGTCTACAGCCCGCAGGGCGCGCTGGCGGGCGTCTATCGCAAGGTGCACCTCTTCCGCCTGATGCAGGAGGAGCAGTTCCTGGCGCCCGGCCCGGCGCTAACCTGCGCGCAGACGCCGTGGGGCGAGGTGGGCCTCTCGATCTGCTACGACCTGCGCTTCCCCGAGCTCTTCCGGGCGGCGGCCGTGCATGGGGCGCGCCTGATGCTTGTGCCCGCCGAGTGGCCGAACCCGCGCCGCATGCACTGGCGCACGCTGTTGCGGGCGCGCGCGATCGAGAACCAGTGCTTTGTGGCCGCCTGCAACCGCGTGGGCGTGATGGGGCAGAGCAGCTTCTTCGGCGCCTCGGCGGTGATCGACCCGTGGGGCGAGACGCTGGTGGAAGGGGAGGAGGAGGCGGCGCTGTTGACGGTGACGATCGACCTGGACCTGGTCGACACCGTGCGCGCACGCATCCCCGTCTTTGCCGACCGCCGCACGGATCTTTACGGCTGAACTCAATCCTCACTGCGCACTGCAACTGCTTAACGCGAGGGCGCAAGGGGACGCAAGGGCGCGAGGAACGGCGCAAGGAACGGCGTCCGAACGCAGCTTCCGCTGCGGTGTCAGCCTATTCAGAGACAACACGGCGCGTGCCCATTTGGCACGCGCCTGTCTGCATCATCGGTTTCGCATAGCTGCGGCTTCAGCCGTCGTTCTCGGGTGGAGCCAACCGACGACGGCTGAAGCCGCAGCTATGATGTCTGGGTCAGGGGCAATCAGGGCAGCAGGAGGGCCTTGATTGCGCGGCGCTCGTCCATGGCGCGGTAGCCATCGGCCACCTGGGCGAGCGGCAGCGTCAGATCAAAGACTCTGCCCGGTTCAATCTGTTCCCGCCACACCAGGTCGATCAGCTCGGGCAGGTAGCGGCGCACCGGCGCCGGTCCGCCGTGCAGATGCACGCCGGAGAAGAAGAGGTCGAGGCCATCGATCGAGACGCCGTGCGCGACGCCCACGTAGCCGACGTGGCCGCCGGGGCGCGTGGCGCGGATCGACTGCATCATCGACTCTTGCGTGCCCACCGCCTCGATCGTGGAGTGGGCGCCCAGGCCGCCGGTCATCTCCTTGATGCGCGCCACACCTTCGTCGCCGCGCTCGGTAACGATGTCGGTGGCGCCAAAGGCCAGCGCCAGCTGCTGGCGGTCGGCGTGGCGGCTCATGATGATGATGCGCTCGGCGCCCATCTGTTTGGCCGAGAGCACGCCGAGCAGACCCACGGCGCCGTCGCCCACCACCGCCACCGTCTTGCCCGGCGCCACCGCTGCGGCGTCGGCGGCAAACCAGCCGGTGCCCAGCACGTCCGAGGTGGCGAGCAGGCTTGGCAGCATCGAATCGGGCGGCAGCTCGGGCGTGGCCACGAGCGTGCCGTCGGCCCAGGGCACGCGCAGGTAGGGCGACTGCGCACCTTCGGCGCCGATTGGTTCGGCGTGCACGCAGCGGCTCTGGTAGCCCGCCTGGCAGATGGGGCAGGTGTTGTCCGAGGCGAAGAACGAGCCGATGACGAACTGCCCCTTCTTCACGTGGCGCACGTCGCGGCCCACCTCTTCGACGATGCCGCAGTATTCATGGCCCATAGGCACCGGTTGGTTCACCTTGTCGGTGCCGCGATAGGGCCACAGGTCTGAACCGCAGACGCAGGTGGCGGCCATGCGGATGATGGCATCGGTCGGCGCGACGATGCGGGGGTCGGGCCGATCCTCGTAGCGCACATCATAGGGGCCGTGAAGCATGGTGCCGCGCATAGACAACTCCCTCTATCGTGAACCCGCAACAGAAACTGCAACTGCGCAACGCAAGGGCGCAAGGAGATGCAAGGTCGCGAAGTGGTGGACTGGGCAGTTCAGGCCACAGGCTCGGCTTCGGGGTCGCTGACGGCGATCGTCTCGCCCTCCATGCTCTCGATCACCGCCAGGCTCACAATCGGCACGTTCAGATGCGCCAGCAGTTCGCGGCCGGATTCGAAGCGCTTCTCCACCAGGCAGCCGATGCCCAGCAGCGTGGCGCCGCACTGTGCCACCAGCGTGGCCAGCGCCGCGATCGTCTTGCCGGTGGCCAGAAAGTCATCGATGAGCAGCACGCGGTCGCCCGGCAGCAGGTATTCGGGCGAGACGATCAGCTCGACGATGCCGCCCTTGGTGTGGCTCGGCGCCTGCGCCACATAGACGCCGGAGGCCATTGTGATCGGCCGCGTCTTGCGAGCGTAGACCACGGGCACACCCAGCGCCATCGCGCAGGTGAGCGCAGGCGCGATGCCGCTGACTTCGGCGGTGATGATCTTGGTGACGCCGCTGACGCCCTGCGCCGCAAAGCGCCGGGCGAAGGCCTGCCCCATCTCCAGCGTCAGCGCAGGGTCCAGCTGATGGTTGACGAAACCATCCACCTTGAGGATGCCGCGCCCCAGGTTGCGCCCCTCGCTGCGAATCCGCTCGACAAGCGCCTTCATGCCGCTCTCCTCTTTGCTGCGCTGCGCTGACTGTGCGCAACGGGTGCACGGGGCGCCGTGTGCTTGCTCGCCATCAACCGCAGCCGCCCGTCACGCGGTAGAGGCCGCCATCGCCCATGCCCACCCAAAGTGCGCCGTCGGGCGCGGTGGCCAGGGCCAGGATCGGCCAGCCGAGCAGCACCCGCTCGGCAACCAGCGCACCGCCTCCGTCCACGCCGATGCGGTAGAGACCGGGCTGCACGCCGTACTGGGAGAAATAGATTGTGCCCATGGCCCATGCGATGCCCGTGGGCGCGCCCGCATTGGGGAGCACCACCGCCGGCTTGGCGTACCAGTCGGCGGCGCCGGTGAGCGCCAGCGGGAAGCCGTAGTAGGGCGTGGCGCCCTCGCTGCCGCCGATCGAGGCCGGGTTCAGCATGTCGACCTCGTCGCCCGCGCTGATCTCCTCGGGCAGGTTGGTGGCGCCGTTGTCGGTGAACCAGATGTTGCCCGCCGGGTCGACGGTGATGCCGTAGGGGTTACGCGTCCCGCGCGCCGCGGTGCTGAAGGCGTTGATCGAGCGGCTGCTGTTGAGCGCATCGAGCGGCGCGCGCACGATGCGCGCGGCGTAGGGGTTGCCGCCGCTGACAATCGCCTGCGCCGCATCCTCGCCGATGCCCACGATCGGGCCGTCGCTGTAGCCGTCGATTACGCCGCCGGCCGAAACATAGGCCCAGCCGCCGCTGATGACGATGCCGTTGTTGGCGTGGAAGAGCTGGCTGTTGACGGCGAAGCCCCCCGCCAGCGCCTCGTACTTGCCGCCGTCGACGATGCGGCCGACCTCGCCGGCGCGGGTCAGGTAGAGCGTGCCGCCCTCCCAATCCATGCCGGTGATGCGCGACGATTCGACGAAAATCTCCTCGTAACGCGTGTTGCCGGGCTGGAGCACGGCCACCGAGCGGCTGGGGTGATAGGCATCGTAGAGCACCAGCGGGTCGACGTTGCCGGTGAGGCTGCTGTCGAGGCCGAGGAAGAGGCGGCCGTCGGGCGCAAAGGCGAGCGCGGTGATGCCGCGCTGGTGGTCGGGCAGCATGTTCTGCACGCAGAGGCCACCGCGCGGCGTCATCCAGCCGTCGGCGTCCGAGGGAGCGCCGATGCCCAGCACGGGGGCGCTGATGCCCGTCGCGCCGCCCGAAAGCCCCTGGTACGCCGGCGCCAGCGGCTGCGCGGCGACGGGCGCGCTTGTGGTCAGCGCATCGGTGGCGGTGGTGGCGGCCGTCACCGAGAGCGCGCTGCTCGCGCCGGCCGCGGCCGTGGTGGTGACGGCGGCGCCGGCGGCGGGAATGGGGGCGGCGGCCATGGCGGGCTTGTCCTCGCTGTCGACGAGGGGCAGGAAAAACTGCACGCGCACGTCGTTGAGCGGGCCAAGCTGCGGCTTGACGCCACAGGCGACGGGCAGGATCAGGTCGCTGCTCACCAGCGCCGGCGGGTTGGTCGTGGTGGCGCAGCCGTCATCAACCGGGCTGTAGTCCTCCTCGTTGACCTGCAGCCAGTCGCCGCTGCGCTCCCCGGCCGCTGGGGCGGGGATGGCCGCAGCCGCGGTGCGCACGGCGGGTGTGGGCGTCGTGAAGGGCGCGTCGCCATTGGAGGGTGTCGCGCCGCTGCCGCTGCCGCCGGCGGTGAAGGAGGGTGGGCCGTCGGTTGGCAGGGCGGGCGCTGCGGTGGCTTTGGGCGTGGGCAGCGGCGGGCGGAACTCGGGCGCGCCAGCCTCGATCCAGTCGTGGATGGTGGCCAGCTCGGCCGGCGTCAACGTACCCACCAGCGGCATGCGCTTGGTCTCGAGCATCTGCCAGAGCAGCGAGTTGATGGGATCGCCCGGCAGCACGACGGGGCCGGTAAGGCTGCCCTTCATCAGCCCTTCGTAGGTCGTCACCATCAGCCCCTTGGTTTGTGCGATCTGGCTGTGGCAGACGTTGCAGATGCGCACAAAGACGGGCTGCACGTCTTCGGTGTAGCCGATCTGGGGCGGCAGGGGTTCAGCGGGTTCAACCGGTGCGGCGGTCGGTGTTGCGGTGGGTGTCGCGGTGGGTGCGGTTGTCGGCTCGACTTGCTCGACCGCGCCGTTGGGTAGGGCCGCGCCATCAGGGAAGGTTGCAGCGGGCGCGCTCGCCGCCGCCGCTGAAAGGGCCGACTCGGGCGTCACGGCCTCTGCGCTCGCAACGGCAGCGCTCTCATCGACCGGCTCACTGCTCGCAACTGCGGTTTCCGGCGCGGCCGATAGGCGGATCAGCGAGCCTTTGGGCACGCGGCCCACGCGGCAGGCATTTGTGCCGGCAGCGTCGCGCACGTTTGTGTTCTGCAGCGCCAGCGCATAGAGCACCTTGCCGGCAGCCAGACACTCCTGCGCCTGCTCCAGCGAGAGCGGCTCGATTGGTTCGAGCGTGGGCGTTGGTGTGGGGGTGCGGGTGGGCGTCGCGGTGGGCGCCGGGGTGGGCGCCGGGGTTGCAGCTTGCGTGGGCGTCGGTTCGGGCGTCAGGGCGCGAGCAACGCGGGTGCCAAGCGGCAAGCTGGGTAGGGCGGGGGCCGCGACGGGCGGCTCGGGGCCGGGGTCGCTGCTCTCGTTCCAGCGGGTAAGCGGGCTGCAGGAGCTGAGCAGCAGCGAGGCGAGGACGAGGGCGGAGAGGAGCGCGTGCGGCGTGCTCCGCCGGCGCAGGCGGTGGGGAAAATGATTTGAGCGCATACGGTTTTTCTCTAGGTGTTCAAAATCTCGCGTGCCCGGCGAATGTCGGCCCGAATCTGCGCCACAAGGGCGTCAAGGCCGGCAAACTTTTGTTCGCCGCGCAGGCGCGCAATCACATCCAGCGTTAACGATTGCCCATACAGGTTGTCGGGCAGTTCCGGCGGGGGAAAGTCGAGCAGGTGCGCTTCGACGCGATGATGAAAGCCATCGACGGTGGGGCGCACGCCGATGTTGGTGACGCCGGCAAAGTGCCACGCCCGGGTAGGGGTGCAGAGGTGGGCAATGGTGGCATAGACGCCGTCGGCGGGCAGCAGCTTGTCGGCCCAGGGCGCGACGTTGGCCGTGGGCACGCCGATGGTGCGCCCGCGCTGGTCGCCCAACTGCACGACGCCGGAGATGGTGTAGGGGCGGCCGAGCAGTCTGGCGGCGCTCTCGACGTCGCCGACCTGCAGCAGGTCGCGCACGGCGCTGCTGCGCGCAATGGTGCCGGCGACAGAGACGGGCTGCACCACCTCGACGACGAAGCCCAGCTCGACGCCGAGCGCGGCCAGCGTCGCCATGTCACCGCTGCGGTTGCGGCCGAGGGCAAAATCGGGGCCGACGACAAGGCCCACCATCTGCAGCCTGTCCACCAGCAGTTCGACGAACTCGCGTGCCTCCATGCGCGCGGTCTCGGCGCTGAAGGGGTGGACAACACCGACATCGACGCCCAGCGCGGCGGCCAGCGCCAGACGTTCCGGCGCTGTTGTGAGCTTGAGCAGCGGCCGATCTGGGCGCAGGATGGCAAAGGGGTGCGGGTCGAATGTGACGAGCGCCGTGCGCGCCGCCTCGCCGGTTGCGGCGCGTGCAAGCTGCTGCGCTCTGCGGATGAGCGCCTGGTGGCCCAGGTGCAGGCCATCAAAGTTGCCAATCGTTACCCATGTCGGCGCGCTGGGGGTGGCGCTCTGCAGGCTGCTGAAGGTGAGCATGGTCAGGCGGCGAACCACTTGTCGGCCTGCCAGAGGGCAGGGCCGTTGATGTCGGGCTGGAGACCGCGCACAATGCCAAGCAGACGGCCGCCGGCATCGCGCGCCTGTGCTTCGCCGTTTGCGCCGTCCAGGCCCGCCGGTGCGGCAAGGGTGACCCGCTGCCCCTGGCCCAGTCGCCGCTCGCTCTCGGCGTCGACGGTGAGCGTGGGTAGGTGCAGCCCATGGCCGGGTGCGAGCAGCAGCGATGCGACGTCGTCGGCCGCAGCCGCCGCCTCGATGGCAGGCAGCGTGTGCGCCTGGGCGAGTGTGAAGGGGCCGGCTGCCTCGCGGCGCAGCGCACTCAGGGTGGCCACCGTGCCCAGGGCGCGCCCCAAATCGACGGCCAGGCTGCGCACATAGGCGCCGGCCGAGCAGACCACACGCAGCGTCAGCGTGGCCGGCGGCGCGAAGTCCAGCAGTTCGAGCGCGTGGAAGGTAACGGCGCGCGCCGGCGCCTCCACCACTTCGCCGCGGCGCGCTTTGCGGTGCAGGCTCTCGCCCTCCTGCTTGAGCGCCGAATAGGCGGGCGGCCGCTGCAGCACGGCGCCGCTCATGCTCTGCAGCGCCGATTCGATGGCGCCGGCCGTGAGGTGTGGCACGGGCTGCTGGGCGACGACGCGGCCGAGCAGGTCGTAGGTGTCGGTCTCGAAGCCGAGCGTGACCTGCGCGAGATAGCTCTTGTCGTGCCCCTGGTAGTATTCCACCAGGCGGGTGGCCCAGCCCAGGCAGAGCACGAGCACGCCGCTGGCCATGGGGTCGAGCGTGCCGGTGTGGCCGATGCGCCGCTGGTGGGCCAGCCGCCGCACGCGCTGGACAACGTCGTGGCTGGTGAAGAGGCGCGCCGCCAACGCGCCTTCGTCGACCGGGGCGGCGCCGGCCATTACCGGCGCGCCGGCGGTGAACGCGCCGGCGGGCAGCCCTGGCTTGTCGACGATCAGCAGGCCGCTCAGAGGGGAATCACTTTGGGTCACCGGCAAGAGACTCCATGCGCCCGGCAGAAGGTGGGCGCAGCAAAGTGCGCGCCCGGCCCCGCCTGCGCAAAGCCATTCGGCATAATGACCAGCTTGGGTAGGGATCGTGCGCCGTTGTGACGATCCGGTCTGCTGCTGACGCTTACGGCGTCCCGGCAGCGGCGTCGGCTATACTCTTTCCGCGATGAAATCCACAGATTTCATCATCACTTTACACTGGACCAACAGTGTCGCCGACGTAGATTCGATTGCGGAATCATTTTAGGGTGGGGCGCACCTGCTTGAGCAGGCCGACGGCGTGGGCGGCGACTTCGCCCAGCGTGCCGCTCACCGTGGCGCCGCCGGCGGCGGGATGGCCGCCTCCGCCCAGCGCCAGCGCCACGCCGCTGATGTTGTAGCCGCGGCGCGCCCTGAAGCTGCATTCTACCGCCGGCCGGCCATCATCGCCTAGTTTCTCGATGAAGCTCGCAGAGATGGCCGCGCCCTCGGTGCGGATCAGCATGCTGCTCAGGCTGCCGTCATTGCGCGTGCGGTCACCGGCAGCGTCCAGCTGCTTCTGGCTGACTGTTATCCAGATCACGCCCTCCTGCATCTGCGTCTCGCCCAGCACGTCGCCCCAGAGCTTGAGCACGGAGAAGGGGCGCTGGTCGAGGATGCCCTCGGTGATGGGTGCAAGTTCGGCCCCGGCGGCGAGCAGGCGCATGCCTGTGCCGAGCACGGCGGGCGTGGTGTTGTTGGTGCGGAAGCAGAGCGTGTCGGTGACGAGGCCACTGAGCAACTGCTGCGCGAGCGGCGGCTCGAGCGCCACACCGAGCGCGTCGGCCAGCCCCACGAGCATCTGGCAGGTGGCGGCGTCACCCGGCTCTACCCAGTTGACGGCGCCAAAGCGCGTGTTGGTGACGTGGTGGTCGATGACGAGCAGCGGCGCGCCCCAGTCGTGGTCCGAATAGAGGCGGCCCAGGCGGTCCACGCTCGAGGCGTCGGTGGAGACGATGGTATCGAAGCGCTGCGCCTGCAGGGCCGGCAGGTCGGCCGGGCCGCGAATCTCGGCGGCGTCGGGGATGCTCATCAGCTCGGTGTCGGGCGCATCCTGCAGCGCCATAGTGACCTGCTTGCCCAGGGCGCGCAGAATCGCGCCCATCCCCAGCAAGCTGCCCACGGCGTCGCCGTCGGGCTTGACGTGGCTAAAGATGAGCAGGTTCTGCGCCCGCTGCAGGGCGTCGATCAGTTCGGGGGGAATCATGGCGCGGCCGCTGGGCGTTCCTGCCCATCGGCGGTCGCGCTGCCTGCCGCGCTCGGCGCCGCGCCGGATGCTGCGCTCTCGGGCGCTCCGCTCTCGTCCTTGATCTGCTGGAGCAACTCCTGCAAGCGATTGACGCGGGCGGGCGATTCATCGTAGGCAAAGCTCAACTCGGGCACCGCGCGCAAGGTCAGCCGCTCGCCAATCTGGCTGCGCAGGAAGGGCGTCGCCTTGGCCAGCCGCGCCAGCAGTTCGCGCTTCGAGATGGCGTCGTCGTCATGGTTCACAAAGACCTTGACGTTGTGCAGGTCCTTGGCGACGACGACGTCGGTGACGGTGACCATGCTCAAGCGCGGGTCGTTCAGTTCACTGCCGATCAGAATGCGCAGTTCGTCGAGCAAGAGCCCGGCGACGCGCTTCTGGCGAATTTCACTGCTCATGGGTCCCTCACTTGCCCGGCCCGATGGCCGAAGCTGCACAGGCGCAAGGGTGCTTGCCCGCTGTCCTTCACAAAGCAAACGCCGGCGGGGAGGCGCCGGCTCCGCACCCGGCGCACGTGGCGCAGGGCAGAATCAGCCTCCCCGCCGGCGGCGTTGCTTCGTTTAGCGGACCCGCACCTTCTCGAAGATTTCGATGACGTCGCCAATCTGCACGTCGTCGCTCTGCTCGTTCAGCTTGATACCGCACTCGAAACCGGTGCGCACCTCGGTGACGTCCTCGGTGAAGCGGCGCAGCGTTTCGATGCGCACGCCCTTAATCACCACCGTGCCGGCGCGCAGCACGCGCGCCATGGCGTTGCGCTTGATCGTGCCGTCCGACACGCTGCAGCCGGCGATGGTGCCGCGTCGCAGCTTGAAGAGCTGGAGCACCTGGGCATGGCCCGTGGTGCGCTCCTCGTAGATCGGCTCGAGCATGCCCTTGAGGGCGTCCTGCACATCCTCGATCATCTTGTAGATGACCTCGTAGTGACGGATTTCAACGCCCGACTGGTCGGCGCGCACCGCGGCGGCGCGGTCTACCCCCACACTGAAGCCGATGATGATCGCCTCGCTGGCTTCGGCCAGCATGACGTCGCCTTCGGTGATGTTGCCCACGGCCGACTGCAGAATCTTGACCTCGACCTCGTCGCCCGTCAGGTCCAGCAGGCTCTTGACCACCGGCTCGAGCGTGCCTTGCAGGTCGGCGCGCACGATCAGGTTGAGCGTCTTGGTGCCGGTTTCGCCCCAGCGCGAGAAGACCTCCTCGAGCGACATGCGCGGCTTGGCCGAACCGGCGGCACGCGCCGCAGCGGCCAGCTTGCGCTCTTCGACGATCTCGCGCGCCTCGCGGTCGCTCTCCGCGCCTTCAAAGACGTCGCCGGCGGCGGGGCTCTCCTGCAGGCCCAACACCACGGCGGGCGTGCTCGGCCCGGCTGACTTGAGGGGCTTGCCCTCGTGGTCGAACATGGCCTTGATCTTGCCCCAGGTGTTGCCGACCACAATCGTATCGCCGCTGCGCAGGGTGCCGTTTTGCACCAGCAGCGTGGCCGTGGTGCCGCGGAACTTGTCGAGCGACGATTCGATCACGGTGCCGACGAGCTGCCCCTTGGGGTTGGCCTTGTAGTTGTCGAGCTCGGCGACGACGAGGATGTTGGTGAGCAGCTCGTCCAGCCCCTCGTTGCGCAGGGCGCTGAGGGGGACGACGATGGTGTCGCCGCCCCACTGTTCGGGCTGCAGGCCTTCCTTGGCCAGCTCCTCGAGCACACGGTCGGGGTTGGCGTTCGGCTTGTCGATCTTGTTGAGGGCGACAATGATGTGCACGCCGGCGGCGCGCGCGTGGCTGATCGCCTCGCGCGTCTGCGGCATGACGCCGTCGTCGGCCGCCACCACCAGCACCACGATATCGGTGACGCGCGCGCCGCGCGCACGCATGGCCGTAAAGGCTTCGTGGCCCGGCGTATCGAGGAAGGTGACCTTCTGGCCGTTGACGTTGACCTGATAGGCGCCCGTGCGCTGGGTGATGCCGCCGGCCTCGCCGCTGGCCACGTCGGTATTGCGAATGCGGTCGAGCAGGGTGGTCTTGCCGTGGTCCACGTGGCCGAGCACGGCGACAACCGGCGAGCGGTCGGCCATGTCTTCGGCCTGCTCGGCGCCCAGCACCTCTTTGACGCGTGTGGGGCGTGCGGCGACGGGGGCCGAGGTTGCCTCTGCGGCCTCGGGCTCGGCGGCGCCTTCTCCACCGGGCCAGCGCACGGCAACGCCCAGCTCTTCACCCAGGATCACGGCCGTGTCGTGGTCGATGCTGTGGGTGATGGGCGCCATGATGCCGTACTGCATCAGAATCTTGATCAGGTCGATCGGGCTGCGCGCCATCAGGCCGGCCAGGTCGCGCACGGTGATGTACTCGCCTACCTCGACGTCGGTGATGTCCTTTTCGACCTTGGCTGCGCCGCCACGGGCACTGAGCGCCTTGGCCTCCATCTCCTCCTCTAGCTCGCGGAAGGTGCGCGATCGGTCGGGACCCTTGCGCGACGGGTTGCGCGCCGGACCCTTGCCGGTGTTGGCGCCACCTGGGCGCGGCGGGCCGCCGGGCCGGCTGCCGCCAGGGCCGCCGGGTCGACTGCCACCGGCGCCGCCGGGCCGGCTGCCGCCCGCACCACCGCTCGAACCACCACGATAGCCGCCGCTGGAACCACCGGAACCACCGGCGCCGCCGCTGCCGCCCGAGCCGCCACGGTAGCCGCCGCTTGAGCCGCCGGCGCCGCCGCTGCTGCCGCCCGAACCGCCGCGATAGCCGCCGCTCGAACCGCCGCTGCCGCCACCCGCCGGGCGACTACCGCCCCCGCCGCCGCCATAGCTGCCGCCGGAACGGTTCCCGCCCCCGCTGCTGCCGCCGCTGCTGCCGGAGCGATTGCCGCCCCCGCCGCCACTGCTGCTTCCATTCCCGCCACCCGAATACGGTGGTCGACCCATAAGTGTTTCTCCCTCTTCGCCTCGGCTCGCGCCGATCTGCGTGTGCAAACGCGGTTCATGCGTGCGCAGGAACCGGCGCACAACGGTAAGCGGGCTGCGCCCCGGTGGTGGCGGCGCGGCACGCGACAATCTGACCGTGCCCATCAAGCGGGCAGAGCCGGAACGGCATGTGACAATCCCGACGGCGCATGGGCGCCGCCGCGTGGGGTTGGCCGGGTGGCCGGCCGATGGCTTTACGTCTGCGCAGAGGTACGGCGAGGGAAGAGTGCTCTCCGATGAGGAGGTCTGTCGGGCTGTTCAGCCACGCAAGATCAGACGTTCATCGTCGACTCCTCTGCCCACCCAGGCGCCCTTTGCAGGCGTGCAGCCCCGGCCGGCCGCCACCGGTCAAGCACCGCGGCGGCCATGGGTCGGCAAGTCTGTCACAGCAGCGATCCCGCTCATTGTCTCATCCAAAGTGTGGCGTGCGTCGTCGTTCTTGCTCTGCGGGCCGGAGCACGCCACCGACCCACTGCAACGGTTCATCCTGCAACGAATCCTGCATTCATCGTGTCGGCCTCGGCCGCCGTTGCCCGGCGCTTTGCCGAGAGCGAAAGCCAAAGCTTCTGCTATGTGCCAGCGGCGTCGTCCTTGCGGGACGTTTCGCCGAGGTTGACTGGTTCTCCGGGCATTTCGCCTACGAGTGTTTCGTCGCCGAAATCCGGCTGGCCGGGCAGCTCCTCGCGGGCGGGCAGCGTGGCTGCATACTCCTGCAGCGTGCGGCGCGCCTCGGGCGTCAGCCTGGTGCGCAGCGCTGCCTCGATGCGCCCGCTCTTGAGGGCGGCGGCCCAGCACTCCTGATTGGCGTGCAGGTACATACCGCGCCCTGCGGCCTTGCCGGTGGGGTCTACCACCACGCCTGCGGGCGTGCGCACCAGGCGCACCATGCTGCGCTTGCCCTGCACCCGGCGGCAGGCCACGCAGGTGCGCTGCGGAACATGCTTGGGGCGTGGGCCCTTCGGGCGGCTCATGGCGCTCCTTCAAGGAAGAGCGAGAAGCGAGAGTACGGCAATCGGCGCACATGCACCTTTGTTCTGAGAAGCCAGATCGGCGGCTGCCGTCTTATCGCTTCTCGCTTCTCGCTTCTCGCTTCTCGATCAGTACGTAGGCTCTTCCTCGCCGCCGTCGCTGGGATACCACTTCTTCTTCTTTGGCTTGGCGGCGGGCTTGGCCTGTACGGGAGCGGCCGGCTTCTTGGCCTTGACCACGGGCCGCTCGAGCTCCTGCGGGTCGATGTTCTCGAGGCCGGCGAGCAGCTCCTTGGGAACCTCGATGTTGCGCAGGTCTGCTTCCTTGCGCTGCGCCATACGCGCACGCAGCATTTCGCCGGTGATGACCGTGGGCAGCACGTCGGCCGGGGCCGCGGGCGCAGCAGGCTCGGCGGCGGGCACTTCGGCCTCCGAGAAGGGCGCTTCGCTGGGCAGGGCGGCTTCGGGCGTGGATTCCACCGTCTGCAAGCTGCGGGCGAAGGCGTCTTCCAGGTCGGCGGCAGGGGGTGCGCCCACAGGGCCAAGGGCGGCGTAGGTCTCGGGCAGGTCGGCGGGCAGGCCTTCGGCCAGCTCTGCACCCTCGCCTTCTTCGACGCGGCTCTTGGCCTTGGGCTTGCGGCCCTTGGCGCCGTCATCGGCCCCCATCATCTGCTCGGCAATCTCGGGGCCGGCCGGGCCGGAGCTTTCGAGGGCACGGGCGGCGGCCTGCCAGAGGCGGTCGTCCACCGGCGCATCTTCGCCCTTGAGCAGCCGCTCGGCCACGGCCAGCAGGTCTTCCTGCTTGGCAGCCATGCGGGCGGCGGCGCGCTCCACCACCAGGCGGTCGAGCCCTTCAACGGCGGCTTCGCTCTCGCTCTTGATGTCGATGCGCCAGCCGGTGAGCTTGGCGGCGAGGCGGGCATTCTGCCCCTCCTTGCCAATCGCCAGGCTCAGCTGCTTGTCGGGCACGATCACGATCGCGGTCTTGATGTTCGTCTTCTCGTCGAGCAGGACGCTGGTGACGCGCGCCGGGCTGAGGGCGTTGGAGATGTACTGCGCGTTCTCCGGGTGCCACTCGATGACGTCGATTTTCTCGCCGGCCAGCTCGTTGACGATGTTCTGGATGCGCAGACCGCGCTGGCCCACGCAGGAGCCGACGGGGTCGACGTTGGGCACGGTGGCGATGACGGCGGCCTTGCTGCGGGCGCCGGGCTCGCGGGCGATGGCCTTGATTTCGACCAGGCCGTCGCGCACCTCGGGAATCTCCTGCTCCATGAGCCGGCGCAGCAGGTTGCGGTGGGTGCGGCTGAGCTTGATCACCGGGCCGCGCGTGCTCTTGTGCACGTCGACGACGAAGACCTTGAGGAAGTCGCCGCGGCGCAGCTTCTCGCTGGCAATCTGATCCTCTTTCATCATGAGGATCTCGTGCTTGTCGTTGAGCAGCAGCGTCACGGCGCCCGAAGTGGCGTCGATGCTGCGCACCTGCGCAGTGAGAATCTCGCCGACCTTGTGGGCAAAGTTTTCGTAGACGGTGTCGCGTTCGGCCTCGCGAATGCGCTGCAGGATCACCTGCTTGGCAGTCTGCGCGGCGATGCGGCCAAACTCCTCGGCGGGCATCTCGACGCGAATCACGTCGCCCAGCTCGACGGCGGCATCCTGCGCCTTGGCCTCGTCGAGGGCGATTTCAGTGCGCTCGTTCATCACGTCATCGACGACTTCGCGCTCGGCGAAGACGCGCATGTCGCCCGTGGTGCGGTCGACTTCGGCGCTCACGTTCGAGACGGCGCCATAGTTGCGCTTGTAGGCCGAAACCAGCGCGGCCTCGATGGCGTCGAAGATGACTTCCTTGTCGAGCCCCTTGTCGGACGCGACTTGTGTGATGCCGGCAATCAGTGCTTTGGACATCGTGGTGCTTACCCTCCCCCGGCGCACGGGGCGCTGCGGGTGACAGCCGGCGCGTGGCCGGCGCTCTGCATGCTCTTCTGCGCACACCAATGGCGCAGCGATTGTTGCTCAAGACGCTTGTTCGTCACAACAAGAGAAGTGCGGGTGGCCCGCACTTCTCCGGTACCGATCAGCTTAAGCCGCTAGACTCTAGCACATTCTCGAGCGAAATGCAAGTCGCGTGCGGAGTTTTTTGTTGCGTCCCTGCACGCCCCTGCGCAGCTATGCCTCGACCGCCGCAACGGCCGGCAGCATGTGTCGCAGGTAGTGGCCCGTGTGGCTGCGGGCGGTGCGCGCAATCTCCTCGGGCGTGCCTTCGGCGACGACATAGCCGCCCTTCAAGCCGCCCTCGGGACCCATGTCCACCAGCCAGTCGCAATTCTTGATCACGTCCAGGTTGTGCTCGATCACCAGCACCGTGTTGCCCATATTTACCAGTTCGTGCAGCACCTCGAGCAGGCGGCGCACATCTTCGAAGTGCAGGCCCGTGGTCGGCTCATCCAGGATGTAGAAGGTGTTGCCCGTGGCGCGCCGGCTCAGCTCCTTGCTCAGCTTGATGCGCTGCGCCTCGCCGCCCGAGAGCGTGGTGGCGGGCTGCCCGAGTCGAATGTAGCCGAGCCCCACCGAGTTGAGCGTCTCGAGCTTGTTGCGCATCTTGGGGATGTTCTGGAAGAACTCCAGCCCCTCCTCCACCGTCATGTCGAGCACGTCGGCGATCGACTTGCCGCGGAAGCGAATCTCGAGCGTCTCGCGGTTGTAGCGTTTGCCCTTGCACTCCTCGCAGGGGACGTAGACGTCGGGCAGGAACTGCATTTCGATGCGGATGATGCCGTCGCCCTGGCAGGCTTCGCAGCGGCCCCCCTTGACGTTGAACGAGAAGCGCCCCGGCTTGTAGCCGCGCGCCTTCGATTCAGGGATGGTGGCGTAGAGGTCGCGCACATCGGTGAAGAGGCCGACGTACGAGGCGGGGTTGCTGCGCGGCGTGCGCCCAATCGGGCTCTGGTCGATGTCGATCACCTTGTCGATGGCGTCGATGCCCTCGATGCTCACATACTTGCCGGGGCGGTCCTTGGCGTTGTACATCAGCTGCGCCAGCCGCTTGTAGAGCACCTCGACCACCAACGTCGACTTGCCGCTGCCGCTGACGCCCGTCACTGCCACAAACTTGCCCAGCGGGATGCGCACATCGACGCCCTTGAGGTTGTTCTCGGTGGCGCCGGTGACGACGATCTCCTTGCCGTTGCCCAGCCGCCGCTCGGCCGGCACCTCGATGCGCCGCTCGCCGCGCAGGTACTGGGCCGTCAGGCTCTCCGGCGCGTCCACAAATTGCGCCTGCGGCAGCGAGCAGACGACGTAGCCGCCATGCTCGCCGGCGCCGGGACCCATGTCCACCACCCAATCGGCGGCGCGAATCGTGTCTTCGTCGTGCTCCACCACCAGCACCGTGTTGCCCAGGTCGCGCATACCCTGCAGCGTCTCGATCAGGCGCGCGTTGTCGCGCTGGTGCAGGCCAATGCTCGGCTCGTCGAGGATGTAGAGCACGCCCATGAGCTGGCTGCCGATTTGCGTGGCGAGCCGGATGCGCTGCGCCTCGCCGCCCGAGAGCGACACCGCCGTGCGGTCGAGCGTGAGGTAATCGAGGCCGACGTTGACCATAAACTGGAGCCGGGCGCCGATCTCTTTGAGCACCTGGTGCGCGATCGTCTCCTGGCGCGGGCTGAGCGGTGCGCCCTTGTCGCCGTTTTTGCCCGGCCTGGCGCGCCTGGCGGCGCCGTTGCCGACCGCTGCCGCTTCGGCGGCATCTGCTGCGGCAGCGCCGGCGGCGGCAGATGCCGCGTCGGTGGGCTGGCCGTTGAGGCGGGGCGGCTCTTCTGCACGCGTGCCCTGCAGCCACTGCACCCAGTGCAGCGACTCATCTACGGGCAGGCGTGTGATCTCGTGGATCGAGCGGCCGTTGATCGTCACCGCCAGCGCCTCGGGCTTGAGCCGCTTGCCCTTGCAGGTGGGGCAGGGGCGCACGCTCATGAACTCCTCGAGCTTGCCCTTGACGTACTCGCTGGTGGTCTCGGCGTAGCGCTTCTGCAGGCTCGAGAGCACGCCGGTAAAGCTCGTCTCGTAGGTGCGCGTCTGGCCGTTGCCGCCGGTGTACTCCATGCGCAGCTTCTGCTTGTTCGGCGGCCCGTAGAGAATCAGGTCGCGCTGCTTCAGGCTCAGCTCCTTGATCGGCAGGCGCGACGGGATGCCGAACTGCTTGCTCACCCCCTGCAGCACCTGGCGATAGTAGCCCCCGTCGTCGTACTCCATGGCGCGCTGCCAGGGCACCACGCCGCCATCGTCCAGCGTCTTCTCCTCGTCCAGAATCAGGTCGGGGTCAAACTCCTGCAGGTTGCCCAGGCCGGCGCAGGTGGGGCAGGCGCCGTGCGGGCTGTTGAAGCTGAAGGTGCGCGGCTCGATCTCGGGCAGGCTTGTGCCGCAGTTCACGCAGGCGAAGGCCTCGCTGAAGGTGCGGTCGATCGGGTTGTCGCGGTCGCTCACGTCGGCGATCAGCATCACGCCGTTGCCCAGCCGCAGCGCCGTCTCCACCGAATCGGTGAGCCGTTGCAGGTCCATGCCCGGCTCGTCTTCGGTCGCGGCCTCGGGGTCCACGTGGCGCACCACCAGGCGGTCGATCACCGCCTCGATCGTGTGCATCTTGTAGCGGTCGAGGTCGGGTGCTTCCGAGACCTCGTAGAGTTCGCCGTTGATGCGCACGCGCACAAAGCCCTGCTTCTGCAGGTCCTCGAGCGTTGTCTTGTGGTGCCCCTTGCGGTCCTTGATGATTGGCGCGAGCACCAGCAGGCGCGCGCCTTCGGGGTAGTCGACGATCGAGTCGACCATCTGCTGCGGCGTCTGCTGGGCGATGGGCATGCCGCAGTTGGGGCAGTGGGGCTGGCCGATGCGGGCGTAGAGCAGCCGCAGGTAGTCGTAGACTTCGGTGACGGTGCCCACGGTGGAGCGCGGGTTGCGCCCGGCGCCCTTCTGATCGATTGAAATCGCGGGGCTGAGCCCTTCGATCTGGTCGACGTCGGGCTTCTCCATCAGCCCCAGGAACTGGCGGGCGTAGGCCGAGAGCGATTCGACGTAGCGGCGCTGCCCTTCGGCGTAGATGGTATCGAAGGCGAGGCTGCTCTTGCCGCTGCCGCTGAGACCCGTAATCACGACCATCTTGTCGCGCGGGATTTCGATGTCGATATTCTTGAGGTTGTGCTCGCGCGCGCCGCGCACTACCAGTTTGTCGAGCGCCATAGGGCAGAGTCCCGTGCAGATGGGTGCGCCGGCGGGGCGCAGGTTCAGGACGAAACGCCGCATGCAAGGCCGGAGCACTGTTTGCGCTCGGCGCGCAGGCGGCTGGAGAGAACGGTTGTTCTGTAACGCACAGTATAGCGAAAGAGTGCCAACAGCGCAAGAACCGCGCGGAAGTTGGGTGCAATCAAGAGTTGTCAGTGAGTTTGTGCGCCGGCACGCCAAATGAAGTGTCCCCTCTGAGAAAGAGCCGAAGGGCACCATCGCGACTTTCATTATGTCAACTCTTCTGACAACTCGTAATTGCACCCGCGGAAGTTCTGCGAAGGTCGGATCGTGCGCAGTCCTTCCGGCGTGTGCGCTTGGAAGGTTGGTACACAAGCAAGCGTGGATGCGGGATTTTCGGCTGGACGGCTCCAGGTGTATCATTCGTGCACACGAAGCGGGCGGATTGCCTCATCTTTCCCCATCTCTGCCCGCCTGCGTGGCGAAGCGATTCACTTTTCAGCACGCTTCGCAGCCGTTCGTTGGACGCAGCTTCGCACATCGCAATGCTGCGACGATGGTCACGCCACGACTGCATTCGTCACGGCGCCAACGTTTCCCCACCAGCTTTCTCCCACAACCCTTTCCCCACACCCATTTCCCCACGGCACTTCTCCCACAATCCTTTGCCCACGGCCTAACGCTGCCATTGCGCGCAGCCCAGTCCTGCTTTGGGAAGGTGAGACATGTCCCGTGAGACACGAAGTCGCCGCCGGCGTGCCGGTTTGTTGGCGCGCGCCCTCCTCGTCCCGCTGCTTTTCGTTCAGGCCGCGGCTGCCTACTCTGTTGCGGTGCGCGTCACGGCAGAAGAGCCTGCGGGCGGCAGGAGGCGCAGCAGCAGTGAAGAGCCGATGCGGGCATTCATGGCAGACATCGAACGATACAGGCGGCAACCGGGCCAAGGTTGGGTTGTGGCGGCCGTGATGGCTCTCTACTCTCATCCTGCATTTGCCGGGGTGGCTTGGTATCGATTTGGGCGGGCGATGTGGCTGCGCCGCCGCAACGCTCTCTTCTTTTTTGGCATGCTGATGCACCGCATCCTCTACCCGCTTGTGCGCGCCCATAGCGGTGTCGAGCTGTCGCCGACGGCCGAGGTAGGCGAGGGGCTCTGGATCGGCCATTTTGGCCCGACGCTCATCCACCCTGAGGCCAGGATTGGCAGTCACGCCACACTGCATCAGGGGGTCACGATTGGGGAAGCGCACAGCGGCGTGCCGGTGCTTGGCGATCATGTCTCCATTGGTGCGGGGGCGACTGTGGTGGGCGGAATCTCGATTGGCAATCACGCCACGATTGCGGCGGGAGCAGTGGTCACCAAGGATGTTCCCGACTGGCACGTTGCCTATGGCGTACCGGCTCAGTTGCGAGCGATGCAGATGGGCTGCAGCGAAGAGCCGATGCCGCCGCTGCCGTGGGCCTGCCGTGCAAGCCACTGAACCTGGTGCTCGCGCCGGAGGTTCGTGCAGCTGCCCAGCACCAGGCGCAAGCAGTGAAGCAAGCCAGGCGGGCTTGGCAGACGCATCGCCCTTTATGCTTCGCAGCGCTTTGGCAATTCGCGTACAAGGGATGGCGTGTGCGATCATGGTATCGTTTTGCAGCCTGGGAGCACGCTGTGGCGTGGAACCCGACCCGCCGTGCGGCTCGTTTTGCAGCCGAGGACGGGTGGCGCAAGCGCATTCGGCTGCAAAAGGCCGCATACGATTCTATGCGATCTCACAAAGCGTCAACCATACGCACGAAAGGACCTTGTTCTGTGAAGACCCGGAACCTGAAGAAGTGGATGCTGCCCCTGCTGCTGATTGCCGTGCTGGCGCTGGCTGCCTGTGGCGGCGGCGGCGATGACGAAGCGCCCGCGGCCGCCGAGCCGAGCGCCCAGGAGGCCATTGCCCAGACGCTTGAAGTTGCCATGGCCGACCTCTACTTCGGCGAGACGCCGGACAACCTGGCCAACCCGCCGGTTTGGACGCTGCCCGCCGGTGCGCAGGTTACCGTGAATGCGGTCAACAACGGCGCGCTGCAGCACGACTGGGCGATCGTCAAGCCGGGCGTTGAGGTGCCGGTGCCGTTCGATCCCGCCGCCAATTCCGACATTCTGCTGTGGGAGGCCGGTATTGTGGAACCCGGCCAGACGGGCAGCGCCACCTTCACCGTACCTGCCGAGGCCGGCGAGTACACCGTGATCTGCACGGTGGCGGGCCACTACCCCTCGATGCAGGGCCGCCTCATCGTCGAGTAGGCGGCAGCCGCACCATTCCCCCACCAATCAGCAGCGCCGCGGCACTCGCCGCGGCGCTGTTTATTTCTGGCCCACTTCAACTCGCAGCCGACCCCACCAGCCCCCAACGCGAATGCGAGTTATCGAATTGTGCGCGTGCCTTGACTCCCCGTGATGCAAAGCGCATTGGTGTACATGCAGCCCGCATTCGCCACCAAGCGCCAAGACTCGCTGCGCTCATCCCGGCTCTTTCGGCGAATCGAATTCGCCGCTACGGCAGTGGGCACCTCTCGGGTAACCGACGATGCACAACCCCTCCCTGCCGCATGCTCCTCGATCCTCGATCGCAGCTAAATTGCCTTCTCCAGATAAAGCAGCCTCACGAACTTCTCTTCCACCTGGTGGCGGGCGGCCTGGCCCGTCAGCACAAAGCCCGCGGCCTGAAAGAAGGCCAGCGCGCCGGGGTTGAACTGTTCGACGCCGAGGCGCAGCGTGCGCATGCCGGCCGACGCCGCCAGCCACGGCTCCAGATAGCCCAGCGCCGCGCGCGCGATGCCCTGCCGCCGCAGTGCTTGCGCCACCACGATCATGCCCAGCGAGGCGATCGTGTCGCCCGGGTAGTGCAGGCGAATGTCGAGCATGCCCACCATCTCGACCGCGCCGCGCGTGCGCTGGTCGTCGTGACCGTTGGACGAGGTGGAGACGGGGCGCACAATGCCCATCACCGTGCGGCCGGGGGTGATTGCCGCCTCGCGCAGGTCGTGCAGCGCCTGGTTGGCGGGCGCCTCGCGCAGGCCATAGAGCGCCCAGTAGTCGGCTGCGGCGCGGTAGACGGCCTGCAGCAGCTCGCTGTGCTGCTCGAGTGTGAGGGGCAGGAGGCTAATGATGAGGCCGGCCGAGCCGCCCACGCTGCGGGCGCCAAGAGGGTCGCTGGGGTCGAGCGGGGGCGGCGGCATGGAAGGGGCTAGCTCGGCAGCCGGTCGATGTCGCCGCGCAGCATCTCGCTGCGGGCGCGCAGTTCGGTTAGCTCGCTGCCGGCGCGGGTCAGCTTCTCGCGCTCCACGCGCACAAAGCGGGTGTAGGGGGCAATTGCGCTGCGGATGCGCTGCACGCCGCTCTCCAGCTCGCGCTCGAACTGCTTCTGCAGCGCCTCGTTGAGCGTGGTGCGCAGTTGGCTGATGCGGGTGCGCAGGTCGGCCTTGGCCTGCGTGCGGCGGTGGGGGAGCAGGTAGAAGCCCATCGCCGCCACCACGCCGGCGCCGAGCACACCTGTGAAATCGAGCAGGGCGCCGTGGAGGGCGAGGACGAGGATCGCGCCCAGGCCGAGCGCGCCGGCCTGCACGGCGGCGGTGGCCACAATCGAGCGTTGCACGTCGGCGGCGAGCTGCGCGGCTTCGGAGCGCTGGTCGTAGGAATCGAGGATGCGCTGGGCCTCGCGCCCTACGGCGTCGAGCAGCGTGCGCCGGCTGAGCTCAAAGTCGTTGCCCACCTGGCCCACGATATTGTCGGCGTGCTGCTGCCAGCGCCGGTTGAGGAACTCGGTGGTGGCGCGCCACTGGCGGAAGTCCTTGTCCACCATCCAGTCGATTAGTTCGTTGACGTGGCGCTCGACGTCGCGCGTGGTGTCGGCCACCACCTCGCGCTCGAAGGCCGCCTGCAGCTTCTGGCCGTTCACCAGGTCAAAGATGCGGCCCAGGCGCAGCGTCTCGTCGAAGAAGCGGTCGCCCCGCTCCATCATCTCGAAGAGCACGTTGTCGACGCGGCTGCTCTGGAATTGGAAGTCGCGGCGCATGTCCTCTTCGTAGGCGGCGAGCTGGCCATCGATGGCGTCGAGCGTCTCGAAGTCGGCCTTGAGCAGCGACTGGCGGCTCTCGAGCTGGCCTGCGGCGTCCTGCAGCAGCCGCTGGGTGACGCCAAGCGGGTTTTCGAGTTTGAGGCGCAGGCGGCCGGCGGCGTCGAGGCGCGCCAGTAGCCACTTTTCGAGCGCAGCAAAGTCGGGCGGGTCGGTGTGGCGTGCGCCGTTCGCACCGTTGGAGCCAAAGCGCGCCTCTTGCGCCAGGCGCGCGCTGACGGGGAAGACCTCGGGCTCGACGCCGAGCAGCGTGCGCGCATTCTCGCGCACAAAGCCGAGGATCGTCTTGCGGTCCTCGTCGCTCTGCACAATGTCGATCTTGTTGACGACGATCACCACCTTCTTGCCCCACTGGCGAATGCGCTCGAGAAAGGTGCGCTCGCTCTCGGAAAAGGGGCGGTCGGCGCTGGTGATGAAGAGCACAAGGTCGCTCTGCGGGATAAAGCGCTCGGTGATCTGCTGGTGGCGCTGGACAACGGCGTTTGTGCCCGGCGTGTCGACGAGGTTGATCTCGCGCAGCCATTCAACCGGCAGCTGGACAACGATGTAGTCGTCGCCCACCTGCTGGTGGCTCATCGTCTCGCCGTAGCGCAGCAGGTGGATGTGGGCCGTGGTGGGCGTCACGCCCTCGGGCAGCAGCTTGCGGCCGAGCAGGGCGTTGAGGAAGGCAGTCTTGCCGGCGTTGAACTCGCCGACGATCACGAGCAGGAAGAGCTCGTCGAGCTGCTCGATCGAACGCTTGAGCAGCGCCATGCTCTCGTCCGGCGTCTCGAGCCGGGCGAGGAAGACGCGCGCGTCCTCGAGCAGCGAGCGCTCGCTGCGCAGAATGTGCAGTTGTTCGGCCGACAGCAGGCGTTCCAGCACACCAACTCCTTGTATGGGGCAGAGGCGCCTTGGGGCGCTCGAGACATTCTAGCACAGCCCGGCGCAGGGCAGCCCGTTCCGGGGACGCATGCGGCGCCGAGGTGGACAGACAGTGAAGGGAGAGAACACAGCCCAAAGTGACACCGCGTCGGAAACTGCACGCAATCTCTGGCAATCGTAGCGGCGGGTTTCATCGCGGCTTCACGATAGGCGCGCAAGGTCGCTTTCTTGCGAGACGCGCCACTTTGCCTGACTTCGCTCCACTCCCTCCAGAGCGCCACAAGAACGGGCGGCCCCAGCGCAGGGCCGCCCGTCTGTGATTGGCTAGGTTGTGGGTGCTGCGTGGCGGCTAGACCAGCACCGGCTGGAGCAAGCCGTAGTTGCCGTCCTTGCGCTTGTAGATCACGTTGGCGGCCTTGCTGTCCGGGTTGAAGTAGATGAAGAAGTCGTGGCCCAGCAGCTCCATCTGCTCCAGCGCCTCCTCTTCAGACATGGGCTGCATGGCGAACTGCTTGCGGCGCATGATCTGCCCCGGCGCGTTTTCGTCTGCCTCCAGCACCGGTGTTGTGGCGTCGATCTCACTCTGGCGCGCCGCAGCGGCCGAGGCGCGCCGGCGCTCCTTAGTGGCGCGGCCCTTGTGGCGCTCAATCTGGCGCGACATCTTGTCCACCGCGGCATCGATCGAGGCGAAGATGTCGCCGTTTGTCTCCTCCGAACGCAGGATCTGGCCGTTGCTCGCAATCGTGATCTGCGTGGTGTAGCGGTCGGCAGCCGACTTGGTCTTCGCCTGGCTGATCTCGGCGCGCACCTCGTTCATCAGCGGCAAATGGCGCTCGAGCCGCTGCACCTTCTTCGTCACATACTCCTCAATCCACTCAGTAATCTCGACACTGCGGCCATGAACGACCACCTTCATGGACGGGCTCCTTTCTGCTTCCAACCACTGGGACCAAAAGGAACGTAGAGAGGTTCGCCGCGGGGGCGGCGTGCTACCGGTGTAGACGCGTCTGCACGCGTGGGTGACGCCAGAGGGCAGGAGCGGCAGGCCATGCGCCGGCCGCCGCCGGGTGTGGAACCCGGCCGCTGCGCCCGGGCGGCTAGACTCGCGTTGGAACGACGCGCATGCGGGGCAGGCGCGCGGTTCTGGCGATGGCGCACGCGGGTGCGCAGCGCACGGGCGCTCTGGGTAATGTGTGGGCTGGGCGAGGGGTCTGCTTCCGCTGGGAGCGGAGGGCGGCCGGGAGCAAATCGGGCATCGGCTTGGGGAGCCGCTGGATGGTGTGTGTGCTTGTACCTTCCATAAACCAATTCTACAGAGCCGCGCTGCGGCTGTCAACCGACGTTTGTCCGCTTGCCGGCGGACAGGTGTCCTGCACTTGCACGCGCCCCGCCGGCCGTGCGCAGAACCGGCGCGGGTGCGGATGCCTGCACCGCCGCACCCGCGCCGAGGCGCTTGCGCCTAATAGTTGATCCAGCCGTCCAGGCTCGTGTGCACGTCCAGAGTGGTCATGCCGTCGGCCTCGCCGCGCCAGACCACCTCGATCACCTCGCCGATCAGGCCGGTGGCGTCCTCGTAGCGGCCGGTGCCGAAGAGGCGGTCGTAAGTGACATCGATGCGGATCGCACAGTCGAGTGCCGCAGTCATGCAGCCCTCGGTGTAGGTGCCAAGGCCGCTGCCCTCCCAGCCCAGCTGGTCGCCGTTGGCAACGTCCGAGACGCCCAGGATGTGGTAATCGAAGGTGTAGAGGTTGCGCTCGGCGTCGAAGCCAAAGTTGCTGCCGCCCGTCACCGAGGGGTCGACGTTGAAGACGCCCTCGCCCAGGGGGAAGGCGCGGAAGGTGCCCGAGATCGAGCCGCCCACCTGCGTCAGCACGTTTGAGCCTGTGGCCACCTCCAGCGCGCTGGTGGTGCGGGCAATGAAGGGCCAGGTGGTGGTGCCAGGCGCGGCCTCGCCCGGCATGCAGCCCTGCGAGAAGAGCATTGCCATGCAGAGCAGCGCGCCTGCGATCAGCCGCGCGCGGCGCGCCGGGCGGCGCACCGAAAGAGTTGTGAGAATCTGTTGACGAGACATAGGGGGGTTCCTGTCTGGTGTGGGGAATACATGGGGGAATTGGATGCTGCAATCGGCCTGCCGCAGTGCACGGTTGCTGTGGATTGACGTTAGCGTTGCTGCGGCGCGTTGTCAAGTGACAAATTTCACAAATACGGAGTGCTTCGACAGAGTTCCCTGTCACCGGCGCCGGGAATGCGAAATCAACCTCCACATCCATGGCGCTCGAGGCTGCACAGGCGGCGCCGCACCATCTGTGTCACCTGGAATCAGTGCCCAATCCCCTCGTCGCCGTGGGGCACGAGCAGGGGGCGGGCGACGGTGAGGGCGCAGACGGTGAACGCGCCGGCGGCGAGGGCGGCGCGGGCGCAGTCGCGCAGCGTGGCGCCGGTGGTGAAGACATCGTCGATCAGCAGCAGGTGCACGCCCGCCACGGCCGGGTGGGCCACAAACGAGCTCTGCACATTCTGCCGCCGCTCGTGGGCGTTGAGGCCCACCTGCGGGCGCGTGTCGCGCTCGCGCGCCAACAGCTCGGGCGCAAAAGGGAGGACGGCAGCGGCGGCGAGCGCACGCGCCAGCAGCTCGGCCTGGTTGTAGCCGCGCTGCGCCAGCCGGCGCGCGTGCAGCGGCACGGGTACGACGGTGAGGCCGCGCGCAAGGTGGGGCTGCCAGGCGGGGTCGGCGAGCGCGGCCACCATGTAGCGCGCCAGCAGCGGGGCCAACGCCGGTTCGTGGTTGTACTTCAGGTTGTGGATGGCGCGGCGCAGCACGCCCTCGTGCGCGGCGGCGGAGCGGGCAAAGGTGAGCGGGTCAACGGGGAGGGCGGCGCAGACGGCACAGAGGCCGGGCGATTCGAGCGCGTTGCCGCAGCGCGGGCAGCCGTCGCGCGACATCGGCGTTATGCTCTGCGCGCAAGCGTCGCAGAGCGGGCTGCCGGCGCGGCCGCAGCCGGCGCAGCTCCAGGGGAAGAGCAGGTCGGCGGTGGCGCTGGCCAAGCGCTGGGCGCTGGAGTGCAGGGTGCTGGGCAGGCGCATCCACATGGCGCGCCTCCGGGGGGTTGGGTGGAGTGCGTGGCGCGGCTACTGGTGCAACAAATGGCCGCTTACGGGCCGGTGGTTGCCGGGAACCAGGTCTGCAGCAGGTCGTTGCCAAAGGTGCGCAGGTCGTCGCCCAGGATCAGCAACACCGAGAGCAGCACAATGGCAAGCAGGATGATGATCAGCGCGTACTCGACAAAGGACTGTCCGCCGCGGTTGGAGGGAATACGAGACATGAAGGATTCCATGAGCGGGGCTGGCCCGCGCCGGTTTCGAAGGTGCGCGGGCGGAGTGGCTGCCTCGCTCGCGCCATTATAGAGCGTTGGCGCCAGCGTGCCAAGCTGTGGGGCGCGACGGAAAACAGAGCGCCAAAAGTACACGGAAACGACGGAAACAACAGGAAGCGCAACAGCCGGCCGTGCGGGTTCTCTGCCCAATCTCGGCTTGCCAGGCGACCAACTCCGTTGTTTCCGTGTACTTTTGGCGCTCTGTTTTCCCGTCACCGTCGGGCTGATTGGGGCGCGCGGCGCGGCGATGTATACTGAGCGCAGACCATCAAAACAAGCACCGCCCGCAGCATTGCCGCAGCGCCACCCTGTTCGCCGCACCCCGCACAGGCTGGGCGCTTGCCCATCCGGAAGGAGCACCGCTTGGCCAACCCCGCGCGCCTGCTCGAGCTGCAGAAGCTGGACAGCACCTGGGAGAAGATTCGCCGCCGCCTGCTGCAGATTCAGAAGCTGACGGCCGACCCCGAGCATGTGCTTGCCCAGCGCCGGCAGTTGGCAGAGACGGAGCAGACGCTGCACAAGTGGCACGCTGCGCAGCGCAACGCCGAGCTCGAATCGCAGACGCTGCGCGAGCGCATCGCCGGCGCCGAGCAGAAGCTGATGAGCGGCACCGTGCGCATTCCCAAGGAACTCGAGGCGCTGCAGCACAGCGCCGAGGCGCTGCGCCGCCAGCAGTCGAGCGTTGAGGAGTCGGCCGTCGAGGCGCTGCTGGAGGTGGAGCAGTGGACGGCGACGCAGGCCGCACAGCAGAAGGCGCTGGCGGCCGCCGATGCCGAGTGGACGGCGCGCCTGAGTGACCTGCACGCCGAGGAAGCCAAGCTCAAACGCCACGCCGTGCAGGGCAAGGCGCAGCGCACCACGGCCCTGGCAGCGCTGCCCGCCGGCGAGGTCGCGGCCTACGAGGATCTGCGCAAGCGCAAGGCGGGCGTGGCCGTGGCCGAGATTGCCAACGGTCTCTGCGGCGCGTGCGGCGTGCGCATTCCCACCGGCGTGGTGAGCGTGGCCAAGGCGGGCAACGAGCTTGCCTACTGTCCCAGCTGCGGCCGCATCCTCGCCGGCTAGCCGCACCATAAAGCAAAGTGCCAACACGCCCGGCCGAATCCCTCGGCCGGGCGTGTCTGTTCTGCCACATAAACGGCAAACCCCAGCTGCGCCGCCACCCCCTCGATCCTCGATCCTCGAACGCAGTCCCCCGCTACTGTCCAGCAAACGGGAACGTGAGGTTGTAGGGCCAGGCGTACTCGGTCTCCACCACCTCGGCGCGGGCGGCTGCCGTGTTGTGGTGGTGGATGAGCAGGATGCCGTCTGCGGTTGAACTCGCTGCATAGACCACGTTGAGGCGCGCCACCAGGCTGTTCCCCGGCACATCGGGCAGCAGCGAAGGCAGCACAAAGGGCCCGTCGAAGGCAATCGCCGGCCGCAGGATGTCGTAGGTGGCCTTTGGCGCCTGGTCGCCCACGCTCAGTTCGTCCTGCACGTACAAGACGGTGCGCGCAATCACGGTGAAGCGGCTCTGCGTTGCGCTCAGGCCGAGCGCCGTGGCCGGCACATTCAGCACCATCGTGTTTGTGTTGAGGGCGGGGATAACGAACTGCGACCGCTGCGCGCCGTTGATGGGTCCATAGTAGTCTCTGGAGCCCGTGGCCAGGTCAACAACTTGCGTCAGGTGGCCGTCGGCGCCTACCCAGCCACTGGCGCCGTGCTCGACGATGTAGTCGGGAACATTGTCTAGCGTAGAGTCGACGTAGAGACTGATGCTGAACTGCTCGGGCGTCTGCCACCTGTCGTAGGTGGCAACTGCAAACGAGACCGTGGTGTTTTCGACCGAGCCGGCAGTGTGCAGGTCGCTGGTGATGCCCACGTACTGGATATCGGCCCAGGCCGGGGTGGGCGGCTCTTGGGTCGCCGGCGCGCGCGGGCTGCGGGCGTGGAGTTCGAAGGGGGCCAGCAGGGCGACGGTGGCCGTGGGCGCACCGCTCGTGAAGAGCGTCTGCCCCGTGAGCGGCACGGGGCGGAAGAGGCTCTCGCCCGTGCCGAAGTCGATCGTGCTTTGGGCGGCGCGCATGGCCGAAGCCGGGCGCGGCGCCAGGTAGAGCGGCACCTTCAGGATCGGCACTCCGCTCGTCAGGGTGGCCATCACGGTGTAGCCGGAGGGTGCAAACTCGACGGCAACCTGCAGGTACTCGCCGGCGAGCAGCGGCAGGTCGGCCGCGCTGATTTGCGTAGTGCCGTGCAGCGGCAGCGCCGGCGCCGGCCCGCTGCCTCGCTCAAAGAGCGTGTAGGCGGGCGCTGGGTCGGCCGAAGCCGTGGGACCGCGGCGCAGCGTCACCTCGCGCACCGTCTCGGTGGTGTTGCCCACGGCGACCGTCCACTCCAGCGTGCGTGTGGCCAGGCTGAAGTTCGCCGTCAGCGCCGCCGTGCCCGGGAAGAGATTCGGCGGGGTGGATTTAGCGCCCGTTGCCGAGGCGCTGAAGGTGGAGGGCCGCGGCCAGAGCCAGACGAGCCCTCCCTCTGCCTCCAGCACCGCATCGCTGGCCAGGAGCGAGCCGCTCGGCTCCACGCTGCCGTTGCGCATGGCTGCGGCGTCGATGGCCACACGGACAGGCACGATGGCGGAGGATGCCGGCGCCAGCGTCAGCGCGGACTGCCCAACCTGCACGTCGACGCCGGCAAGGTCGGAATCTGCGTTCTGCGGCGTGTAGAAGAGGTCGTAGGTGCGAGGCTGGGCGCCGCGGTTGACGACGCGCAGCGGCCGTTCTGCGCTGAAGCTGCCCAGCACTTCGGGCGCGCCGAAGGAGAGCGAGACCAGCCCCGGTGCGCCGGCGTTGTAGGCGAAGACGTCACTGCGCAGCGCCGAGGGCACGTCGAGCCGGCCGGTGCCACCTTGCTGCAGTGGGGCGAGCGCGGCCTGATAGCTAGCCTCGAGCATGCGCACCACCGGCGCCGCCGTGTTCATCAGCAGCGCCTTGAGCTCCTCGGGCTTGAGGGTGGGGCGCTGCTGGAGCAGGATCGCGGCCGCTCCGGCGACGTGCGGCGAAGCCATCGAGGTGCCGCTGAGTGTGAGCTCTTCGTATCCCGAGCCGGCGAGCGCCGAGCTGATTGCCACCCCAGGAGCGGCGATCTCGGGCTTCAGGAGCGCGTCGATGCGGCGAGGACCCAGCGACGAGAAGCCGGCCAGCTGATCGGCGGTGCTGCCCTCCAGCCACTCGCTGACGCCGGTGGAGAGCTGCGTGGCCGCTACGCTCAACACGCGCGTGGCCGTGCCAGGGCTGCCCGTAACGAAGTTCAAGCTGCTGTTGTTGCCCGCCGAGGAGACCACAAAGGTGCCCAGCGCGCTCGCCTTGTTGGATGCCACCGATGTGCTGTCGAGTGGCGAGCCGAAGCCCGAGCCGAGCGACATGTTGATGATGTCGAGGTGGTCGCTGAAGTTGCCGTCGCTGTTGGGGTCCACTGCCCACTCGATCGCCGCATCCACGATTTCGGAGGTGCCGCTGCAGCCGAAGACCTTGAGCGCGTAGAGGCTGGCGCCCGGTGCAACGCCCGGCCCCACGCGCAATTGCTCAAAGGGGGTGGCGGCGCCAAAGGGGCCCGCAAAGGTCTGAAGAGCAGCGGTGACGCCCTGTCCTGCCACCGTTCCGGCGACGTGGGTACCGTGGCCGTAACAGTCCATGGGGTCGGGGTCGGGCTTGGGCACACGGTTCGCAGGCGGAGCGGCGGGGTCGGCATTGTACGCGTCGCCCACAAAGTCCCAGCCGCCCAAAACCTTGTTGCCGGGAAATCCTGGCACGTCGCCGATCACCGTGGTGTCGTTGAGCGCGTAGTAGCCGCCGCCGGGGCCGGCGAAGGTCACGTGCAGGTAGTCGACGCCGGTGTCAATCACCCCCACGCGCACATTTTCGCCCGTGAGCTTGCCGCCATAGACGCCCTGCCAGACGTAGGGAATGCCCAGAAAGGGCACGCTGCGCTTCATGTCGATGGTCTTGGGCAGCAGCCCGCGCACGTTGACGACGCCCGGCAGCGCGCGTAGCGCGGCCAGATTCGCCGCCGGCACGCGCACGGCAACAGCGTTGTAGAGCCGTTGGGCGCGATAGAGCTCGACTGCGCCCAGCGTGGCCAGCGGCGCCGTCAGCGCCTGCTGCTGGGCGGTGACTGTTGCCAACTGCGCCTGCGACGCGGCCGCCATTGCCGCCAGCGCATCGACCGAGGCGCCGGATGCGGGCTCGATCGCTGTCTCATCCATCGGCACGCCCGACGCATCGACGCCGAACGTCTGCGCAGTGGCGAGCCAGGCATCGGCGGCGGGGGGTGCACCCAGCTCCACCAGCACGCTGACGGTGCCGTCGTCGGCAATCTGCGCACCGCCCAAATCGAGCGAGGGCGGCGCGCTCGGCGCGCCCGTGCCCGCAGCAGCGCCGGCGCCGGCAGCTCCCGGCTCCTGGGCCGCCACGGGCAGCGCGGCCAGCAGCAGCAGTGCCAGGCTCAGCAGCAGCGACGCAGCCCGCAGCCGGCGCGTGGGGCGGTGAGGAGCGAATCGGGGGGAATGGGTTTTTATCATGTGCACAGTATACCAGCAGCGCGCCGCGCCACGACCGTGCACGAGGCGCGCGCCTGCGGGCTTGCCGCCGCCGGTGGTTTGACCAGAGGCGGCGCGAAGTTTACAATCGTCTACACGCAGCGTGCACCGGAGCTGAACAGTTGTCATCGCCATGGGTTGCCATCCCCGGGCAACCGCCCGCACCCCGGCGGGCAGCGCGCACGCAACAGTCGGCGTCTCTGGGTAGAGCGCCTGAAGCGCGCGAATGCCAGCCCAGCGCCCAGTTCTGCGTTCATCCCACATCAATTCGCCGCTCCACCCCGCCTTCGCCCGCCGGAGAGCCCCCATGAAGCACATCTATCTGAGCTGGTTCGACCTCGAAGAACTGGTGACGCAGCTGCTCTTCAAGCTCAACACCCCCTATGATGCCATTCTGGTCATCACGCGCGGGGGCATCATCCCCGGCGGCATGATCGCCGAGGCGCTCAAAATGAAGGACGTACTGACCGCCTCGGTGCTCTTCCCCGACGACCCCAACCAGCGCACCAAACTGAGCTGGCCGCGCTTCCAGCAGTTTCCCAACGACCCGCTGCTCAACGGGCGCAAGGTGCTGGTGGTGGACAACCTCTGGTACCAGGGGCGCACGATTATGGCCGTCAAGGGGCGCATCGAGGCGGCCGGCGGCTTCCCCGAACTGGCCGTGCTGCACTGGAAGCAGGACAGCAGCCTCTTCCCCGAAGCTGCGCCCGACCACTATGTCGAGCTCACGCACGACTTTATCCACTACCCCTGGCAGCGCATCGACGATTCGGACTATCGCGTGCCCGCCGTGCCGGTGATGCCGCTCTCCTGAGCGCGCCCATCCGCAGCGAGGAGCGTCCCATCATGCCTTCACGCCTTGTCCAGCCCGCAGCCGCACAGGCTCAGCCCGCAGCCGCACGGGCCCAACTCGCGCCCGCGCCCGAGCGCATCGGCGAGATCGTGCGCCTGCTGCGCGCCACCTATCCCGACGCCCACTGCGAGCTGAACCATCGCAACGCCTTCGAACTGCTGATCGCCACCATCCTCTCTGCCCAGTGCACCGACGAACGGGTGAACCAGGTGACGCCGGCGCTCTTTGCCGCCTATCCCACGCCGGCGGCGCTGGCGGCGGCAAGCAGCGAAGAGCTCGAAACGATCATCAAGTCCACGGGTTTCTACCGCAACAAGGCGAAGAACATCCAGCAGGCGGCGGCGCGCATCGTGGCCGTCTATGGTGGCGAAGTGCCGCGCACGATGGAGGAGATCCTGACTCTGACCGGCGTGGCGCGCAAGACGGGCAACGTGGTGCTGGGCGTGGCCTATGGGCTGCCCACCGGCGTGGTGGTGGACACCCACGTGAAGCGCGTTGCGAACCGCCTTGGCCTGACGCTGCACGAGGATCCCGAGAAGATCGAGCGCGACCTGATGCAGCTGGTGCCGCAGGAGCAGTGGATCGACCTCTCGCACCTGATCATCTTTCATGGCCGCCGCTGCTGCGACGCGCGCAAGCCCAACTGTGCCGCCTGCACGATTGCGGAGCTCTGCCCGGCGAGGAGTATGTAGGGGAGCGAGAAGCGGCGGGCGAGTGGGAAGCGAGAAGGGGTGGTCTCTACTCTGGCAGGTCTGATGAAGGGGGGTTCCATGTCCAATCTTGTTGTGATCGCATTCGATTCGCAAGGCGAGGCCAAGCAGCTGCTCGACGCGCTCAACGAGGCGCGCAGGGAGGGTCTGCTCTCCATCCGCGACGCAGCCGTCATCGTCAAGGACCAGGAGGGCAACGTGAAGGTGGACAACCAGATCTCCACCGGCACCTGGACGGCAACGGGCGTGGGCGGTGCGCTTGGCCTGCTGCTGGGCTCGGTGTTGATGCCGGTGGGCGGCCTGGTCGCCGGCCTTGCCGGTGGCGCACTGGTGGGGCGCTCGATGAATCTGGGCGTCGACGGCAGCTTCGTGAAGGATGTGCAGCAGCAGATCGCGCCCGACTCGTCGGCGCTCTTTGTGCTGACCGACAACGAAAACCTCAACGCACAGCTCGCCGTGCTGCGTCAGCACCAGGGCAAGGTGCTGCAGACGAACCTGCCTGAGGACGTTGAAGCCAGCATTCGCGACGCCCTGGGCGACAACTCGTAAGCGCAGCGGCTACCGCGGTCCGCCTGCCGCTCTGTTCACCCCTACCCCGTGGAGACCGCGCATGAGCAGTGAGAGAGAGCCTGTGCCCCTTGCCGGCGAGTCGGCCGTGCCCCGTGCCGGCGACTTGTCCGTGCCCGAGGCGCTGGTTCGCGAGGTCGAGTCCGACCCATCCGAGAAGCTTCCCTTCTACGTCAAGTTCTTCTATGGGCTGGGCGACCTGGGGACCGCGATCTCGGCCGCGCTGCGCGCCTTCTTCCTGCTCTTCTTCCTGACCGACGTCGCCCGGCTGGATCCGGGCATGGCCGGCTGGATTGTGCTCATCACCCGCATCTGGGACGCGGTAAACGACCCCATGGTGGGCTGGCTGAGTGACCGCACGCAGTCGCGCTGGGGGCGGCGGCGGCCATGGCTGCTCTTTGGCGCGGTGCCCTTTGGCGTGCTGCTCTTCATGATGTGGATCGTGCCGCCCTTTGAACCATGGGGGCTCTTTGCCTACTACCTGGTGGTGGGGCTGCTGCTCGATTCGGTCTACACCATGATCAACGTTCCCTACACAGCGCTGACGCCCGAGCTGACGCGCGACTATGACGAGCGCACCAGCCTCAACAGCTTCCGCGCCGCCGTCTCAGTGGTTGGCTCGGTGCTGGCCGCCGGGCTGCACCCGGTGATTGTGGGCCGCTTCGACGACCCGCGCGTGGGCTACATGGTCTCGGCGGCGATCTGGGGCGTGCTGGTCACCATCCCGCCGCTGCTGGTCTTTGCGATTGCCCGCGAGCGCCCCGAATCGATCGAGGCCAGCAAGCAGGCGGTGCACATGCCCTTTGGCCAGCAGATCAAGGTCGCCTTCAGCAACCGCCCCTACCGCTTCGTGATCACGCTCTATCTCTTCTCGTGGCTGGCGCTGCAACTCACGGCCGCCGTCATGGCCTACTACATGACCTACTACATGGGGCGGCCGGGCATGCTGCCGGTTGTGCTCGTCAGCATCCAGCTCTCCACCTTCCTCTTCGTCTTCGTTTGGAGTGCAATCTCGCGCAAGCTGGACAAGCGCATGGTCTATCTGATCGGTGCGACGGTCTGGCTGGTGGTGCAGCTGGCCATCTACATGGTGGCGCCGGGGCAGGTTGCGCTGCTGATTGGGTTGGCGGTCTTCTCGGGCATCGGCGTCTCGACGGCGTACCTGATCCCCTGGTCGATGATGCCCGACGTGATCGAGTTTGACGAGTGGGAGACGGGCAACCGGCGCGAGGGCATCTTCTACGGCTTTATGGTCTTCATGCAGAAGAGCTGTATTGCCGTGGCGATCTGGGGGGTAAGCCAGGCGCTGAACTGGTCCGGCTACATTACGCCCACCGACGCCGTGCCGCAGCCCGTGCAGCCCGAGGGCGCGCTGCAGATGATTCGGCTCTTTGTGGGGCCGATCCCGGCGGCGGTGCTGGCGCTGAGCCTGGTGGTTGCCTACTTCTATCCAATCTCGCGCCACCTGCACGCCGAGATGCGCGCAGCGCTGGCACGCCGCCGCGCCGCCGCCCAGGCAGCAGCCAGCGCGCCACGCGCGACCGCAGCGCCACAGCGCGCATGATCCAATGCCCCGTCGCGGCCGTACGTCGGTCGCGCGCCGCACCCTGTTGAGGAGATTCCCGTGCCATCACCCGTTCCGGCCGGCTACACGCGCGGCCCGATTCTTTTCTTGCGCCCCGCCGGCGGGGGCGCCGAGGCCGCACACCTGCTGCAGCGCGTCTGGAACGAGGCGGGCGCCTATGGCTCGCGCATCGCGGTGCTTGCCGTGGGCAGCGCGGCGCGCGCCGAAGCCGAGCAGCTGGTCGCGCTCTTCCGCCGCTGGGAGAGCGAGCAGGTGACGCTGATTGCTGTGGAGAGCCGGGCGACGGCTGCAGCGTGGGGCAGCCCCCAGGCCGCCGCAGAGGGCGCCGCAGCGCTGCAGCGGGCCACGGCGCTGGTGCTGGTTGGCGATGCGCCGCTGCACGCCGCTGCGCTGCTGGGCGGCACGCCGCTGGCGCAGGCTGTGCGGCGCGCCAACGCCCAGAACAAGGCTGTTGCTGCGCTGGGCGCCGGCGCGGCGATCCTCTGTCAGCACATGGCGATCTGGCCGCGCGCAGAGGGTGAACCAGCGGGCACAGCAGAGGGCGGCGCGGCGGTCGAGGCCGCGGGCGCCGTGCAGTTTGGGCCAGGGCTGGGGATTGTCAACCGGGTGCTGCTCGAATGCGCCGCCGACGCGCCGCAGCTTGCCCAGGCGCGCCTTGCCGAGGCCGTAGGCTACAACCCCTTTCTGGTGGGCGTGGGGCTGAGCGCAAACAGCGGCGCCGTGGTCTATGCCAACGCCCAGCTCGAGGCCTTTGGCGACGGCGCCGTGCAGCTGGTCGACGGCGGCCGTCTGCTCGAGGCGGCGGTGCCAGGCGCGTTGGCTGCCGCCGCAGCGGCAGGTGGGCTCGAAGCGGCGGGGGTGGCCGCCTACGAACTGCAGCCCGGTGCAACCTTCAACTTCGACACGCGCGCCGTCCACGCGCCGGCCGAGCATGATTTGCCGCTGCAGTCGGCGGCGAACAAAGCGGCGTTTTGAGCGAGAAGCGGCGGAGCGAGCGAGAAGCGAGAATCGAGAGGACGGCAAGCGGCGCTAGCTGCGAAAGCCAAGGAAGCGGCGGAGGGAGGCGAGGGGACCAGAGGGCGCACGTCTCCCCCTGTGCACGATGGCATCAGGCGGGCCCCAAGGGTGAACTAAATCGTTCTGTGGCGGCGGGGGCGGCGGGGCAAGCGCATCCGCCAGGGCACGCCAGGAACGCGCGGCGCCCTGCGGCCGGTGCAGCTCGGTGGCGATGGCGTTGAGTTCCTCGCGCTTCAGCCATGCCGCCTGGAAACGGATCAGCTGCCCGCCGGCCACCAGCAGGAAGTCGCCCGAGCCTACAAGCTGCTCGGCGCCACTGTCGTTCAGGCCGCAGGCGTAGCGCGCTTCCTCGCTCGACGCCACGGCGCCCACCAGCCGCACCGGAAAAGCGCTCTTGATCCCACTGCCGATTAGCCCGGCCGTGGGTTTCTGCGTGCAGGCCACCAGGTGAATGCCCACGGCGCCCCCGCGCTGCGCCACCTGCGTCACCATCGTCTCCATCCGCTTTCCGCCCATCTGCAGCAAGTCGGCCAGCTCATCAATCACCACCACCAGCGCCGGCAGCGGGGCATCCTCGCCCGGTGGCTTTGGCGCGTGCTCGCGCAGCACAAGCTGCTCTCCCACCCAGCGCAGACACTCGATGGCCTCTTCGGGCGTCGTTACCACCTCGCCCAGCAGGTGGGGCAGCACCTTCAGCGCGCCAAAGCCGCGCCGCTTGGGGTCGACCAAGACCATCTGCAACGATTCGGGCGGGTTGAACATGCAGAGCGAGGTGAGCAGGGTGCGGGCGAGCGCGGTCTTGCCGCTGCCTGTCATGCCTGCAATGAGAACATGTTGCACCGCAGGCGAGGAGAGGCGCAGGAGGAGTGGGCTGCCGTCACTATCGAGGCCGAGTAGCGCGGTGAGCGGGGGCACCTCGACCAGGCGTGCGCAGAGCTCGAGCAGACGCATGAGCTCGGTGCGTGGGCGCGCCAGTTCAAGGCGCAGTAGGCCGTCCTCAGTTGGTGCGGTAAAGATGGCCTCGCGGCTGCCCGTGGCATGTGCAATCTCGCTGGAGAGAGGCGCCAGAGTCTCGACGCGGATTTCGCCGGCGGCCTTCAGCTCAAAGCGAAAGGCGCGCGGCGTCAGGCTGCCGCCGACGACGCGCGCGGGTAGATTGTGGGCCTGCAGCACCTGATCGATGCGCGCCGCCTGGGTGTACATGGTGCGCTTGAGCTTCGCCATCTCCGCCTCCCGCTTCTTGAAATAGAACATTCGTTCTAATTTCTCAGTATACGAAGAGAGAAATCGGCTGTCAATCCCTCTTTTCAAGCGGAATCGGGGCGATGGGGAGCGTTGTGCGGGGTGCCCATACTCGAAAGGCGGCAGATCGTTGTTGTGGACGAGATGCAGGACGGCGTTTCAGTACGCCCAGAGGGATTCGAACCCCCGGCACCCAGTTCCGAAGACTGGTGCTCTATCCGCTGAGCTATGGGCGCGTACGGGTCGATTATAGCACGCTCGCCAGAACTAACTGCTTTCAGGGCAACTGCAAAAGGTACACGGAAACGACGGAAACTGCGGGAAAAGCATACCGGCGCGCAAGGTTGAGGTTCGCCGACGGGTTATGCATGCGGTTGCAGTTCCTGGCGTTTTTCCTTGCGAAACCTCGCGCCCTTTGCGCCCTTGCGTCGGATGTGTGCAGTCATGCAGTTGTGCGTTGGGCGCGCCAGGCCACCAGGTAGGCGCGCAGGGCGTCCTCGAGGTTGATGTCGCTGCGCTTGGCCAGCGCCGAGAGCTGCCAGAGCAGGCGTCCCCAGGTAGCCGGCTCCTCGGCGTCGCCGGCGGCGGCAAGTGCGGCGGGCAAAGCCGAGTTCTCGGCGGCGAGCGCGGTGCGGTCGAGGAGCGCGGCCTTGTGCGCCTTCGATTGCAGCGCGCGCGCCTTCTCCAGCGCAGGCAGGGCGGCGGGCACGCCGTCGAGCGGGTGGGGGCTGATGCCGCGCGCCGCCTTTTCGGCCGCCTTGATGGCGTCCCAGTTGGCCAGCACGTGGTCGACGCCGTCCACCTCCACGTCGCCGAAGACGTGGGGGTGGCGGCGGATCAGTTTGGTAACGACGTTGAGCATGGCATCGCTGAGCTGGAAGCGCCCCTCTTCGCCGGCGATTTGCGCCATCATCACGGCGGTGAGCATCACGTCGCCCAGCTCTTCGGCGATGTGCGGGGCATTGGGGATGCCGCTCTGCTCGATGTCGATCGCCTCGAGCAGCTCGCAGCTCTCGCTGAGCAGGTCCTGGCGCAGGGAATCGAGCGTCTGTGCGCGGTCCCAGGGGCAGCCATCGGGGGCGCGCAGGTGGGCAACGATGGCGTGCAGGTCGTTGAAGGAGCGGCCGCGCTCGAGCGGGGGGAGGTAGAGCGAGGTGAGTGGGCTGAAGTCGTCGCCCCGGTCGAGTTCGTGTAGCGAGAAAGAGACAAGGCGCTGGCCGGCCGTGCCTGCACCGTGGATGAGGGTGACCGGGTGTTCGGCCGGGTAGGCGTTGAGTAGGGTGAGCTTGAGGTCGGAGGCGAGCCAGCGGGCATAGACTTGCGCCACCAGCAGCGGCAGTCCAACTTCGATACGCGGGTGGTAATCGCGCGCCAGCAGCATGGCGTCAACGACCTGGGCGCCGTCCATTGGGTCCACACCCACGGCGGCAAAGGCGGGTTCAACGAAGCTGAGGCCGCCCACGATGCGCACGCTCAGCCCTTGCGCTGCGGCGGCGGCCAGCAGCGCAGGCGTGGTCGCTTCGCCCACTTGCGGGTGGCCGGGCACGGCATAGAGCACGCCGCCCGGCTCCTGCGTCGCCGCCAGCACGCGCGCCACAATTGCGGCGTAGACGTCGGCGAATTCGGCGTGCGCCTCGTACAGGTCGTCGCAGGCGCTGGTGACTTCGGCGCCGGGCAGAAAGGGGACGCAGGGGTGCTGCACGGTGCGCAGAATGATGCGCCGGGCGCGCTCCAGCTCCTGCCAGGCGGCGCGGGTGATGTCGCCGGCGTCACCCGGCCCCAGGCCCACAATCGTAAGCGCTGCGGGCGCGGCGAGTGCAGGCAGCGGCTGCGCTGCGGGTTGGCGATGGGTTGGCATGGGTCTTCCTTGCTGCAAACCTAGAGGCGGTTGCCGGGCCAGCTCTGCCAGAAGGCCTCGAGCAGCCCTGTGAGCATGAGCACGGCAATCACGAAGGCGGGGTCGAAGAGGTCGAACATCGCCAGCAGCAGCAGTGTGCAGACGGCAAGCGCAAAGAGCAGCCCCTGACGCAGGGCTGCTTCGGCGGGCGGCGCGCTGAGGCTGCGGCGGGCGACGCCGGCGAGCAGCGGCCAGCGTTCGTGCAGCGGCAGAGCGATCATGGTGCCCGCCCCGCCCAGTAGCAGCACGGCGGCGCCATAGAAGCCCAGCACGGCGGGCACGTTGAGCACCCCGTCGTTCGCCTGGGGCGGGACGCGGGTCAGGAGATAATAGAGTGCTCCGGCGCCGCAGAGTGTCGCGATGGAGGCCCAGAGAGCTGCCTGCGCTCGTGTCATGCGGGGAGTGTACAACAGCCCGCGCGGCCAAACAAGTGCAGGCGCGCGACTCTATCCAATCCGCTCCGCCAGCTCGACGATGATGCCCTCGGGCCCGCGCACGTAGCAGAGCCTGTAGATACCCTCGTACTCCTGGATTGCGCTGAAGAGCTCGCCGCCGTGCGCCTTGACCGTGGCCACCAGGTCGTCGATCGACTCGACCGCCAGGCAGATGTGGCGGATGCCGAGCGCGTTGGCAGGCAGTGTCTGGCCGCCCTCCACCGCCGGCGGGGTGTGGAACTGGACCAGCTCGATGTTGGAGCCGCCGCCCGGCACGCCCAGCATCGCGATCCTGGTGTGCACGTTGTCGAGCGCGGTGACCCGATCCACCAGGCTCCCTTCCATCTCCATCTCGCCCAGGAGCTCGAGTCCCAGGTCGAGGAAGAAGACCTTGGCGGCCTCCAGGTCGAGCACGTTGATGCCGATATGGTCGATACGCTGAATCATGATTGGGCTCTCCTCCGGCGCTATTGTAGCGTCTTGCCTGCAGGTGGAAAAGGGCGCGCGTGCTTCTGCATGACGGAGAGGGCCGGAACGTTGCGCCGCAGCGGCGCGCTGCGTATAATGGCGAGCGGCGCGGGCGTCGCGCAGTCACATTTTGCGGCCGCGCGCCGCTTCAGGAGAGCATGAGATGGCAACTCGCAAGACCACGCGCAACGAGAAGATCTTCTACGTCATCAGCCTGTTGATTGTGCTCTCGCTGGTGCTGGGCACTGTGGCCAGCATCTTCGCGTCGAGCTTCTGAGAAGCAGCGAGAAGCGAGAGTCGAGAATCGAGAAGTGTGCAGGCGCCGGGGCATGTGGCGTTTGATCGAGCTTCTCGTTTGGTAGCCAAGCAGGCGGCGCACCGCTGCGCCGACGCGCCTGCACCTCCATCCCCACACCAACCCTCTTCCCGGCACGTATGACGCAGACGGCGCATCGGCTGGACCGGCGCGGGCTGCTCATGGCCGTCGGCGCCGCAGCGCTCTTCAGCACTGCGCCCATCCTCACGCGCTGGGTGGGCGGCACGCTGGGCGCCTACGAAATCTCCTTCTGGCGCTGCGTCATCGGCGGCTTGATCGTGCTCAGCGCCGCGCGACTGGCGCGCCAGCCGCTGCCGCGCAGAGAGCAGTGGCGCACCTACGCCGGGGTGGGGCTGCTCGCCGCGCTGCACTTTGTCTGCTATATCGCCGCCGTCCAGTTCACCACCATTGCCCATGCACTGGCCATCGTCTACACCGCGCCGGTGTGGACGGCGCTGGCGGCGCGCCTGGGCGGCGAGACGCTGCCGCCGCGCCGCTGGGTGGGCATCGGAATCGCGCTGGGCGGCGTGGCGCTGATGGTGGGGCTGGGCGCAGGTGGTGGCGCCACGCTGAAAGGCGACCTGCTGGCGCTCGTCAGCGCGCTGGCCTTTGCCGCCTACAGCATTGCCGGGCGGCGCAGCCGGGGCGGAGCGGGGGTGCTGGCCTACGCCGGTGCGGTCTATGCCATGGCCGCGCTCTGGACGCTGCCGGCCGCGGCGCTTACCTGGAGCCGGGGCGGCTACACGGCGCAGGCAGTCGCGGCGCTGCTGGCGCTGGGGGCGCTGCCGCTGGCGCTGGGCCACACGCTCTACAACGGTGCGCTGCGGCGGATGCCGGCCACGGCGGTCAACGTGCTGGCCACGCAGGAGCTCACCTTTGGCATTCTGCTCGGCGCGCTGCTGCTGGGCGAGACGCCCACGGGCACCAGCCTGGTTGGGGCGATCCTGACGATTGTGGGAGCGATCCTGGTGACGATCTAGAGAGAACGATCGAGGATCGAGGATCGAGGGGCGCGGGGGACGGCCAATTTGGTTGTAGGCGAGGAAGAGGGTGTCGCAATGGCGATCAGTAATTCTGCGGACCAAGGCCAGTCGGAGTGGGTGGAGCGACGGCTGGGGCTCTTTCCAGTAGGGACCGAGGCCGACAGCGGGGCGCTGCACATCGGCGGCTGCGACGTCGCCGCGCTGGCCGCCGAGTTCGGCACGCCGCTCTACCTGCTCGATGGCGCCACACTCGACGCCGCCGCTGCCGACTACCGCGCGGCGCTCGCCGCGCACTACGCTGCCTCCGCCGGCGTCACACTGGCCGGCAAAGCGCTGCTGCTCGGCGCCGTCGCGCGCTGGGCCGGCGCGCAGGGGCTTTGGCTCGACTGCACGGGCGCGGGCGAATTGGCGATTGCCGCCGCCGCCGGCTTCCCACGCGCACAGACGCTCGTGCACGGCGTCAACAAGAGCGACGAGGACCTGCGCGCCGCCGTTGCCCAGGCGGCCGTGATCGTGGTCGACAACCTGAGCGAGCTGCGGCGCCTGCTGCCTCTGCTGGCTGGCGCGCCCACCGGCGCGCCGGCGCTCTGGCTGCGGCTGCGGCCGGGGGTCGCCGTCGATACGCACGCCCACCGGCAAACAGGGCAGAGCGACAGCAAGTTCGGCATGGGGCCGGAGGAACTGCTCGAGGCGGCGCGCGCGTGTATGGCCGCCGGGGCGCCGCTGCAGGGACTGCACTTCCACCAGGGCAGCCACTTCCACGATGTGGCGCCGCTGGGACCGGCCGTCAACGCCGCGCTCGAGATTGCAGCCACGCTGCAGGCAGAACTGGGCTGGACGCCGGAGGTGCTCTGCCCCGGCGGCGGCTGGGGTGTTGCCTACCACGAGGACGACCTGCCGCACGCGCCCATCTCCAGCTATGTGGCGCATATCGCGCAGGCCATCACCACGGGCTGCGCAGCGCGCAACCTGCCACTGCCGCGCCTGCAACTCGAGCCAGGGCGCAGCCTGGTGGCGCGCGCCGGTGTGGCCGTCTATCGGGTGGGTACGGTGAAGCAGAGCGGCGGCGGGCGACGCTGGCTGCTGGTGGATGGCGGCATGGCCGACAACCCGCGCCCGGCGCTCTATGGCGCGCGCTATTCGGCGCTGCCGGTGGCGCACGGCGGGCGCGCGCTGGCAGGGCCGGCGAGTGTGGGCGGCCCCTACTGCGAGAGCGGCGACGTGCTGATCCAGGGTCTGCCTCTACCCACGATGGCAGAGGGCGAGCTGCTGGCGCTCCCCGCCAGCGGCGCCTATCACCTGAGCATGGCGAGCAACTACAACGGCGCGCGCCGCCCGGCCGTGCTGCTGCTGCGCGCGGGCAAGGCGCAACTGGTGCAGCGGCGCGAAACCAGCGCCGACCTGCTGCTGCGCGAGCAGAGTTAGGAAGGGCGAGGGACCGATGTCCGCACATGCTGACCTGTCGCGCTGCGGCTGGAGCGGCAGCGACCCGGTGATGACCGCCTACCACGACGACGAGTGGGGCGTGCCGGTGCACGACGACCAGCAGCTCTTCGAGCGGCTGCTGCTGGAGGGCTTCCAGGCCGGGCTCTCGTGGCGCACGATTCTGGCCAAGCGCGAGAACTTCCGGCGCGCCTTCGACGGCTTTGAGATCGCGCGCGTGGCCGCCTTCGACGAGGCGAAGATCGCGGCGCTGATGACCGACGCCGGCATCGTGCGCAATGGGATGAAGCTGCGCGGTGCGGTGCAGAACGCGAACGCAGCGCTGCGGCTGGTCGCGCGCGAGGGCAGCCTGAGCGACTGGCTCTGGCGCTTTGTGGGCGGCGCGCCGCTGCTGCCTGCCCAGCCGCTGACGCACGAGCAGATTCCCGCGACCAGCGCCGAGGCGCGCGCCATGTCGGCGGCGCTGCGGCGCAAGGGGTTCACCTTTGTGGGGCCAACCATCTGCTACGCCTTCATGCAGAGCGCGGGGCTGGTGAACGACCACGTGGTGGGCTGCTTCAAGTACATCGGCCCGCCGCCGGCGCCCTAACCCGCCGCCACCTACCGGGTGAACTGCAACATCAACTTCAACTTCAGCTGATATCGCAAGGGCGCAAGGGAACAGATCAACTGAAGGGCGCAAGGAACTGCAACGACAGCTCTTGCGCAAGGGCGCTGTGAAGGGTGAAATGAACGGCGCTTGAACGCGACCCTCCGGGCGGACTCAAAGCAGAACAAAGACCGGCGCCCAGAGCGGGCGCCGGTTCTGTTTTCATGATTGATGACGGGCGATTTGCCGTCGCCGGGGTGGCGTCAGGCGCGCGGCGCCTGTTTGGCGGGCTGGGTACGCGCCTCCGAAAGGCGCAGCAGCTCGCGCACCACGTCGTCGATGCGCCGCTTGTAGCGCAGCAGGTCGCGGCGGCACTCCACCTCGACCGGGGTCTCGGTCTTGAAGGTGCGCAGCCCTTCGTCCAGCTCTTCGTCGATGCGCACCTTGTAGCGGTTGATTGTGTTGCCGCGCAGAAACTCGCGCATCTGCGTCGCAATCACCGTGTCATAGTGCGTCAGATCGCTGTGTAGATCGGCCAGGCGGTCGGATGCGATGGCGGGCATCGGCATCGCGCGCAGTGTTTCCCAAGCGCGGTTCAGTTTGCGGCGATACACGTGGCTCTGTCCAATGGGTAGAAGGCGGACGAACGAGTCTGAACGCGGATGATGGGCTGTAGGGCGAGTTGAGCGGAATGCGCCGCTGCGTGAGAGGTCCCCGGCGAAGAAATCCGCTTGCCGGCCCGATGGCATTATAGCCAGTGCCACCTGAGCGCAAAAAAAGGGGGGCGCCGGAATGCAGAATGGCGCGCCGGTGGCGCGCAATCTTCTATGCAAATCCGTGACTGCACACGCGAAATTCGGGAAAACATCTGCTTGACGCAATCGAACAAATGTGCTATTCTTCTCCCTGCTGAGGCCTGCCACACGCCCGCAACGATGCGCCCGTCCAGTTGGCCCGGCGCAGGAGACTGGCCCACCGTTGGCCGTGCAGCCGCTCGCTGTGGACTGACTTTTCAGACAAGTGAACGCGACCGAACGAGAGACAAAGCGAGAGGATTGAGACCATGCAGAAGAGCAAGTCCAGTGAATCGTCGAAGGCGCCCGTCGAGAGCAGGATCGGCGAGTCGCGCACCGACAGTGGCCGTGTGCGCGCGCTCGAGACGACACTGAGCAACCTGAACAAGCGCTTTGGCGATGGCGTAGTGATGAAGCTGGGCGACGCCACAGCGATGCAGGTGGAGGCGATCCCCACCGGCAGCCTGAGCCTGGACATCGCACTGGGCGTGGGCGGCATCCCCAAGGGGCGCGTGGTCGAAATCTACGGCCCCGAAGCGTCGGGCAAGACCACCCTCTGCCTCCACGTCATCGCCGAAGCGCAGAAGCGGGGCGGCATCTGCGGCTTCGTCGACGTCGAACATGCGCTCGACCCCAGCTACGCCGCCCGCATCGGCGTCGACGTCAACAACCTCTACGTCTCCCAGCCCGACACCGGCGAACAGGCGCTCGAGATCGCCGAAGCGCTGGTGCGCAGCGGCGCCATGGACGTGGTGGTGGTCGACAGTGTTGCGGCGCTGGTGCCGCGCGCCGAGATCGAAGGCGAGATGGGCGACAGCCACGTGGGCCTGCAGGCGCGCTTGATGAGCCAGGCGCTGCGCAAGCTGACGGGGGTGATCAAGAGTTCGGGCACCTGCATGATCTTCACCAACCAGCTGCGGCAGAAGATCGGCGTGATGTTTGGCAATCCCGAGACGACGACGGGCGGCATGGCGTTGAAGTTCTACGCCAGCGTGCGCCTGGACGTGCGGCGGATTGAGGGCATCAAGCAGGGGGCGGACGTGGTGGGCAACCGCACGCGTGTGACGGTGAAGAAGAACAAGGTCGCACCGCCCTTCAAGGTTGCCGAGTTTGACATCATGTACAACGAGGGCATCTCCACTGCCGGTGATCTGATCGATTTGGGCGTAACCATGGAGATTTTGCAGAAGCGGGGCGCCTTCTACTCGTACAACGAGCTGCGCCTGGGCCAGGGCCGCGAGAGCGCCAAGGCTTTTGTGGAGCAGAACCCGCAGATTGCCGCCGAGATCGACGCCGCTATCCGCTCGCTGGTGGGGCTGTCGACGACGCTCGAACCGCAGGCCGAGGGCGCGAGCTCGAACCAGTTGGCGCCCGAGGCGCTGGGCGCACCCCAGCCCGCGGCCGCGGCTGCGTCCGCCGAGTTTGGCGGCGGTAATGGCAATGGTCTGGGCCTCTTCGACGAAGAGGACGACCTGATCGAGCGCGCCGCCTGATCGAGCGCCGCCTGATCGAGCGCCGCCTGATCGAGCGCCGCCTGATCGAGCGCAGTTTGCAGCGCATCACATTCTGGCGCCCGGCCGCAATCACGCGGCCGGGCGCTTGTGTCTCTGCTGCACGCCGCCCGGCACAGGCAAAGCGATTTCGCCCGCGCCGGGCGGCGTGCTAGCATGTGCCGATGGACGCTTCGCCCGCCGCCCCCTTCCACTTCGAGCTGCACAGCACCGACGCTGCACCCGGCAGCGCCGCCCCCGGCAGCGCCGCGCGGCGCGCCACCTTCCACACACCGCACGGGCCAATCGCCATGCCCGCCTTTGCGCCCGTGGGCACGCAGGCCAACGTCAAGACGCTGGAGCCGCGCGACCTGCACGAGGCCGGCTGCGAGCTGATCCTCTCCAACACCTACCACCTCTACCTGCGCCCCGGCCACGAGCTGGTGCAGAAGCTGGGCGGTCTGCACGCCTTCATGCGCTGGGACGGGCCGATCCTCACCGATTCGGGCGGCTATCAGGTCTTCAGCCTGGCCCACCAGCGCAAGCTGGCCGACGAGGGCGTCACCTTTCGCAGCCACCATGACGGCAGCCTGCACTTCTTTACGCCCGAAAAGGTGATGGAGGTGGAACAGGCCCTGGGCGCCGATATCGCCATGGTGCTCGATGAGTGCCCCACGCCCACCGACCGCGCCGAGACCGAGACCGCCGTCGCCCGCACGCAGCGCTGGGCCGAACGTTGCCGCGCCGCCCACACCCGGACCGACCAGGCGCTCTTCGGCATCGTGCAGGGGGGCATTTTCCCCGAGCTGCGCGCGCAGAGCGCGACGGGGCTGATTCCGCTCGACTTCCCAGGCTACGCCGTGGGCGGCCTGGCCGTGGGCGAGACCAAGGAGCAGATGTACGCCACGCTCGACGCTACCTGCCCGCTGCTGCCCACCGACCGCCCGCGCTACCTGATGGGCGTGGGCGCGCCCGAGGACATCGTCGAGGCGGTCTGGCGCGGGATCGACATGTTCGACTGCGTGCTGCCCACGCGCATTGCCCGCAACGGCGCGCTCTTCACGCCCGAGGGGCGGCTGAACATGCGCAACGCCCGCTTCGCCGACGACAGTGCGCCGGTGCAGGAGGACTGCGGCTGCTACACCTGCCGCACGGTGAGCCGGGCCTACCTGCGCCACCTCTACAAGGCCGGCGAGATCAGCGCGCTGCGGCTGGGCACGATCCACAACGTCCACTTCATGATGCAGTTGATGCGCGAGATCCGCGCTGCGCTCGAGGGCGGGCGCTACGCCGCCTATCGCGACGCCTTTCTGGCCCGCTACCGCATCGCCGACCAGGCCACGCGCCACGAGCAGCACGGCCGCCGCCGCGCCGCCCGCGCCGAACAGCAACAGCAACATCTGACGCAAGGGCGCTAGGGCGCCAGGAAACGCAAGGAAAGGCCAAAGCAGGAGACTGCAAAGGCAAGTTAACGCTACAGCCCCATTTGCCGGTCGCGGGCTCCTCGCTCCTCGATCCTCTTCCGGGTGCCAAAGTAAGGAACCGCCCCCATGCTACGTGTTCTCTTCGAAGCCATCATCCTGGGCATCGTGCAGGGTATCGCCGAGTTTGCGCCCATCTCCAGCTCGGCCCACCTGATCATCGTGCCCTGGCTCTTCGGCTGGGAATCGGCGGTGATCAATGGGCTGGCCTTCGACGTTGCCCTGCACCTTGGCACGCTGGCCGCCGTGGTGATCTACTTCCGCCACGACCTCTGGCAGATCATCAAAGCCGGCTTCGCCAGCCTCTTCCAGTTCCGCATCGGCAACGACCTCAACCGCAAGCTGGCGTGGATGATCGTGCTCGGCACGATTCCGGCCGTGATCGCCGGCTTCTTCCTCGAGGATGCGGTCGACTACTACTTTCACTCGGCCGGCGTCGCCATTCCGGCGAGCATCATGATCACGATTGCCGCAGTGCTCTTCGGCTTTGGCCTGCTCATGCTCTTCGTCGATGCGGTGGCGCGCCACAATCGCCCGCTCACCGGCATCCGCTTCATCGATGCGATCCTGATTGGCCTGGCGCAGATGCTGGCGCTCTTCCCGGGCGTCTCGCGCTCGGGGGCAACGATTACGGCGGGCATGGCGCTCGGCTTCCAGCGCGACGTCGCCGCCCGCTTCTCCTTCCTGCTCTCGGTGCCCGTAACACTGGGCGCCGGCCTGCGCGGTCTGCTCAACCTGTTCGAATCGTGGCAGGCCGGCGCGCTGGTCAACTCGGACTTCATCATCATTGCCGCCGGCGTGCTCTCGGCGGGCATTAGCGGCATCCTCTGCATCCACTTCCTGCTGCGCTTCCTGCGCCGCCGGGGCGTGGCGGCGTTTGTGATCTATCGCGGCGTGCTGGCGGCCATCGTCGTGGCGGTTGCACTCTACCGAGGCTAGGCGACGCATGACGGTGAAGGCACTGGCGAGACGCCTGGTGTTGCCGCTGCTGGTTGCGCTGCTGGCGGCCGGTTGCGACGACGTTTCGCTCAACACGCCCGAGCCGGTGACCCTTGTGATCTCCGGCTCAACGACCATGCGCCCTGTGCTCGAGGAGCTCTCCGACGCCTTCAGCCGCCAGTACCCCGAAGTGCTCTTCGACCTGCGCGGCGGCGGCTCGACTCTGGGCGAAGAGCAGGTGCGCGCCCGCACGGTGACGCTCGGCGCTTCGACGCTGCTGCCGCCGACCGACGCAAACGGCGCGCCCGTAGCCGATGGACTGCAGCGCGTGCCGATTGGCCTCGACGGCGTGGCGATTGTGGTGCACCCCACCAACCCCACACCCAACCTCACACTGCTCAACCTGCGCGACCTCTACGCCGGCACGGTGCTGGACTGGGTGCAGGTGGGCGGCGACAGCGGTGAGATTCTGCTGGTGAGCCGCGAGGAGGGCAGCGGCACGCGCGCAACCTTTGAGTCGCGCGTGATGGGCGAGGAGCCTGTCTCGTTGACGGCGGTGGTGATGCCCACAGCCGCCGATGTGGTGGCTTATGTTGCGGAGACACCCGCCGCCATCGGCTACGTCTCGCGTGCCTATGTGCGCGACCTGCTCGACGCCGACAGCGCCAACGATGCCGCCGTGGGCGTGCGCGTGGTGCCGGTAGAGGGCGTGCTGCCCACGATCGAGACCATCGCCCGCCAGGGTTACTTCCTGATCCAGCCCCTTTACCTGGTTGCGCGCGACGCCCCCACCGGCCGCGTGCGCCAGTTCCTCGACTTCGCCGTCAGCCCCGCCGGCCAGCAGCTCGTGGCGCGCTACCACGCGCCGGTAAGATAAAGCGGATCGAGAAGCGAGAAGCGAGAAGAGTGCAGTCGCCGGCGTTTCAGTTCTTACGCAAAGATGCAGAGCGCCCGGCTGACACAATGTCAGCCGGGCGTGTTCGTGGCACTGAAATGAAGACCCACCAAGACACGCCTGCTCCGCAAGTGTCGGCTGTCTTCTCGCTTCTCGCTTCTCGATCGGAGGTTACGGCACCCCAACATTCACGGTAATCCGGTCGATGTTGTTGTTGGCGACGCCGACGGACTGGTGGATCAGGCCACCCCACCAGACGGTGGTGCCCACCGGCGGCTCTTCATCGATCACGATGCAGCCGTTAACCACGCCGCGCTCGCCGGGCATCAGGTAGTACTGCTCCCGGCCGTCAATGATGCGCATCTCCAGGTCTTCCTTGCGGCCAATCGCCCAGCGGTAGGGGAAGTCGACGCCTGTGGTGTCGAAGTTGATGCCGAAGCGCCAGACGCCCGCCTGCTGAAACCAGGATTCATCCCCCACGCGCTCGCTCTCGCGCGCCGCCAGCGTGTTCGAGTTCTCGGCGAAGCGGTACTCTGCGCCGGGCCAGGGGCCGCTGGTGCGGATCGGCACCGCGCTCTCGTTCACCACTACGGTCTCGAAACAGAGCTTGCCGTCCATCGGCACAAAGACGGTGCGGTTCACTTCGTCCTGCCACTGAATCTCGGCGCCGGCGACATCGGCGCGCGGCTTGCCGCCCTCCTCGATCGTCAGCGGGCGCACCACGCGCACGGCGTTGCCGGCCAGGTCGCGCGCCTCGGCGATCACCTGGTAGTCGCCGTCGGGCGGGGGCTCGGCGTTCAGGTCCACGCCGCCCTCGTAGCGCAGGTCATGGTTGCCGGCCTCGGTCACCTCGACGTCGCCCGGCGTTTCGGCCAGATAGTAGCGCAGGGTGGGCTCGTTGGGGTCGATGACGTAGACGAGCATGCTGGCCACATCCTTGGCCAGGTTGTAGCTCACGCTCACCCAGTCGTCGCGCAGGCCGTCCTGGTTGGGGCGGAAGACCTCGGGCACGACGGCGAAGTTGTTGAGCAGCGGCAGCTCGGAATCGCCGCCGGTAAGCGTGATCGTGCCCGTCACGGCGCTGGTGGCGCCGGCGTCGTCGGTGGCCTGAATGCGCCATGTGTAGAGCCCGTCGGCGAGCACCTGGCTGAGAATCTCCTGTACACCGCCCTCGGTCTCCAGCGTCCGGGGGTCGTCAATCACGCCGCCCCAGAGCACACTGTAGTCGCCGGGGGCGCGCCGCTGGCCCTCGCGGAAGGCAAAGCGCTCGCCCTCCTCGTTGGTGAAGGAGATGTCGAGCATGGCGGGACGGCGCAGGCTGTAGCGGATCTCGGTGGCGTCGTCGGCGCCGTCGGCGTTGGGCGAAATGGCGTCGGGCGCCATGCTCACGTCGTGGAGTAGGGGACCGACAGCAAGGTCGAGCTGGCCGCAGCCGGCGAGCAAGAGCGCGCCGACCGTTAGCGTGCCGAGCAGGAGTGCCCAGCGCATCGTGCGGTACAGGGGGGAGAGAGACGGGAACATTGCAAAAGTCCAGTGATAGGCCGGCGGCGGATGCTGGCCGGCGAAAGTGACGTCTTACTCGAGGATTGCCTGCACGTCGGTGAGAACCAGATCGGCGGCGCCGGCGACGGGCAGGGGCGTTGCGTTGGGGTCGTTGGCGTCAAAGACGCGCAGGGTCAGGGTATAGCGGCCGGCGGCCGGTTCGGGGCCAAGCCAGTCAGCAGCCGCAAAGCGCCCCATCACCACCTCGTCGGCCGCCCAGCGGAAGCTGGGATAGTTGTAGCCGCCCAGCCGACGCCCGGGAATCTGGGCCACCGGCGTGCCGTCGGGTCGCGCAACGCTGAGCGCCACCTGCAGGTCGCGAGCGCCCAGGTCGGCGGCGGGCTGCCAGAAGAGCAGCAGGTCGCCGTTATCGAGCGCATGCAGGCCGACGAGTGTGACCGCATCGCCGAAAGTGAGCTCGATCGGGCGCGAGATGGGCGGTTCGTCGCGGATGCGTTCGAGGCGCACGCGCGACCAGCGGCGCAGCGAGAGCTGATTGAAGCGTGCGCTCGATCCCTTTTCGCGCCCGCCCAGCTCGAGCTGCACGGGTACGACGCCGTTGGGGTCCACCACCTCGTCCTGCCAGCCGACGAGCCAGGCGCCGCCGGCGTCGGTGAGGGCGGCGCGGATGGGGGCGGCCGTCTCGGCGAAGGTGAGCACGTGGTTCACGTCGAGCACGTCGATCGCGGGCAGGCGCGTGGCTGGGATGTCGGGTGCATAGTACTCCCAGACGGGCCAGGCGTGGCCGCTGACGAGAAAGACCGACTCTCCCTCCTGCAGGCGCGGGCGCAGGAACTCGGTGAGCTGGCGCCACTGTGCCTTGGCGTAGCGCGGCTGCGTGAACCAGTTGCTCGTCGACCAAACGAAGATGCCGAGCAATCCGGCTATAGTCAGTAGCCCCAGCGCTTGCTGCCATCGCCAGCGCCGGCTCGCCCCGTCACCTGCCGCACCGGCCCGATGGACGAGCGCATCGGCCAGCTGCGCCCAGATCAGCAGCAGGCCGGGCAGTGCGGCAAAGACATAGCGCACATTGAACTTGGGCGTGAACCAGGCCAGCGCCAGCACGGCGCTCACAGGCACCAGCAGCCAGAGCGCGCCCACGCGCAGCGCCAGCCGCCGCTGCGGCGCGCGCCGCCAGAGCAGAAGTGCGCCGGCGGTGGTAAGGGCGAGCACAACCAGCGCCGGCAGCAGCGCCGCCGCTTCGGGCAGCGTCTCGCCGCCAACAAAACGGGCGGCGGTCTCGCTCAGCGCCTCGCCCAGTTTGAGCCGTCCCTGCCAGTAGCTGCTGTCATCACCCAGGCGGCGCAGCATGATCACGGCCCAAGGCGCAAAGGCCAGCGCCGCCAGCCCGTGGGCAGCGGCAAAGCGCAGACGCTGCCGGCTCCACTCGTTCGCGTCGAGCACGCGCAGCCCTTGCCCCGGCCAGAGCCAGGCGAGCGCCAAGGCGCCGATCACAAAGCCGGCGAAGTAGTGGGTGTAGAGCGCCAGCGTCGCCCAGAGCGCATAGAGCAGCCAGCGCCGCCAGGAAATCGCCCCTTGCAGCGCCGGCGCCAGCGCCACCCCGGCGGCCAGGCAGAAGGCAAGCAGCAGGGTATACATGCGCGCTTCCTGCGCGTAGTACACCAGGAGCGGGTGCAGCGCCAGCAGCAGCGCGGCCCAGAATGGCGTCCAGTCGCGAACGTCCTCGCGAGCAGTCGCGTGCGGGCGCAGGGCGGCCGCCAGCCGCGCCGCCAGCGCCACTGCGACTGTGGCCGCCGCCGCCGAGAGCCAGCGCAGTGCCCACTCGCTCCAGCCCAGCAGGCTGCCCACGGCGCGCACGCCCAGGTAGTAGAGGGGCGGCTGAATGTCGGCCGCCGTCCATGCTGCCAGCTCGCGCACGGGCAGCCGGGCAACCATGGCCGTCACCCCCTCGTCGTACCAGAGACTCTGCGCGCCCAGGCGCAGGGTGGCCAGCGCAAAGGCAACCAGCAGCGCGCCCAGCAGGGCCATTCGCATGGCGCTGCTCTGGGCGGCCGCCTGTACAGCAACGTGGCTGCGCGCATCGGTCGGCACATCGGTCGGCGCATCGATCGGCGCAGCACTGCGCGGCGAACCGGCGGCGGGCAACTGCGACGGCAGACCGCCGCTCATGCGCTCCGCTCCTCATCGAGCGCTACCGCAGGCAGACCGCCACTCAGCGGCGCGCTGCTCAATGGTGTGCCGCTTGCGGGCAGGGCAACAGGCCGTGCACCGGCCGGCTTGCGCCCCAGCCACGCCGCCAGCAGCGCCATGATCACCTCGCCCGCCAGCGTCCACAGGCGCATGGCCAGCGCCGCCACCGTCACCAGCGGGCCGGCCATCACCGTAGCCAGCAGCACGTAAAGGGCGCCTTCGCGCACACCAAAGCCGCTGGGCAGGATGATGCTCAGGAAGCCGACCTCGTACGCGATTGGGTAGGCGAGCACCAGGTGCGGCGCGAGGCGCGCCATCTCTTCAGCTGCAAAGGGCGTCATGCCGAAGGTGAGCGCCGCAAAGCTCGCGCCCCAGAGCAGCCAGTTGCCCGCCGCCGCCGTCGTTACCAGCAGCAGCCGCCCGCGCCCAAAGTCGGCCTGCAGTGGCAGCCGCTTGGCGCGCACCAGCAGCCAGTCGAGCCCGGCCACCAGCAGGCGTGGCAATGCGACCAGCAGTACGATCGGGAGCAGCAGCGCCAGCAGCAGCGGCAGCGTGGCAGCGCCGGGGCCACCTTGCGGGGCGAGCAGCCCCCAGTTGCCCGTCGCCCACAGGTAGGCCGCCGCCAGCGGACCAACCGAAACCAGGTTGATGAGCTGATAGAGGAGGACACTGGTCACCGTCAGTTCGGGGCGGATGCCGCGTTCCTGGGCGGCGAGCGTGATGCTGAGCGGCTGCCAGATGTTGCCGGGGATGTAGCGCACGATCGCCGAGATGAACCAGATGCGCGCCGCGGGCAGGTAGGGCAGCCGCGCGCCCAGCATCTTCAGCAGCGCGCGCCAGACGCCGATCTCGACCGCCCAGCTCGCCAGCATCAGCAGCGCCGAGAGCGCGAGCCAGCCGGGGTGCAGACGCCATTCCATCCCGCGCAGCGCGGGCGCCTGCTGCACGACGAAGAGGATGATGAAGATCGCGGCGGCTATCGCCAGGATTGGCTGCAGCCAGCGCAGGAGCTTGCGCATGGAATTCGGGTCCACTCTGCCACCGAGCGCAGGGCGCAACGGTGGGCCGGCGCCATCCGTGGCGCCGCACCCGCATACGCTAACACGGATGGCGGCCGAAACCGAAACCTTCGGCGCTTCGTGCTCGTTTGCGTCTACGGCGGCCGTTCTGTTGTGCAGTTCGGCGCGGCTGCCGTGCGCAGCTCAGCGCTGCTGCTTTGACATTCCAGTCACTGCGCCTTACCATCGCATCACAGAGTGCTTAGCTAGAGAGCGAAACCTATGGCGCAGGCCACAGACCGTGTGAACCCGATTCAGACGCAGCGCGAGAGAGAGCAGGCGGCCGCGCCGCACGACGGCAGCACTGCGGCCACCTACTCCTACCGCTACCCCCACCCTGCGGTCACGGTTGACACCGTCGTCTTTGCCTTCTTCGACAACGACCTGCAGGTGCTGCTGATCCAGCGCGGCGGCGAGCCCTACGCCGGGCTGTGGGCGCTGCCGGGCGGCTTTGTGCACATCGACGAAGGGCTGGAGGCGGCAGCGGCGCGCGAGCTGGCCGAAGAGACGGGCGCGCACGGCGTCTACCTTGAGCAGCTCTACTCCTTCGGCACGCCCGATCGCGACCCGCGCGAGCGCGTGATCACCGTTGTCTACTTTGCCCTCGTCTCGGAGGACCAAGTGAAGGGGCTGCACCTGCGCGGCGACAGCGACGCCCAAGAGGCGCGCTGGTGGAGCACGTCGGCGCCGCCGCCGCTGGCCTTCGACCACAGCGCGATCCTGCAGTACGCCGTGCAGCGGCTGCGTTGGAAGATGGAATGGACGGCGGTGGCCTTTGAACTGCTGCCGCCCGAGTTCACACTCTCACACCTTCAGCGCGTCTACGAGCGAGTGCTGGACGAGAAGCTCGACAAGCGCAACTTCCGCCGCAAGACGCTGGCGCTTGACATTCTGGAAGAGACGGGCGAGTTGTCGCGCGGCGGCCACCGTCCGGCGCGCCTCTACCGCTTTACGCGCAAGGCGATCGAGCTGGAGCTTGCACGCCGCCGCTTCCCCTAAAGGGATATCGCACTGGAATCTGCGCTGGCACTTCTGTCGCTCCAGTGAGAAGTGATGATGAAATCTGCGGATTTCATCGTGAGCAGAGGATTGGCGCGCGGCGGGCGAGCGTGGGCCGCCGGTCCTGCCCTCGCCCGGCTCAGCGCTGCGTTCTGCGCGAAACTGCAACGATCGGCTCGCGCCTGTGTGAGCCTCTATCGCACTTGTGCCCGGCTTGCAGCGCACCGAACGCTGCGCCGCGCGTCCGTTGCCCCCCTCAGCTACTATGCCCACGCTGCAGCCAACGCGGCCTACACGCCGCATGAACTCTACCACCAGCTCGCGCGCGACGCGCGTGGTATGGCCTGGGCTGCTCGCCCTGGCGCTGATTGTTGTCGCCGTGCTGCTTGCGAATGGGCTGCCCCGCCTGGCAAACCTGGTGGCTGCGCGCCGCGCGCCGGCCGGCGTGGTCGCAGCGCCGGCGCAGACCGAAATCGTCTACGTTTCGCCGGCGCTGCCACCCACCAGCAAGCCGGGCGCCTGCAGCGCCGGCTCGCTCTTCTCGCCGCGCGCCGACGCCTGGCGCTGCACCGTGCAGAGCGCCATCTTTGACCCCTGCTTCGAAACCGCGGCCCCCGTTGCCGCGTCGGTGGTGATCACGCCCGGCGTTCCGCAGCCGGCGGCAACCGGCGCCATCGTCTGCGGCGCCGAACCGCTCAGCGGCGCGCCGGGCTTCGTGGTGCGCGATGCCCTGCCGCCCGCCGACACCGCGTCCACCACCCCGGCCATCAACGCATCCACGCTCGAGTCGATCGCCTACAGAATTGACCTGTTGGGCGCGCCCGTAACGCTGACGCGTGGCCAGTTCTACGTGCCGTGGGTCGAATCGACGCAGGGCAGCCTGCTGGTGGGGCTGAGCGAGCTGCGCGCCGCCGGCGACCTTGACGGTGACGGCGACGAGGACCAGGCCGTGCTGCTGGTGGCCGACGCCGCCGACGACCGCATGTTCATCTATGTGGGCGCGGTGGTGAACGATGACGGCGTGCCGCGCGCCTCGGCCACGCTGCGGCTGGGTGACCGCGTGAAGGTGGACAACCTTGAGGTGGAGAACGGGCAGATTGTGGTGACGCTGACCACGCACACCAGCGACGACCCCGCCTGCTGCCCCACGCTCGACGCCGAGTACCATTACGTGCTGGCCGGCGACGCGCTGACGCAGATTGTGGACGGCTGGCGGCTGGAGCTGGCCGGCGGCGTACAGTGCCAGCCGGTGGAGGCGCAGGCGGCCGGCGGCGGTGTGGGCTTTGCCTACCAGTGCAGCGACGGCTCGTGGCTCAACCGGGGGCTGCTGCCGGGCCAGGTCTGGCAGGCGCTGGCTGCGGGCTCGAGCAGCGCGGGCAGCGTTAACGCCGAACCACGCTGGGTGCCTGTGGTGCGCGTCTGGCAGTAGCGGCCGCGCGCACTGACGGAAATGCAGCGTGCCGGGCGCGGGTGCCCGGCACTTCTGTTCCGGCGCACCCGGCGCGAAGATGCTTCTGCCGCCGCAGGTGGGCAAAAAGTTGCCGCGGCCCCTGTTGCCCTGTATACTCCCAATGTTCAGGCTGCCGCGTGCGCACAGGCGCAACGCAGGCGCCGGCTGCCGGCTCTTCGGCGCAGCACATGGTTCCGCTTCGATTCCAAGGACTTCTCCGATGGCAACAACTTCCGATCTGCGCCGCGGCCAGCTGATCCGCTACAACGGCTCGCTTTACCGCGTGGTGGAGTACGAGCACATCAGCCCCGGCAACTGGCGCGCCTTTGTGCGTCTGCGCCTCAAGAACTTCGAGAACGGCAAGGTGATTGAAGACCGCGTGCGCGCCGGCTCGGAGATTGAGATCGTCAACGTCGAGACGCGGCAGGCGCAGTTCCTCTACGGCGACGGCGTCAGCTACCACTTCATGGACAACCAGAACTTCGACCAGATCGAGCTGCCCGTCGATGTGGTGGCCGAGCAGATGCGCTTTGTGCGCGAGAACGAGAACGTCGACCTGCTGGTGCTCGAGAACGGCACTGTGCTCGACGTGGAGCCGCCCACCTTCGCCGTGCTGCGCGTGGTGGAAGCAGGCGTGGCCGTGCGCGGCGACACCGCAACCAATGTGCTCAAGAAGGCGACGCTGGAGACCGGCGCAATCGTCGATGTGCCCGGCTTCGTGAAGGAAGGCGACCTGCTGCGCATCGACACCCGTTCGGGCGAGTACGTCGAGCGCGCCAAGGAGTAGCCACCGCAGCAGCTTTGTTGCACAACCGGGGCGCGCGCCTGAGCATCAGGCGCGCGCCTTTTCACACCCCAGACCGCTGGACTCAAACGATGGATGGAGGAGACCCATGAAGGCTCTGCTCGAGAAGCTGCAAATTGGCGAGAGCAACCCCGGCGCATGCTGGGGCCCCGACGGCTGGATCGACGAACCAGGCGGCGCGCCGCTCGTCTCGTACAACCCCACCACGGGCGCGCCGATCGCGACCGTGCGCCAAACCAGTGCCTCCGGCTACGAGGCGGTGGTGGACCACGCACAGGCCGCCTTCGCCGGCTGGCGCATGACGCCGGCGCCCAAGCGCGGGCTGCTGGTGCGCGACCTGGGTACGGCGCTGCGCGAAAACCTCGAGCCGCTGGGCGAGCTGGTGACGCTCGAAATGGGCAAGATTCGCGCCGAAGGCATCGGCGAAGTGCAGGAGATGATCGACATCTGCGACTTCGCACTGGGGCTCTCGCGGCAGCTCTACGGCCAAACCATGCATTCCGAGCGGCCGGGCCACCGCATGTACGAGCAGTGGCACCCGCTGGGGCCGATCGGCATCATCACCGCCTTCAACTTCCCCGTCGCCGTCTGGGCGTGGAACGCGGCGCTGGCCGCCGTCTGCGGCGACACGATGGTCTGGAAGCCGTCGCCGGTGACGCCGCTGACGGCCATCGCCGTGCAGCAGATCGCCAACCGGGTGATGGCCGACCACGGTCTCTCCGGCATCTTTACGCTTGCGATCGGCAGCAACGAGGAGGTGGGCGAGCGCATGCTGGACGACGCCCGCCTGCCGCTGATCAGCTTCACCGGCTCGATCCGCGTGGGGCGGCATGTGGCGCAGCGGGTGGCCGCACGCCTGGGCCGCTCGCTGCTCGAGCTGGGCGGCAACAACGCTATCATCGTCAGCGAAGACGCCAACCTCGACATGGCGGTGCGGGCGATCGTCTTCGGCGCGGTGGGCACAGCGGGCCAGCGCTGCACCAGCACGCGCCGCATCATTGCCCACAGCTCGATCGTCGACGCGCTCGTCGAGCGGCTGGCGCGCGCCTACGCCACCGTACCCATGGGCGACCCGCTCTCCCCCGGCACCCTGCTTGGCCCGCTCGTCAGTGAGCGCTCGGTGCAGGCCTATGCGGCGGCCATCGCCCGCGCCCAGGCCGAGGGCGGCACGCTGGTGGCCGGCGGCCAGGCGCGCCCCGATGTTGGCCCGCACTTTGTGGAGCCGGCGATCCTGCGCATGCCGGGGCAGTCACCGCTGGTCTGCGACGAGACCTTCGCGCCGATCCTCTACGTGTTGAGCTACGAGACGCTGGATGAGGCGCTGGCGCTGCACAATGGCGTGCCGCAGGGGCTGAGCAGCGCCGTCTTCACCACCAGCCTGCTCACGGCCGAGCGCTTCCTCTCGCACGAGGGGTCGGACTGTGGCATTGCCAACGTGAACATCGGCACGAGCGGCGCCGAGATTGGCGGCGCGTTCGGCGGCGAGAAGGAGACGGGCGGCGGTCGTGAGAGCGGCAGCGATTCGTGGAAGGCCTACATGCGCCGCCAAACCAACACAATCAACTGGAGCACGAGCCTGCCCCTGGCCCAGGGCATCCAGTTCGGATAGCGCCTCGCCGCCACCCCCGGATCGAGATGAAGACGCCCGGCCGAGTCGACTCGGCCGGGCGATTCTCTCTCTGCACACAACTGCGAATAACGAGCTGTACACGGAAAAAGCGGAAACTACGGAAACAACGGGTGCTGCACTGCCAACGCTGTTGCTGTTCAGTAGTTTCCGTTGTGTCCGTTGTTTCCGTGTACCTTTTGCCGTTGGCTGTTATGCCGGCGGATCAGGCCGGCGCGGGCGCGGGCAGGCCGGCCAGGGTGGCGCCGGCGTGGCCCGCGCTGCGCTGCACTACCTCTTCCTGGCGGCGGAACTGGCTCATGTAGAGGTCGTAGTAGACGCCCTGCAGGGCCAGCAACTGCTCGTGCGTGCCCCGCTCCACCACCTCGCCCGCCACCAGCACCAGCACCTGGTCGGCGTTGCGGATCGTGCTCAGGCGGTGGGCGATCACAAAGCTCGTACGCCCGGCCAGCAGCTGCTCGAGCGCGGCCTGAATCTGGCGCTCGGTGCGCGTGTCGACGCTGCTCGTCGCCTCGTCGAGGATCAGGATGCGCGGGTTGGCCAGGGCGGCGCGGGCAATGCTCAACAGTTGGCGCTGGCCCTGGCTCAGGCCGCCGCCACGCTCGCCCAGAATCGTGTCGTAGCCCTCGGGCAGCCGCTCGATGAAGTCGTGGGCGCGCGCCAGAGCGGCGGCGGCCTTCACCTCGTCGTCGCTGGCGCCGGGGCGGCCGTAACGGATGTTGTTCGCCACCGTGTCGCTGAAGAGGAAGGTATCCTGCAGCACGACGCCGATCTGCGTGCGCAGGCCGGAAAGCTGCACGCTGCGCACGTCGACGCCGTCAATCGTCACCGCGCCGCCGGTCACATCATAGAAGCGGGGCAGCAGGTTCACCAGCGTCGTCTTGCCGGCGCCGGTGGGGCCAACGATGGCGATCGTCTGGCCCGGTTCGGCGGTCAGGCTCAGGTTGCGCAGCACCGGTTCGCCCTTCTTGTACTCGGCGCTCACGCGGTCGAAGACCACGCGACCCACAATCTCGGGCATGGGCTTGGCATCCGGCCGCTCGACGATATCGGGCTGCGTGTCGAGCAGGTCGAAGATGCGCTCGGCGCCGGCGACGGCGCTCTGGATGTTGGTCCACATGATGCTGATCTGGGCGATGGGGCCGTTGAAGCGCTGCACGTAGCCCACAAAGGCCACGATCAGGCCGATGGAGACGAGCGAACCGCCGATGGGCGCGCCGCGCAGCAGCGCCAAACCGCCGACGCCGGCTACCAGGCCCAGCGCGGCGTAACCCAGCGCCTCGAGCGTGGGGGAGAGCGCAGCGGTGAAGGCGACGGCGCGGATGTTGGCGTCGCGGTTCTTGGCGTTGGTGGCCTGGAAGCTCTCGATGTTTGCTTCTTCGCGGCTGAAGGCCTGCACCTCGCGCACGCCCGAGATGCTCTCTTCGAGCTCGGCGTTGACGTTGCCGATCTCCTTGCGCGTGCGACGGAAGGCGCGCCGCGCCTGCCCGCTGAACCAGAGCGTGGCCACTACCATCAGCGGCACCACGGCCAGGCTCACCAGCGCATAGGCCCAGTTCAGACGCAGGATCACCCACGCGATCCAGATCATGACGATGGCGCCGCTCAGCACCTGCACCAGCGCAAAGCTCATCGCTTGCTGGATGGTGCTGACGTCGTTCGTGATTCGGCTCATCAGGTCGCCCGTCTCGACGCGGGCGTAGTAGCCGAGCGAGAGGCGGTTGAGGTGGCGGAAGAGTTCGGTCTGCAGCCCGCGCAGCACATGCTGGCCGATCCACGCCATCAGGTAGAACATCAACCCTGCGCTGATCGCGCCGATGATCGAGAGCGCCACCAGCCAGAGCGCGAGCCGCCCCAGCCCGCGCAGGTATTCGGCCTGGCTGGAGCCTGCGGGCAGGTCGCTCCAGGTGCAGTTGCTGGCGGCGGCGCTGGGTTGGGCTGCGGCGGCTTCGGCGCCCGTCGCGGCGCCGGCGCTGCTCTCGGTGGGTGCGGCGGCCGCGTCTGCGCCTGCGGCGGGAGCGGCGACAAAAGTGCCGGCCAGCGCGGGCGTTACAAAGCAATCAAAGGCCTGGCCGGTCAGCTGCGGCGTCACCACCTGCGAATAGGAGTTGAGCAGCAGCAGGACCAACACACCCACCAGCAGCAGCCAGTAGGGGCGGAAGTAACCGAAGAGCCGGCTGAGCGTGGCGCCCACGTTGCGCGGCTTGGTCACTTCCTGTTCGAGCATGCCTCGCGGTCCCATCATGGCTGGTTGGTCGCTTTCTGCTCAGCCGCGCGGGCGGCGGAAGTCTCTGTCAGGGCGGGGGCGCTGCCGTTGCCGGGGGCGCTGCCGTTGCCGGTGGAGGCAGGCGCGGCGCCGTCGCCGTCAAAGTCGGGGTGCTGCGGCGTGGCGTCTTCCACCAGTTGGCTGCGGTAGATGTCGGCGTAGATCGCGCTCTCCTCCATCAACTCCTCGTGGCGGCCGACGGCGGCCACGCGCCCCTTGTCGAGCACGACGATGCGGTCGGCGTTGAGGACGGTGCTGATGCGCTGGGCGATGACGAAGGTGGTGCGCCCCTTCATCAGTTGGTCGAGCGCCTGCTGGATGATGGCCTCGGTGGCGACGTCGACACTGCTCGTCGAGTCGTCGAGGATGAGGATGCGCGGGTCGAGCAGCAGGGCGCGGGCAATGGCGATGCGCTGCTTCTGCCCGCCCGAAAGGGTTGTGCCGCGCTCGCCCACCGGCGTGTTGTAGCCCTCGGTGAAGCTGGAGATGAAGTCGTGCGCGGCGGCCGAACGTGCGGCCTGTTCGACTTCGGCGTCGGTGGCGTCGGGGCGACCAAACGCAATGTTGTCGCGAATCGAGCCCGTAAAGAGGTTCGTCTCCTGCAGCACGATGCCGATCTGGGTGCGCAGCGATTCAATGGTGACGTCGCGCACATCGTACTCATCGACGCGAATCCGCCCCTCCGTGACGTCGTAGAAGCGGGGGATCAGGTTGATGAAGCTGCTCTTGCCGCTGCCCGTGGCGCCGAGCACAGCGATCGTCTCGCCGGGGTGTGCCACCAGGTTGATGCCGGCGAGCACGGGGTCGCTGCTGCCAAAGTAGCGGAAACCCACGTCCTCGAAGGCGACAGCGCCGCGCACCGGCGGCAGCGTGATGGCGCCGGGCTTGTCCACCACCTCGTTCTTGGCGTCCACAATCTCGAAGACGCGGTGGGCGCTGGCGGTGGCCTGGCTCATCTGCGAGATGATCATGCCCAACTGGCCCAGGGGGAAGAAGACGTAGATGAGGTAGAGCGAGAACTTCTGCCACTCACCCACGGAGAGCGTGCCGGCGATGATCTGGCGGCCGCCGAAGTACAGTACGGCGTTCTGGCCCAGCCCCATGATCAGGAAGATCACCGGGAAGAGGAAGCTGAGCACAGCCGAGACGCGAATCTGCTGGCTCATCAGGTCGGTGGCGGCGCGCTCGAAGCGCACCTCTTCGTGCGGCTCGCGCGCAAAGGCCTTGACGACCTTGATGCCCTGCAGCGCCTCTTGCAGCACGGTGTTGAGCGCAGAGAGGCGCGCCTGCACCTTGGCGAAGAGCGGCTGGGTGACGCTGCCGAAGACCATGAAGGAGATCATCGCGATCGGCAGCACGGGCGCGATCACCAGCATCAGCCGCCAGTTGGTAAGCAGCAGCATCGTCAGCGCGCCCACCAGCAGAATGAGTGCGCCAGTGGCCATCAGCAGGCCCTGGCCAATGAACATGCGCACCTTTTCGACGTCGTCGGTGGCGCGAATCATGAGCTGGCCGGTGCGGTTGCGGTCGTGGTAGCTGAAGCTGAGGCGCTGAATCTTGGCAAAGAGCTCGTTGCGCAGGTCGAAGGCTACGCCCTGGCTGGCCGATTCGGACATAAACGCCTGCGCGAACGAGAAGAGGCCGCGGGCGACGGCGAAGAGCAGGATCAGCGCCACAGCCCAGATCAAGCCGCTCTGGGGGTTGGCCAGGTTGGTTGCCTGTTCCATCGTCATGCCGGCCTGGCGCAGAATCTGCTCCTGCATGGCGGGGGGCGCGACGGCCAACTGCTGGGCGGCCGCGCCGCGCGCTACGGCGTCGAGGATGCGCTGCACCATCTGGGGCACCAGCAGCTGCGCCGCAATGCTGATGATGAGCGAGATGTAGGCAATTGCCGTGGCGCGCCGGTAGTGGCCCATGTAGCGGATGGCGCGCACCAACTCCTTCATGCTGCCCTGGCGCGGCGGCCGTTCGCCTGCGCCACGAGCGTTGCGCCCGCCGCGCGCCGCCTGCGCGCGCGGGGTGGAACCTGCCTGTACGGTCATATGCTCCGGACTCCGTTCTGCCGTTCTGCGTTCCAGGAGGTACACACTGGAGGGCGGGTGCGTGTGAAGATCGTTTGCAGCGGCGCGTGGCCACGCTGGCCGCGCGTCCCCAGTCAGCGGTACAATGGGACCTTGTGTGGTTGCGCGCCGTTGCGCGAAGGGGCGTCTGGCGGGTGCAAAGCGCGCCGCGCGCAGAAAGTGTGTAACCTGTCTATCGTGGCGGAGAGCCCCTGCTTTGTCAAGTCAGCGGGCTTCCCAGTTTTCCGCGATTCGTTGCGGAACCAAGCGCGCCGCCCGCTTCGCCCCTGCCTGTTGAAACCAACCCGCTGCGCCCCGTCGCGCCCTGCCGAAACCCTGTGCGGCGCCTGGAAGGACCCTGCATGTTCGCCGGAATTCTGCCCGCCCTGCGCTCCTACCCGCAGGATGTGCGCCGCATCATCGCTGTCGCCGCCATCATCGGCTTCACGATCGACGGTGTCTTCCCGGTCATCTTCAACCTCTACATTCTGCGCATGGGCTATGGTCCCGATTTTGTGGGGCTGGTCAACTCGGTGGCGCTGGTGGTCTTCTCGTTCGGCAGTCTGCTTGCGGGCGCGGTGGGCATGCGCTTTGGCGCGCGCAACACCATGGTTGCCGGCGTGGCGGTTTCGCTGTTCAGCACCGTGGCGCTGGCCGTGACGGACCTGCTGCCGGCCGGCCTGCGCCCCGGCTGGCTGATGGTGATGTTCTCGCTGCTCTACCTTGGCGTGGGGCTCTTCTTCGTAAACTCGGCGCCCGCGGTGGTGAATCTGACGCCGGTGGGCGAACGCGCGCGCGTCGTCTCGGTGCAGAGTGCGATCGGCAACTTCCTCGCCTTCATTGGCGGGCCGCTGGCCGGCTTCATTCCCGTGCTGCTGGCGGGGGCGCTGGGCTGGTCGCTGAGCGACCCGGGCACCTACCGCATGCCGCTGCTGATATCGGGCGCGATGTTTGTGCTGGCGCTGGCCTGGATCCTGCGCGTCGCGCCGGCTTCGGGCAGCGCCGAGGCCGTGCAGGGAGAGCCATCGCCCGAGCGCGGGGCGCCGACGGTGGCGATCGCCTTTGGCAGCACGCTGGCCATGCTCTCGATCATCCGCTTCCTGCAGGCGGCGGGCACGGGCGCGGGGCTCACCTTCTTCAATGTCTACATGGATGACGGGCTGGGGGTCTCGCCCCAGTACATCGGGCTGATGGTGGCGGCGTCGCGCCTGCTCGCTGTCTTTGCGGCGCTGCTGGTGCCGGCGCTGGTGCGCAAACTGGGGGCAGCCAACGCTGCGGTGGCCGGTGCTTCGGTGGTGGCGCTGAGCATGCTGCCGCTGGCCCTGGTCCCAATCTGGTGGGTGGGCGGCGCCGGCTTCATGATGCTCAACGCGGCAACGTCGGTGCGCTACTCGGCCTACTTCGTCTATATGATGGCGGTGACGCCGCCCCGCCTGCGCACGGCGATGGCCGGCGCCGGCGAGTTTTCGGGCGGTATGGCCTTTGCCGCGATCTCGCTGGTGGGCGGCGTGGTGATCGTGCGTTACGGCTACCCCCAGCTCTTTCTGGCGGCGGGCGCGATTACGGCGGTGGGCGTGCTGCTCAACTGGGGCTATGCCGCGTGGCGCCAGGGGGTTGAGGCGCGCCACCCCGCCCCGACCGAAGACGAAGCGCTGCTTGCGGCCGAAGCTGTGCTCTTCGACAGCCCTGCAACACCCGGCCTGGCGGCCGAGGCCGAACTTGAAGCGTCGGTGGTCGCCGCCCTGGCCACATCCGAACTTGACCCCAACGACTGATTGCCCGGCTGATCCCCTTTAGCCAAGCAAGCGCCTGGCACATTCTTGCATGTGCGCAGCGTGCGCAATTGACACCCGCGCGCGCTTGTGATAATCTGGTGGATAAGTTCGCCCGCGGGAATAATCCTCTTCCACCCAGCTTATCTCTCGACTTCCCAATCTGATATCGTACGCGCGCCGCGCGTGCAACCGAAGTCACGAGCAGTCCGGTGCGATTCCGGCGCCTTCCGCTCGGCGAAAACAGACGCTTACCCCGCGGCGAGACTCGCTCCCGTGAGTCCGCTCTCCGTTCCCCAGCTTTTGTGATTCTGTCTTGCCGGGCGCTGCACAACGACGGCGGCGCCCACCACCCACGCCCCTGCCACGCCGGCGGGGTTCCCAAGGAGAAGAGCATATGAGCAAGAGACTGACAATGGTGTTGAGTCTGCTGGCCGTGATTGGCCTGCTGCTCGGCGCGTGCGCGGCGCCTGCCGCGCCTGCGACGCAAGCCCCCGCCGAAGAAGCTGCCGCCGAGGCTCCCGCAGAGGAGGCTGCTGCCGAGGCGCCTGCCGCAGAGGCCGCGGCCGATGGCGACGTTGCCATCCGCTGGCGCACCCGCCCCGACAACCAGGAAGAGATCGACGTCTACCAGTCGATCAGCGACCAACTCGACGAGTCGTGGGAGGGTGTAAGCCTGGCCTACGAACCGGGTGGCAGCGAGAGCGCCTCCTACCAGGACGTGCTGCGCACCGAGATCGCCGCCGGCACCGCGCCGGACGTCTTCTGGATCCCGGGCACCGACATCGCCGACTTTGCCACGCGCGGCCTGATCCTCAACATGACCGACCTGGCCGGCGCCACCGAAGGCTACTCGGCCGACGACTTCTACCCCGGCCCCATGTACCACCTCACCTTCAACCCCGAGAACGCGACCTTTGGCGCCGACTCCGGCGCGCTGTGGGGGCTGCCCCGCGACGTCTCGACCTTCGCGCTCTACCTGAACCTGGACCTGATCGCCGAAGCCGGCGCGCCCGACCCGCGCGAGCTGGCCGCCAACGGCGAGTGGGACTGGGATGCCTTCCTTGAAGTTGCACAGGCTGTGCGCGGCCTGGGCAGCGAAATCTACGGCTACGGCGCCAACGCCTGGTGGGGCCCCTATGGCGTGTGGCTGAACTCGGCCGGCGGCGGCTTCTTCAACGAAGACCGCACCGCCTGCAACCTGAACTCGGCCGAATCGCTGGCCGGTCTCGACTTCCAGCGCTCGCTCTATCAGGACTACGACGTCGCCGTGCCCTATGGTGAGGACAGCGAGCCGCCCTTCCGCGCCGGCAACCTGGCCATGTTCCAGAACGGCCGCTGGGGCACCCCCGGTATCCGCACCGCCGAGTTCAACTGGGACGTGGTGGATCTGCCCACCGGCCCCTCGGGCACCCCGGGCAACTGGCTCTTCTGGGGCGCCTATGCTGTAAACGCCAACACCGAGCACCCCGAGCAGGCGTGGGAGTTGGTGCAGAAGCTGACGACGGCCGAGGTGCAGGGGCAGATTTCGGCCCTGGGCGCCAACATCCCCAGCCGCGTCTCGCAGGAAGCGCTGGATGCCTTCCTCACCTTCACGCCGCCGGCCAACAACCAGGCCTTCCTCAATGGCCTGGCCGCCGACCCGGCAACCGAAGGCCCGCTGTGGGCCGGCTCGTGGCCGGACTTCGACCTGGTGATGGGCCCGGCCGTGCAGGCCGTCCTCACCGGCGGCCAGACGGTGGAAGAGTTCGGCGCCACGATCTGTGACGAAGCGAACAAGGTCTTCACCGTTCAGTAAAGCATTCCGTCGTACGTTCGCATCATGAGCCTCCTGCTGGGGCGCGGAGGGTCCGCGCCCCAGCAGTTGTTTTCAACACACAGCCGTGCAGCGGCGCACCCCCGCCACGCACTGCCTTGCCTCTCCCTCCCAACCCGCAGGAGCCGCCATGACCGCACTCGCACTCACTCCCAAGCCGGCGCAGCGCGCAGCCCTTCCCGTGCTGACGCTGCTGATGGTTTGGCGGGCGCTCTTTGGGCTGGCGGCGCTGGGTGTGGCTGCGCTGCTCCTGCTGCGGCCGGCGCTCTTCGGCGGCGAGGGCTGGCCGCTCTGGCTGCGCCTGAGCCTGGTGGGCGCGCTGCTGCTGGCGGGCGCCTTCAGCCTGCTCGCCGTGGCCGACATCGGTGCACGCCGCCACCGCGGGCGCACGATCTCGCTCTTTGTGGACTACCTGGGCGTCGTGCTGGCCGTCCTCTTCTGGTTCCAGAACACCGATGCCTTTCTCTTTACGGACGGCATGGCGCCCCGCTTTGGGCGCGCGCTGCCTGCGCTGGGGCTGGCGCTGGTCGGTTATCTGATCAGCACCGTGGGCGACCGCTACGAGAACTACCCGCGCACGCGCAAGCGCTGGCAGACGGCGGGCTACAGCGTGGCGGGCGTGGGCCTGGCGCTCTTTCTGCTGCTGGTGGGGCTGCCGCAAGGGCTGTGGCACCTGCTGCGCGAATCGCTGCATGTGGCGGCGCTGCTGCCACTGCTGGCGGCGGTGCTCTTTGGGCTCGCGCTCTGGGCAATGTGGCGCGCGCCCAGCGCTGTGGCCATGAACGCCCGCCGCAAACACGAAGAGATGCTCAGCGGCTGGCTGCTGCTTTCGCCCAACCTGCTTGGCTTCATCATCTTTCTGGCCGGGCCGCTGGCGCTCTCGCTCTACTTCAGCTTCACCGATTCCGACGCCTTCAACCCGCCCAACTGGGTGGGCTTCGACAACTATGCCCGCATCCTCAACCTCACGATCAGGCCGCTCGAATCGGCCACGCAGGCAGCCAACCAAGCGCTCGACATCCAGCGCTACAGCGAGCTGACGCGCTTCACCCTCTTCGGCAGCAGCTTCATTTTGGGCGCGCAGGACAAGCTCTTCTGGATCGGCCTGCGCAACACGCTGCTCTTTACGCTGCTGGCCGTGCCGCTGAGCGTGATTCCGGCGTTGCTGCTGGCCACGGTACTCAACAGCAAGCTGCCGGGCATGAAGTTCTTCCGCGCCGTCTATTTCCTGCCCAGCATTGCCGCGGTGGTGGGCATTGCCCTCGTCTGGCAGTGGCTCTACAACTCCACGATCGGCTACATCAACTACTTCATCACGCTGGGTGTGGAGGGGCTGAACTGGCTCTTTGGCACGAATATTGTCGACCCCAACATCAACTGGCTATCGGACCAGCGCACGGCGCTGCTTTCGGTGGTGATCCTCTTTGCGTGGCAGCGCATTGGCTTCAACGTAGTGCTCTTCCTGGCCGGCCTGCAGAACATTCCGGCCATGTTGTATGAGGCGGCGACGGTGGACGGCGCCGGGCGCTGGGCGCGCTTCCGCCATGTGACGCTGCCGCTGCTGGGGCCAACGACCTTCTTCGTCGTCACCACCACCTCGATTCTGGCGCTGCAGCTCTTCGAGCAGGTCTTCATCCTCATGAACCCGCCCGAGGGGCCGAACAACTCGACGGTGACGGTGGTCTCCTATCTCTACCGCAGCGGCTTCCAGAACTTCAAGCAGGGCTACGCTTCGGCGATTGCGTGGGTGCTCTTCCTGCTGATCTTCGTCTTCACCCTCTTCCAGTTCCGCCGCCAGCGCGCCGACAGCGCCGACATCTAGGTCGGGAGCCTATTCATGAAACGATCCCTGCGTGCGGGCGACCTGATTGCCAATACCGTGGCCTATGTGGTGCTGATTGGCTTTGCGCTGGTCATGATCTTCCCCTTTGTCTATATGTTGACGACCTCGTTCAAGACGCCGGCCGACACCTTCCGCTATCCCCCGCGGCTGCTGCCGCGCGACCCGGTGACGCTGCAGGTGGAGGGCGCCGAGGAGCCGCTGCCGCTCTACTTTGTGGAGGTCGACGGCGAGCGCAAACAGTTTGTGCTCGAGGAAGAGAACATTCGCATCGGCCTCTTTGTGGATCCGACAAACCCCGGCGTGCCGCAGAACGTGCGCCTGAGCGAGGTGCGCCCCACCGGCGGCGCCATGAACCAGTCAACTGTGGTCTACGAAGGGGAGGAGCAGAAGCTCTTTGACGTGCCGCTGGATGGCACACGCGCCGAGGATGACACCGACGATGCCACGGTGGTGCCGATGGTGCAGGTGGGGCAGACGACGGTTGGGCGCTTTGTCAACCCCGAGGACCCCGAGCAGGTGATCTACCAGAACGTGCGCCTGAGCACACCGGTGGAGCGGCTGACCTGGCACCCGCAGAACTACACCGATGTCATCCGCATGCGCAACCTCGACAGGGCGCTCTCGAACACGGCGCTGGTGACGCTGCTGGTGATGTTCGGCCAGATTGTGACCTCGGTGCTGGGCGGCTATGCCTTTGCCCGCCTGCGCTTCCCCGGCCGCGACGCGCTCTTCTTGATGTACCTGGGCACGATCATGATCCCCTTTGTGATGCTGATCGTGCCGCTTTACCAACTGATGGTGAAGATCGGCTGGGTGGACACGCTGACGGCACTGGCGCTGCCCTGGATCTTCACGGCCTACGGCACGTTCCTCATGCGCCAGTTCTTCATCACCGTACCCAACGAGATTGAGGAAGCGGCGCTGCTCGACGGCGCGTCGCGGCTGCAGATTCTCTGGCGCATCTTCATTCCGGCCAGTGTGCCGGCGCTGGCCACGCTGGCGACCTTCACCTTCCTCTATGCCTGGAACAGCTTCTTCTGGCCGCTGGTGGTGATCAACACCGGCAACGAGGAGAACCATGTGATGACGCTGGCGCTGAATGTGCTGCGCGGCCGCGCAGCAGATTCGCCCAACCTGATCCTGGCCGGCGCGGCGCTGGCGATCCTGCCGCCCTTTATCATCTTCCTGCTCGCGCAGCGCTTCTTTGTCGAGAGCGCGACCAGCAGCGGTGTGAAGGGTTAAGCAGCTGTAATGAAGCCGACGCTCTCTTCGCCCTCCACCTCCGCAGAGATGAACGCCCTGCCGCACACGCGCGCGGCCGTGGTGATCGTCAGCTATCGCACGCGCGAGCTGCTGCGCAACGCGCTGCATGCGGTGGAAGCCGAGCAGGAACGCGAGGCGGCGTGGCTGGAATGCCGCGTGGTTGTGGTGGACAATGGCGGCGGCGACGGCAGCGTAGAGATGGTGCGCCGCGACTTCCCGCGCGTGGAGCTGGTGGCGAGCGAGGAGAACCTGGGCTTTGCGCGCGCCAACAATCTGGCGCTGCGCAGGCTTGGCGTGCTGCAGCCGGACGATGCGCACGCCGCAGCGGCCGCGCCCGATTTCGTCTGGCTGCTCAATCCCGACACCGAGGTGCAGCCCGGTGCGCTGGCCACGCTTGTACGCGCGCTGCAGGCGAACGGCCGGGCGGCGGCGTGTGGCCCGCGGCTGCTCTATGGTGACGGCGCGTTCCAGCATGGGGCGTTTGGCTGGCCCGGCGCGGCGCAGCTGCTGATCGACCTGCTGCCGCTGCAGCGTCTGCCCGGCGCAGCGCGGCTGCAGAACAGCCGCCTCAACGGGCGCTACAGTCCGGCGCTTTGGCAGGGAAGCGCGCCCTTTGCGGTAGACTTTGTGCTGGGCGCGGCGATGCTGGTGCGTGCCGCCGCCCTGCGTGCGCTGGGCGGGCTGGACGAAGGCTACTTCATGTATTGCGAAGAGATGGACTGGTGCCTGCGCGCGCACGAGGCCGGCTGGAGCGTGCTTGCTGTGCCTGGCGCCACGGTGGTGCACCACGAGGGGCGCAGCAGCCGCCAGACGCCCTGGGCCACGCTCGAACGGCTCTGGCGCAGCCGCCTGCGCTTCTATTCGCTGCACCAGGCACGCTTTGGGCCACTGCCGGCGCTCCTGCTGCGCACGCTGCTGCGCGCGCAGATGCAGTTGGGGATTGCCAACGCCCGCCGCGCCTTTGCCCACGGTGGACTCTCCGGCGCCGCCGCAGACGAGGAGATCGTCGCGCGCCGTCGCCTGCTTGCCCTTTAGTTCGGGCCGCACCTTTGCGCCGAGATGCACCAGATGACTCCGCCCACGTTTGCCGGCACAACCATCAGCCCGGCGCCCGCCGAGAACGGGCGCAGCGCCGCCCCCAGCCTGGTGGCGGTGATCTTGACGCGCAACGAGGCCGAACACATTACCGCCTGCATCGATTCGCTGCGCGGCTGGACGGATACGGTGGTGGTGTGGGATTCGGGCAGCGACGACGCCACGGCGGCGCTCGCCTATCTGGCCGGCGCGCTGGTGATCGAGCGGCCGTTTGACAACTACGCCGCGCAGCGTCAGGCCGCCCTCGACACGCTGAGCGCCGACTGGGTGCTCTTCATCGACGCCGACGAACGGGTGCCGGCCGCGCTGCGCGACGAGATTCTGCGCGCGCTGGCGCAGGATGGCGACGCTGCGGCGCTGGGCGCAAATCCCGCAGGCAGCGCTGACGGCTACTGGATCGCTCGCCGCAACTTCATCGTGGGGCGGCAGATGCGCGGCGGCGGTTTCTGGCCCGACCATCAGCTGCGCCTGCTGCGGCGCAGCGCGGCCCGCTATGTGGCCGAGCGCGAGGTGCACGAGGTGGTGGAGGTAGACGGCTCCGAGGCGCGCCTGCTCGAGCCGCTGATCCACTACAACTACCGCTCGTGGCGGCAGTTCTTTGCCAAGCAGCGCGCCTACGCCGCGCTCGAGGCGCGTATCCTCAAGCAGCGAGGAATTCGGGCGCGGCCGCACAACTTTGTGTTGCAGCCGCTGCGCGAGTTTCGCCGCCGCTTCTTCACGCTGAACGGCACGCGCGACGGGCTGGCCGGCTTGCGCCTCGCGCTGCTGCTGGCCTGGTTCTATGGCTTCTACCCCTACTGGCTGCTGCTGCGCAACAAGGTGTAGTGCCCTCGCTCCGCAGCCAGGAAGAAAACACGCCCCGACCCTGCGCAGGGTCGGGGCGTTCTCGTCTCCGCGGAGGCCGGCGTCAGGCGATCATTACGCGGCCATCAGGCGGGTGGAACCGTTCTCCTTGGTCAGGCGCACGACGTTGACGGTGGAGCTGTCGAAGGTGTCGTCGTGGCTGATGACGAAGATCTGCTCGAAGCCCTTGATTGCGGAGAGTTGCTGCGCCAAGCGCTCGCGCCGCTGCGGGTCCAGGTTGGCCGTCGGCTCGTCGAAGAAGGCCATGCGGATGCCGCTCATCTCGCGCAGCAGGGCCAGGCGCACAGCCAGCGCCGCGATCATCTGCTCGCCGCCCGAGAGCGACTTGAAGGGCCGCACCCGCCCTTCGACCTCGAGGCCGATGGCGTACTCTTCGTCCCACTGCAGGCGCGTGGCGTAGTCGTTTGCAAGCTCGCTGTAGAGCGTGGCGGCGTGTGTGCTGACGCGCCGGATGCGCAGGCGTGTGATCTGCGGCCCGGCCTCCTTGATCACGCTGCGCAGTTTGGCAAGCGTGCGTTGGCGTAGGGCGATCTGGTCGCGCTCGGCTGCGGCCGCCTGCAGCTTACGCTCCTCGGCTTTGAGCCGCTTGATGTCAGCCGCCTTGGCCTCGCCCTCACTCTTGAGCATGCCCAGTTCGGCCACCAGGCTGCCCACGGCGTGGGTGAGTTCGGCGACGGCGCTGGCGGCGCGCGCGTGCGCCTCGGCCGAGTACGCGGCAGTCACCGCTTGTGCGCCTGCCTCGGCCTGGGCGAGCGCGGCGGCGGCCTTCTGTTCGGCTGCCTGCGCCGCTTGCACCGCGGCCTCGCGCTGCGGCAGCTGGTCCGCGCTGTGGCTGTGGGCAAGCACGGCCTGATAGGCGGCCTGCGTCTCGGCGGCGTCGCGGTCAGCTTGTTCGACGGCGGCGTCGAGCGCGGCAAAGGGGGCGAGCTGCGCGTCGATGCGGGTGAGCTCGGCCTGGAGCCTCTGCAGCTGGGCTTGCGCAGCGGCGAGCGCGGCCGCCACCTCCTGCTGTGCGGCGGCCTGGGCCAGAGCGACCGCGCGCTCGCGCTGCGGGTCGCCCAGCGCTTGCAGCGCGTCGCGCAGCTGCTGTACCTGCGCGGGGGCGCCGGCCACGGCTTGCACGCGCGCCAGGCTCTTGCTGTGCTGCAGCTCGAGCGCGGCAATCTCGGCGCCGGCGGCGTCGACGGCCTTCTGGTCGGCCAGCGAGCGCATGGCGCCGATCAGTTGGCTGCGCTTGCGTTCGAGCTCGGCGCGGGCTGCCGTTGCGTTCTCCTTCTCGGTGCGCGCCTCCAGCACAATGCGCTTGTTGCGGTCGCGCACCTGGCGGTCGTGCTCCAGCAGATTGTGGCGTAGATGCTCGTCGATGGTGCGCTTGCAGACGGGGCAGACGGCGCCCGTTCCTTCCAACTGCTCCTGGTGCTGCTTGGCGGCGATGCCCTCGGCGGTGACGTCGGCGAGCCGCTGTTCGAGCCCCACCAACTGCTGCGCAACCGACTCTAGCTCGGCGTCGCAGCGCTCGATCTCGGCCTGCGCCTTGGCGGCCTGTTGCAGTTGGCTCGCGAGCGTGGTCTGCTGGGCGCGCCGGCTTTGGAGCTGGCCGGCAAGCGAGGCGAGCGCTTCCTGCATGGCCTGCAGCGTGGCGGCTTCGCTCGTCGCCGTCTCCAGGCGGCCGCGCAGCTCCTCTTGCTGGGCGGCGGGCGCGCGCAGCGTTTCGGCGCGTGCGGCGGCGGTGGCGATCTCCTTCAGGCGCGCCTGCGACTGCTGCGCGCCCACCTCGGCGCGCGCGTGTTCGCGCTCGGCGACGGCGCGGCTGTTGAGCAACTGCTGTCGCTCGCGCTGCTCTGCGGCCAGCTGCGCGCGCCGCTTCTGCACCTCAAGGTGGAGCGCGTGGCCCTCGCTGTTGGCGGCGACAATCGCGCCCGCTTCGAGCGCATGGGCGCGTTCGGCCTGCGCGTGGGCCAGGCCGGCGATCGAACTCTCGCGCTGCAGCTGTGCCAGGCGCAGCGCCTGCGCGGCCTGCTCGGCGGCGGACTTGCGCACCTCGTGGCCGGCGCGTTCAGCCTCGGCGTCGGCCAGTGCCTTGCGCCGCACGCTGAGCAGCGCGCTCTTTTCGCCCTGCAGCCGGCTGATTTCGGCGGCGCGCCGGCGCGTTTCGGGCAGCACCAGCAGCGCGCCTTCAAGGCGGGCGATCGTGCGCGCCGAGTCGTTCTCCAGGTTGTCCAGATGGCTCTTGGTGTCGCGCAGGGCGGTGTTGGCCGCGCCGTACTCTTCCACTTCGAGCAGCCGGTTGAAGACGGCCGCGCGGTTGGTTGCGGTTTCGCCGAAGATTGCGGTCAGGTTGCCCTGGGCCACACCCACCGCGTGCGCAAAGAGCTGTTTGCTGTCCACCGTCTCGCTCAGCCCAAGGTGGTGGCGGATGAAGCCGTTCGCCGCCTCGCGGCCGCGCGCCAGCACAACGTTGGATTCGCAATCGGCCACGCTGTATTGGGCGCCACGCACTGCGCGCTCCACCAGATAGGCGCGGCCGTCGAGCACGCTGTGAAAGACCACCTCAACCTTGCCGTCGGTCGCGCCCTCGCGCACAAACTGCTCGCGCACGTAATCCATGACGTCAAAGAGCGCAAAGCCGATCGCCTCGACGATGGTGCTCTTGCCGGCGCCGTTGTGCCCCATGACGGCGTTCATGCCCGGCGAAAACTCGACGTGCATGCTGTCGTAGGACTTGATGTTCTTGAGGCGGACGGAGCGGATTTGCATGGGGAGTTGATTCCAGCGGCGCGGGCGGCCGGGCTACCAGTCGAAAAGGGTCTGCGGCGCGTCGGGGCGCGGCTCGGGCGCGGCAGCGGGCTGCGCGGGGCGTGCGTCCACCGGCTCGACCCCGACCTCGAGCTCGACCTCGAGATCGGTCTCTGGCGCGTCCGGCGCGGCGGGTGCCGACGCACCCTTGCGCGCCTCAACGACCTTCTGGATCGTGGCGTCGATCTCTTCCACGATCTCGGTGGGGGGCGCCTTGCGCAGCGCCAGCGACTTGACCGAAGCGGCCGACGCCGCCCAGAGCTCGCTCTGCCCCTTGTACTCGGCGTCGGCGCCGAAGAGGTCGGTGAAGATGGCGCGCTCCATCTCGTCGCGGCTCAGCTCCTCGTCGATCAGGCTGCCGGCGGCGTCGAGCGGGTTCGCCTTGTTGCGCACCATCACATAGAGGGCGTTGAGCGCCTGGCGCGCCATCTGCTCGATCTCGCTCAGGTCGAGCGCCTGGTGTGCGAACTGCAGCGCGCCGGTCAGCGAGAGTTCGACCAGCGGCCGCAGTTCGCCGCCGGGCCGCGCCGCCTCATCTTCGACGAGCGTGCGGCAGGCGGCGAGCAGGGTGTCGGCGCTGCGGTAGGGGTCTACTTTGAGCACGAGGCGCAGGAAGGGGCGCCGCTTTGAACGTACACGTTCGACGGCGTGCTTGGGGTCGCTGCGCGTGTCGACGTTGACGACGAGGAAGCCGCGTGTGCTCCACTCCACCTCGTCGACGCCGCAGGTTTCGAGGCTGCCGGGATTGTAGAAGCGCGTCTCAAAGTCGAACGGCTTGTGGATGTGGCCGAGGGCGACGTAATCCGCGTGGTCGTCGAGGGCGCGCCAGTCGCCCATGCCGGGGCTGCTGGAATCGCCGGCGAGCACGCCCTGCACGCCGGTATGCGCCATGAAGATCGTGTAGTCGACGGGCGTGCCGTCGGGCTGGGTTCGCTGCGCAGGGGGCAGGTCGCTGATGGCTTGCGCGTAGCGAACGAGCAGCTTTGCGCAGGCGGCGCCGGTAAAGTGCAGACCATAGATGCGCACGCCGGGGCGGACATCGATGTAGCTGCCCTCGCGCTGGGCATAGGGCTGAAGCTGCAGCGGGTCGCCGCTCAGGATGGGGTGGAGCAGCACCACCAGGTCCTGCAGGGCCAGGTACTGCACCCAGCCGATGGCCTCGCCGTAGGGGGCCAGTTCGTGGTTGCCCTGCACGACGACGCAGGGGATGCCGGCGGCGCGCAGCTTCTGCAGCCCCAGCACGGCCTGGTTGAGCGTCATGGCGTCGATCTGGCGCTTGTGGAAGAGGTCACCGGCGATCAGCACAAAGTCGAGCTTGTGGCGCACGGCATGATCACAGGCCTCGTAGAAGACGGCGGCGAAGTCCGACGCGCGCTCATCGATGCCGTACTGGCGGTTGCCCAGGTGCACATCGGCCATGTGCATAAAGCGAAATCGCATCACATACCCCAATCAAAGCAAAGGCAAAAGCCAAAGCGACAGGTACACGGAAAAGACGGAAACAACAGGAACTGCTTAGAAGTGAAGGCTTGCGCTTATTCACAAATGCTCTTAGCCAATGAGCTCTTTCCCGTAGTTTCCGTCGTTTCCGTGTACGTTCTTGCTGTTACCGGTTGCGGTTGTCGCCCAGGAGCAGGTTCAGGCCGAAGCTGACGATCGAGACGAGCACACCCACCCAGAAGGCCGGCCAGAAGCCATCGAAGGTAATGGCAGCTGAGCTGAAGAGGCTGCTCGAAATCCACTCGAGGATGTTGAGGATGATCACATTCATGACGAAGGTGAAGAGCCCCAGCGTCAAGATGTAGGCCGGGCAGGTGAGGATGCTGAGAATCGGCCGCACCAGCGCGTTCAGCCCCCCGAAGATGACGGCGATGATGAGCACGTTGATCAGGTCTGGCGTGATTTCGGCGCCGGGTATCACACTGGCGGCGACATAGAGCGCGATCGCGTTGATGACGACCTGCACAAGAAAGCGGGCCACGTTCTCTCTCCTTGGGTGGATGGGAGCGGCGGGTCTTCGCTGTGGCCGGCACTCTACGGACTGTTCCGCAGAATATGCCAAAGCGCGACAGCATGGTGCATCAAGAACGGCGCGCCGGCAGCCGCGCGCCGCTGGTACTCTCTACGCAAAGGTGCGCCGGGCGTTGCAGGGGTGCCGGCGTTGCAGGGGCGCCGCGCGTTCAGTCGCCGGCCGGCGCAGCAGCCGGCTCGGGGGCGACGTCCAGGCGCATGGTAAGCAGCGTGCGCAGCGTGCGCAGTCCAGCGGCGTGCAGGGCATCGAGCGCGGCCACATGTTCGCCGGCAACGCTGGCCTGCAGCGGCAGCGCAGGATAGTCACGCAGCGTGTCGACGGCCCACTGCACCAGCCCGCGCTCAACCTGGCCATAGTGTTCGGGGCGCACCCACATCTGCAGGCGATGAGCGCCGCTCCAGCGTTCGGCGCTGAGGATCGCGGCGGCCTCAAAGCGCTGGCCCTGCTGGATGCAGCGGCGCAGCACCTGGCGCCGGCCCAGTGCGTTCCACATCAGCTCGCCGCCCAGCGATTCGAGCGAGGGCTGGAAATCGCTGCGGCGCAAGGGGCGCCACCACTGCGCCATGGAGCCGAGCTGGTTGTTGGCCAGCTCGAAGAGGGGCTGCCACTGGTGGGCCGAGAAGCTGCGCAGGGCGGGCAGCGGCGCCGCGCCTGCGGCCAGGATGCGCGACGCTTCGGGGTGCAGGCGGCGCACCTCCAGGTCGGTCATGCCGCCCATGACTTCGAAGCCCAGGTGGTCGTAGAGCGTGCGGGCGACGATGTTCCCTTCGTAGACCTGCAGCGTGGCCCACTTGCCGCCCATCTCGCGCACGTGGCGAATCGCCCGTTCCATCAGCGCGCGCGAGATGCCCCGCCCGCGCCATGCAGGCGCCACGGCCACGTTGGCAATCTGCCAGCGCGAGCCAAACTTGTCGCCCTTCTGTACGGTGATGTTGCCGACGACGGCGCCCTCTTCCACCCACACAAAGCCGCCGAAGAAGCCGTCCAGCTCGCTCGTCGAGAGGTTGAGTAGCCGGATCAGCCCGCCCATGCGGCTCATGTTGCGCACTTCGCGCAGGGCGGCGGCGCCGCGCGCGTCCAGCTCGGTGCGAAAGGCGTCGGCAATCAGGTCGGCCACGGCGCGCAGGTCGCGCCCCAGCTCGAAGGGGCGAATGCCGCTGGGCTTCGCAACCACTGCCCTGCGCTCGGCACTCTGGATGGCGGCCATCTGACTCCTGAAGACTCCCGAACGTCTGTTGCCTGCTGCGAGCTGGTGCGCCGCTACTGGGCCACGCGCACCAGCGCCGGGCGAATCACCGTGCCGTTGTGCTCGTAGCCCGGGCGCAACGTGGCGATGATGTGGCCGCTCTCCACGCTGTCGTTTGGCTCGCTGCTCACAGCCTCGTGGTGGCTGGGGTCGAAGGGGCCGCTCTCGGCCATCGGCTTGACGCCCTCGTCCTCGAGCACGGCCAGCAGCTTCTTCTGGATCGCGCGGAAACCTTCGACCCAGGCTGCCTGCTCTTCGCTCAGGCCGGCGGGCGTGTTGCGGAAGGCCAGGTCGGCGTCGTCGAGCACGGGCAGCAGGCGGCGCACAATGTGGGTGCTGGCGCGCTCGATGGCGTCGGCCATCTGCTTTTCGAGGCGGCGGCGGCTGTTCTGGAACTCGGCCGAGGCGCGCTGGTAGCGGTCGAAGAGTTCGGCGTAGCGTGCCTGCTCCGCCTGCAGCTCGGCCTCGAGCTGGGCAAGCGACTCCTCGAGCGCAGGCTCGGGCGCGGGCTGTGCCGGCGCGCCCTCTGCACCGTTGCCGGCAGCCGCAACGTCGTTCTCACTTCCGGATGGGGTCAGAATCTCGTCCTGCATCTGCAGCTTCCTGTCTAGGCCTTGGCGACCAAGGCGATTGTTCTCTCTGGGCTCAGGGCGTCGAAGGTGGGCGCGGCTGATTCTCGGTTGGGCTCCAGGTCTCGTCTACAAGCTCGCTCATGATGCCGGCCACCAGGCGAACGGCGCCAACGCTGCGCCCATAGGCCATGCGCACCGGGCCGACCACGCCCAGGATGCCGCTGGCCTTGTCGGCGGCGCCGTAGCGGCCGATGACGAGGCCGATGTCGCGCAGCGCGGGCACGCGCCCATCGCCGGCAATCACAACCTGCACATCGCTTTCGCCCAGCGCGCCGACGATGTCCTCCAGCAGCGAGCGCTGCTCGAAGACCTGCACGATCCTGCGCACGCTCTCGCCCTCGGCAAACTCGGGCGCTTCGAGCGCCTGCGCCAGGCCGTCGCGATAGAGCTGGCCGCCCATCTGCCCCTCGGCGCTGCGCATCACCTCGACGACGACCCGCGCGACCTGGCGTGCGAAGACGCTGAGGCTGGGCAGCAGCGCGTGGACGCCCCCAATGTCGGCTGCCTGCAGGCGGTGGTTGAGCTCGTTGCTGCTCTTGCTCAGTTCGCTCTGTTCGAGCGGCTGGTCCAGGTCCAGGTAGTGCTGGCGCACCGAGCCATCCTGCAGCACCAGCACCATCAGCACCTTGGCGCCCTGGATGCCCACCAGCTCGAGATGCTTGAAGCGGTTGCGCGTGGCACGCGGCGCCGTCGCCAGCGCTGCATTCTGCGCCGTGCGGGCAAGCACGGCGGTGCTTACGTGCAGCAGCTGGTCCACCTCGGCGCGCACCTGCGCCAGCTCGTGGCGTATCGAGCTGACCTCGGTTACCGGCAGTTCGGCATCCGCCATCAGATGCCTGACAAAGTAACGGAAGCCGGCGTCGGTGGGCACGCGCCCGGCGCTGGTGTGCGGGTGGTTGAGCAGTCCGTCGGCCTCGAGCGCCGCCAGGTCGTTGCGAATCGTGGCCGGGCTGACGGCAAGGCGCGCGTGGCCGGCCAGCGTGTGGCTGCTCACCGGCTGGGCAGTGCGCACATACTCCTGAATCACCAGTGCCAGAACCTGACGCCGGCGTTCGGCCACTGTGGGCGATTCGTGGGCGAAACTCTCTGTCATCAAGGCAAGGATGCTCCCGCCGCAAGCGGCAGCCTGCGTGCGGCGCTCGACCGCGACCCGGTTCAGGAAGCCCTATTATATGAGGAACCGAACAAGTGTGTCAACGCGGGGAGCGAATGGCGGGGCGCGGCGGGCGGAGGTTTCTTGGGCAGGTCGCCGGCTGGTTGCCGGGCGCGGTTGGCGTGGCGAAAGCCGGGGAGACGTGCGTTAGTAGGCGTTGTCGTCGGCGCCGAAGATCGTCTGCACCACGGTACGCAGGATGATCTTGATGTCGAGCCAGAGCGACCAATTCTCGATGTACCAGAGGTCGTACTTGGTGCGTTCGGCGATCGAGGTGTCGCCGCGCAGGCCGTTGACCTGCGCCCAGCCGGTGACGCCGGCCTTTTCGCGGTGGCGGTCCATATAGCGGGGGATGCTCTGGCGGAACTGTTCGACGTAGACGGGGCGCTCGGGTCGAGGGCCAACCAGGCTCATCTCGCCCACCAGCACGTTGATCAGCTGGGGCAGCTCGTCGATGTTGAAGCGGCGCAGCAGGCCGCCCAGGCGCGTCTTTCGCGGGTCGTCGGGCGTCGTCCAGCCCGGCCCCTGCGATTCGGCATCGGCGCGCATGGTGCGGAACTTGATGATCTTGAAGGGGCGAGCGTCCAGCCCCATGCGCTCCTGCGCGTAGAAGACGGGGCCCGGGCTGTCGAGCTTGACCAGCAGCGCAGCCAGCAGCAGGAAGGGGCTGAGCAGGATCAGGCCGACGGCGCTGCCCGTGACGTCCAGCCCGCGCTTGAGGGTGAGCTTCCAGCCCTGCAGGGCGACGTCGCGAATGGTGAGCAGGGGCAGGCCGCCCAGGTCGTCGATCGTGACCTCGCTGGCCATGATCTGGAAGACGTCGGGGAAGACGCGCACGCCCACCTTCTCGCGCTCGCAGAGGCTGATGATGTTGACCAGCTCCTGGTGGCTGCTTTCGGGCAGGCCGATGAAGACCTCGTCGATGGCGTACTTGTCGATGATGCGCGGGATATCGGCCAGCGCGCCGAGCACAGGCGCATCGAGCGGGAACTGGCGGCGGTCGCTGCGCCCGTTCTCCACCACGCCCACCACCTGGTAGCCGAGCTTGGGGTTCTGGCGCACCTTGTGCACCAGCATCTGGCCGATTTCGCCGGCGCCGATGATCAGCACGCGGTCGTCGCCCACACCGCGCGCCTGCGCCTGCCACTGCACCTGGGCGTGGATCGTGCGCACCACGGTAAGGATGAGAATGTTGAAGGCCCAGGCCAGCAGCACCAACTGGCGGTGATACTCGAAGTCGCGCGCCGCCAGCGTCAGCAGCGCCACGGTGGTGAGCACGGCGAAGGTGTTGTAGAGCGAGATCTTGAGGAACTCGTCGAGGTGGCTGATGGGGCGGCGGCGCTGGTACATGCGCTGCCAGAAGAAGGTGGCCAGCAGTACGGCCGAATGCAGCGCCGGCAGCGGCCAGAACTCGAGGAAGGGGCCGATGATGACGGCCGGGTTGCGGCTGGTAACGAGCCAGCCCAGGTAGTAGGCGAGCCAGGTGCAGCCCAGATCCAGCAGCAGCAGCAGCGCCATGAAGATCGCCTGCGGGCGCTTGAGCACGCCGGGACGATGACCGCTGCGCAGCATCAGCTCATCGAGCGCCGGTTCGCCCACGGCTTCGCCCAGTGAGCCGACGGCCTGCGGGTTGGCGATCTGCACGGGCAGGTTGGCGCCTGCCGGTGCGCCGTTGCTGCGTGTGGGCGCCGGGCTGCTCACCGGCGCGCCAACTGCGCCCGTGCGCTGGGGCGGCGGGCGCTGCGTGGTGCTGCTCTTGGGAGGTGCTGCTTGCGGTTCGCCGGATGGCATCTCGAGCGGCTTACCAGGTTGTGCGTACAGGCGCCGACCCATCGGCGGCGGCCTGGCCGGCTGCTTCGGCCAGTTCGGCCGCTGCGGAGGGCGCGGCGGGGTGGCCGTTCTGCGGCGCTGCGGCGGGCGGCGTCGGGCGTTGTGGCAGCTCGGCCGGCGCGATGATGGCGCTGCGCGGCGGCTCAGTAATGGGGCGCAGGAACGTGCGCAGCAGGTGGCGAGCGGTGTCCAGCCCACCCTTGCCCACAATTCCGGCCAGGATCAGCTTGTCGAGCAGGGGGCCGGTTTGGGCGCGATAGTGTTTCGCATAGAAGAGCCACATCGCCTCGTAGAAGTCGATGCGCGACTTGGCGCTGCGGCTGCTGGCGGCCTCCTTGACGTGCGTAATCTCGCACGCGCCATTGTACCAGACCTCCCAGCCGGCGTCCTTGTTGCGCTTCGCCCAGTCCAGGTCCTCGCCATACATGAAGAAGGCCTCGTCGAGCAACCCCACCTGCGCAATGGCCGCGCCCCGCACCTGCATGTAGGCGCCCACCACACTGTCTACCGGGTGGATGGCATCCTCGGGCAGGTACTCCAGGTTATAGGCGTTGAAGCGCCGGCTGTGCGGAAAGAGGCGGCTCAGCCCCGTCATGCGGTAGAAGCTCACCTGCGGCGTGGGGAAGCTGCGGCGGCAGGCGCGATCGAGGCTGCCGTCGGGGCGGCGCACGCGCGGGCCGGCCACGCCCACCCACGGGCGCGCGTCCATAAAGGCGACCATCTGCGCAAAGGCCGTGGGCGGCACCACGGTGTCGGGGTTGAGCAGCAGCGCATAGCGAGGGAGCGCGGCAACGGGCGCGCCCTGCGCAAAGCCGAACCAGCGCAGCCCCGCGTTGTTGCCGGTGCTGTAGCCGACGTTGGCGTTGTTGGCGATCAGGTGGGCTTGCGGGAAGGCGGCGCGCACCATCTCGGCGCTGCCGTCGCTGCTGGCGTTGTCGACGACGCAGACCGCAAAGCGCAGCCCCTGCGCCGCAAAGACCGATTCCAGGCAGGCGCGCAGCAACTCGCGTGTGTTGTAATTGAGGATGACGATGGCAAGGTCGAGGTCGAGTGTCGGCTCATCGGCGCCGGGCGCGCCCATCTGCGGCAGCGGCGCGTGACGCGTCGCGCTGCCGGCGACGGCAGCCTTCTTGTGCTTTGGCGCAGGGTGGGAGCCACTCTTCTTCTCTGCCACGAGTCCATTTCGCCGCGCCGGGCCGGCGGGCTGCCGGGCGGCTGCGGGACCAGTACGGGTGCGCAGGAGGGCGCTGCAGGGTGGCGCACCCGTCGAGTTCTAGCGCGCTATCGAACAGGGAGACGGCGGATTCGCCCCGCATCGCTCCGGCAGGGCGGTTCGTAACTGACGGCAGCCACACGTCGAAACATACCACCAGTGACGATATCCGAGGGCATCACTTTAACATGGCGCGCGCGGCAAGGCAAAGGTTTTGGGCGGCGCCAGTTGCGCAGGAAGGATGCGCGCAGGCCGAAATGCTGCGTGCGCCGGCGGCCCGCCGCAGACGTGGGCGGCGCGGCGGGCAATCGTCAGGTTGTGGGCAGCGCGGCGGCGCGGGCGGCGCGTGCCTGCGCCTCCTGCACTGCAACCTCCACCACCTGCGCGCGGCCAAAGCCGGGCAGGCGCAGGAAGTGCGCGGCGGTCTGCAGCACCGCCTCCTGCGGGATGAGGCCAACCAGTTCGCTGCGGTCGACGTCGACGCCGGCCTCGGCCGCCATGGCCAGCACATGCTCCATCACGGCGTGCAGCGGCGTCTGCGTAAAGTCCACCAGGTTCATGCTCACCTGCGCCTGCCCCTCCACCAGCAGCCCCATCGCCTTGACGCCGGGCAGGCCGCCGCTGCTGAAGCGGATGCGCTTGGCGATCGACTTGGCAATCTCGACGTCGCTCGTGGTGAGGTAGAAGTTGTAGGCGATGAGGAACTGGCGCGCGCCCACCACCGTGGCGCCGGCCGGCCCCAACTGCGCCGGGCCAAAGTCGGGCATGCGTTCGGGATTGGCGATTTCGGTCACGAGCGCTTCGAACTGCCCCTTGCGCAGCGTGGCCAGGTTCTGGCGTTCGGGGCGGGTGGCAGCCGCCTCATACAAGTAGACCGGGATGCCCAGCTCGGCGCCAATGCGGCGGCCCAGTTCGGTGGCAAGAACCGCACATTCGGCGAGCGAGATGTTCTGGATCGGGATCAGCGGCACCACATCGGTGGCGCCGATGCGCGGGTGTTCTCCCTGGTGGCTGAAGAGGTCGATCTGCTGCGCCGCGACCTTGACGGCGGCAAAGAGCCCTTCGACCACGGCGGCGGGCGGACCGGCCACCGTGACGACGCTGCGGTTGTGGTCCCAATCGCTGCTCTGGTCGAGCAGGAGCACGCCGGGCGTCTGGATGGCGGCGACGAGGTCGGCCACGACTTCGGGCCGGCGCCCTTCCGAGAAATTGGGCACTGCTTCGATGATCACATCGGCGGCGGGGTGCTGGGCAAGGGGGGCGCTTTGCGGCGCGTCTTCAGGGCGAGAGCTCATGGCGCACTCTGTTCGGGATTGTGTTTGGGCGAGAGGCGCGCAGCGGATGGCTGCTGCTGCGGGGTGCGGCGTTCGGGTGCTTCCCCGGCGAATGGTATCATGACGCGCATGTGCGCACCAGCCACCTTCCTCTGCCCCGCGACCGCACCCAACCCCCACCCATGAGCCAGCCCATCGCCGCTTCGCCGCCGCCCATGCTTCACTCCAAGCCGAACCCCGCCCAGTGGGACGCGTTTGTGGCGCAGCACCCCAGCGGCCACATCCTGCAGACGGTGGGTTGGGGTGCGTTGAAGGCGCGCTTTGGCTGGCGCGCGACGCAGGTGGCGCTGCACGACGATGGCGGGGCAATTGCGGCGGGTGCGCTGCTGCTCTTCAAGCGCGAGTGGGGGCTGACGCTGGGCTATGTGCCGCGCGGCCCGCTTGTGAACTGGCAGGACGCTGCGCAGGTGCGGGCGCTGCTCGATGCGCTGCGGGCGAGCTGCCGCGACCACGGCGCCGCGGTGCTCAAGCTCGAGCCCGAGCTGGCCGATACACCCGACCACCGCGCGCTGCTGGCAAGCTATGGCCTGCGCCCCAGCGCGCAGACGGTGCAGCCGCGCAGCTCGATCGTCTTCAACCTGACGGGCAGCGAGAAGGAGCTGCTCGCGCGCATGAAGAGCAAGTGGCGCTACAACGTCGGCCTGGCCGAGCGCAAGGGCGTGACGGTGCGCACCTGCACCCAGGACGATCTGCCCGCCTTCAACGCGCTGATGGCCGACACCGCTGCGCGCGACCAGTTCGACGTCCACGACCCTGCCTACTACAGCGCCGCCTTCGAGCTGCTGGGCCCGCACGCCACCTTCCTGCTCGCCGAATACGAAGCGCAGCCGCTGGCCGCGATTGTGGTCTGCGCCGTGGGCGGGATGGCCTGGTACCTGTGGGGCGCAAGTTCGGACCGTGAGCGCAACCGCATGCCCAACCATGCGCTGCAGTGGGCGGGCATGCGCTGGGCGCGCGCACGTGGCGCCACCCTCTACGACTTCTGGGGCATTCCCGACGAGCTGGGCGCACTGGCGCAGGGGCTGCGCGCCGGCGACGGCTCCGGCACGCCGGTTGAGGCGCTGCCCGTCGACGTCGAGGCGCTGCCGCGCGAGGGGCTGTGGGGCGTCTACCGCTTCAAGCAGGGCTTTGGCGGTCTTGTGACCCGCACCGTAGGCGCGTGGGACCTGGCGGTGAACCCCCTGGGCAGCGCCGTCTACCAGGCGGGCTTGCAGGCGCGTGCCCTGCAGCGCAGCCTGCGCACGCGCGCCGTCGAAACGCGCGCGGCACTGAGCCAACGCATGCAGCCCAACGGCGCCGCTGCCAGTGCGCCCGCCCTGCGCGCCGTGACGACGGCAGCAGAGTGGCGCGCCGCCCTTGCTGCCGTGCCGGGTGCGCTGCCTCCCCACCTGCTGCAGAGCTGGGAGTGGGGCGCAACCAAACAGCAGACCGGCTGGCGCGCTGAACGCCTTGTGCTGGGCGAAAATCTGGCCGCGCTGCAGCTGCTCACGCGGCAGCCGCTCGGCTGGGCGCCGCTGCGCGTGGCCTATGTGCCCAAAGGACCGGTGGTGAACTGGCGCGACGCCGCGACGGTTGAGGCGACGCTGGACGCGCTGCAGGCGCACGTGAAGGCGGCGGGCGCGATCCTGGTCAAGATCGACCCGGACGTGGAGGAGGAGAGCGCCGAGGGGCAGGCGCTACTGCAAAGCCTGCGCCGACGCGGCTGGCTCTTCAGCAACGAGCAGGTGCAGTTCAAGAACACCGGCGTGAGCGACCTGACGCCGGGCGCCGACGCGCTGCTGGCGGCGATGAAGCCCAAGACGCGCTACAACGTACGCGTGGCGGCCAAGCGGGGCATTACCGTGCGCGAGGGCACAGCGGCGGATTTCGACACCTTCTACGCGCTCTATGCCGAGACGGCGCGGCGCGATGGGTTTCTGATTCGCCCGGCCGCCTACTACAAGCAGACGTGGGCCACTTTCCTCGCCGCGCAGCAGGAGGAGGGCAACCCAGCCGGCGGCGGGCTGCTGCTGGCCGAACACGCCGACGAGCCACTGCCCGTGGCCGGCCTCTTTCTGCTGCGCTACGGGGCGACGGCCTGGTACTTCTACGGCGCCAGCAGCGGCCGACGTCGGCGCGACATGCCCAACTATCTGCTGCAGTGGGAGGCGCTGCAGTGGGGCCTGCGCCACGGCTGCACCCTCTACGACTGGTGGGGCGCGCCTACGCAGCCCGACGACCCGGCGGATTCGATGCAGGGCGTCTGGGGCTTCAAAGAGGGCTTCGGCGCGCAGCTTCGGCGCCAGGTGGGCGCGTGGGATTTCCCCGCGTCGCCGCTGCTCTACAAGGGCTACGTCCAGCTGCTGCCCCGCCTGCTGGAGCTGATGCGCAGGCGTGCCCACCCTGCGGGCGCGACCCCGGCAGCGCCTGCCGCCCCGGAGGGCGACGACGCTACGGCTTGAGCGTGACCGAGATTGGCGACGTGCAGTAGGGGCAAACGGCCACGGTGTCGGAACGCCATTGCACCTTGCCGGCGTCGAGCGCGCCGCCGCACGCTGGGCAGTTGGCTGGCAGCGCCTGAATCCGCCCCGCCTCCAGTCGCGTGCGCGCCAGGGTCTGTTCGCCGGCCACCTGGCCGCGCTGCACGTAGTTGGCCATCAGCGCCTGCGTAACGCCGCTGATGGCAACGAGCACCAGGATGCCGGGCCACCACCACCCCTGCCATGCAAGCAGCGCCAACCCCAGCAGCCAAATCGCACTCTGCACCTGCTTCCACAGGTGCGGCAGCTCGACCTCGTCCTTCGCCTTGGCCGCGACCGCTTCTTCGCCGGTCGTCAGCGTGGGCGGCGTGGGGAGCTTCGCGTCACTCATGGTCTCTCCTTGTACCAGACTTGCCCGAACTTGCCTGATGATTGATCTCTGGTGCGGCCGACCGATGTTCTGACACAATCGAGGCCGCGTGGTACACTCTTCCACCGCGCAAGCGCACCGGGCGCCGCCGGTCTCCGTGCGTTGTGTGCTTCCAGTGTACCCAATTCGCAGCGGCAGCGCACACGTTGCGCCTCTGCTGACCACATCTGCGCCGGGCGAGGGCGAACGATGAGCGCCACCCATGAGGGCTCTGCCATTCTGGGCTCCCCCAAAAAGGGCTCCAGCAAAGAGATCGATGCGCTCCTGCAACTCTACGCAGGTCGCTTTGAAGATGTCGCGCTGGTGCTCGAAGATCTGCCCTCCGAGGCGCTGGCCTGGCGACCCTTTGAACACAGCCCCTGGCAGGGCCCATCGGCCGAGCTGGGGCGGGTGATTGCGCACGCGCTTTCATCGACCTACTGGCTGATCCGCGTGGCCGAATTTGCGGCTGGGCGTTGCGAGTGGGATGCCGTGCAGGGCGACGAAGGCGAAGAGGAGTTCGGCCCCGCCAATCTTGAGATCGCTCACCTGCGAGAACGGAATGCACGTGTGCGGACGTTTGTCTTTGCAACGCTGCCCACCTTCGACGCCGCAGCGCTGGATGCAGTGCGCGACGACCCGCGCCGCCCCGGCCGCACACTGAGCGCGCGGCGCATGATCGTGCACGCGCTCGAGCATCTGGCCGAACACGTGGGCCATGCGCATCTGACGCGCCAGCTCTGGGCGCTGCACGAAGCTTCGTCCGCAGAGAGCGCCTGACGCACAGCCTGGTTTGCAGGCTGGAACGCAACCAACCCGCGTAGCCACCGCTGCGCCCCAAATGATTCGAAATAACCCGTAACGACCCGAAACGAGACGTTATGCATGCAGCCGTTCCCAGCACCGTCTTTCGAGATGCCGATCAGTTCTACGCCGTCATGCGCGAAGTCTTCGACGCCGTGCGCGCGACCCCCGAAAACGTGGAGAGTATCTCGCGCAGCAATCTGGTGATCCGCATTCGCACCACGGGGCCGGAGGGCGAGATCCTGGTCGATGGCCGCCAGCCGCCGCTTGAGGTCTTCTATGGCGAGCGGCCGGGGCTTGCCAACATCGAGATCGAGGTCGCAGCGGAACTGCTGCACCGCATCTGGCTGGGCAAGGAGAGCACGCGCGAGTCCTTCTTCAATGGGCGCATCAAGACGCGCGGCAATATGCTGAAGATGCTGAAACTGACGGAGCTCTTCTTTGAGTGCGAGCGCGTCTACCCGGAGATCGCCCGCCGCCACGGCCTGGTCGCCTGAATGGCTTGCGGCTCCGGCAGTTGAGCTGCTGCTCGGGCAGTTGAGCGCACTGCTTTGACACGGCCGCACCGCTCCGCTATGATGCGGGCGCCGGTCGCAGCCCAGCCCCCTCCCCGTCTGCGATCGCCCGGAGCCCCTGCATGAGCGTGGTCGACGAAGTCAAGTCACGCATCAATATCGTGGACGTGGTGGGCCGCTACACCCAGTTGCGGCGCGCGGGCACAACGTACAAGGGTCTCTGTCCCTTCCATACCGAACGAACGCCCAGTTTCACCGTAAACGAAGAACGCGGTATGTGGTACTGCTTCGGCTCCTGTGGCACAGGAGGCGACGTCTTTTCGTTCCTGATGAAGAAGGAGGGGATGACCTTCCGCGAGGCGCTCGAGCAGTTGGCGCGCGAGGCCGGCGTCTCGCTCGAGGACGAGGGTCGCGACTCCGGCCGCTCGCAGCGCGAGGCGCTCTATCAGGTCAACCAGGCGGCGGCCAAATACTTCCGCACCGTGCTGCAGAGCGACTCGCGCGCCGCCGTCGGGCGCGCCTATCTGCAGCGCCGCCGCATCGACGAGCCGACGGCCGAGGCCTTTGGCCTGGGCTTTGCGCTGGATGAGTGGAGCGCGCTGCGCGACCATCTGCTCAGGGCCGGCTTCTCGGTCGAGCTGCAGTTGGCTGCCGGGCTGCTCAAGCAGTCGCAGGAGCGCGAGAGCACCTACGACGCCTTCCGCAACCGGCTGATCTTCCCGATTCGCGACCAGCAGGGACGGGTCTTCGGTTTTGGCGGGCGCGTGCTCGACGACTCGACGCCCAAGTACCTCAACACCGCCGAGACGCCACTCTTTCGCAAGTCCGAGATCATCTACGGCATCGACCTCGCCAAGGCTGCCATCCGCAGCGAGGATCGGGTGGTGATCGTCGAAGGCTATATGGATGTGATTGCGGCGCACCAGCACGGCTTTGCCAACGTCGTCGCGTGCATGGGCACGGCGCTCACGGCCGAGCACCTGCGCCAACTGCAGAAGCTGACGAAGAACTTTGTGCTGGCGCTCGACGCCGACGCCGCCGGCGAGGCGGCAACAATTCGCGCCCTCAACCAGGCGCGCATGTCGCTCGAGCGCAAGAGCACGCCCACGGTGCTCCCCGGCGGCAGCATGAAGATGACCGACCGCCTGGGCGCGAGTCTGGCCATCATGCAGATGCCGGCAGGCAAGGACCCAGACGATGTTGTGCGCGACGACCCAGCGCTCTGGCGCTCGCTGGTGGCGGGTGCGCTGCCGCTGGTGGATTACTACTTCGATGTCGTCTCGCGCATCTTCGACGTCAAGACCGCTGCGGGCAAGGCCGCCGCCGCCGCCGAGCTGATCGCGTTGATTGCTGAGCTGCGCGACGATGTTGAGCAGGAACACTATATCCGCCAGCTCAGCCGCATGGTGCAGAAGGACGAAGCATACTTGCATGGGCAGGTGAAATTGGCCGCCAGGGCCCTGGTACAGCGCCCGGCAGAAGAGAAGCGAAAGACACAGGTTGCGACGGGCAATCGTGTGCGCGATGACCGCCTGCCGCCTGAACCGCCGCCCGATGTGGGCGAGTGGATGGCATCGGATGGCTGGGATGCGGGCGGGTACGCCGGCGCAGAAGCAGGAGGCTGGCTCGACACGGCGGACGCGGCGGCACCGCAGCGCGCGCCTCGCCAGGCGGGCGGTCTTGATCTGCCCCTGCGCAGCACAATTGCGCTGCTGACCGACGTCGAGCAGCACATTCTGGTGCTGCTGTTGCGCGAGCAGGAGCTGCTGCCTTGGCTGACGCAGCGCACCGCCGAGCTCGATCTGCCGCCGCCCTCGCCGGCGTATATGGCGCGCACCGAAGACAAGGAGCTGCTCCTGGCGCTGCAGCTCTACCTGACGAGCGATGAGCCGTGGGACTATGAGAGCTTCCAGGAGTACCTGGATCCGGTGCTCCATGGCCGGCTTGGCGACCTTGCAAACGTGGGCGCACACCTCCCAGCGCGCTCCGATCTGGAGTTGCGCGAGGGACTGATCAAAGATATAGTCCACTTGCGCCTGCAGCAGCTCAAGTCGAATTGTGATGCGGTCAAGTGGCTGATTGACGAGGCCGCCCAGGCAAACGACCGCGATCAGATCCGCGAGTTGAGCAGTCGGCTTGCGGGGCATCAGCGCGAACTGGCGCACGTCCAGCCGCTGAGGATGCGTGAGCGGCTCTTGGCGGCAACCTTGCAGCGGGCGGAATCAAGGCTTCGGCTTTAGCTTGCCTACGTATCGTCCGGCGCGCTCCCTGATCGACATCGATTCTCTCCCCTTGTGCAGGGCCAAGTCGTTTGGCTGCCGGCCGGCAGCGTGGAGTGAACGCGCGACAGGCGCAGTTCCAGCCGTACACGTCGCCCCCGCCCATGCTTGCCCCATGGCAGGCGCAGGGCGGTGCAGCACCCGGTAAGGAGATCAATGGCAAGACCGAGCAGAGCCCGCAGCGAGCCGTCCCGACCCGCGCGCCCCGAGACTCAGGAGAATGGCAACCACCTGGATCCGCGCGCGCCGACGGGTGAACCCGGCGAACTGGATAGAGCGGTCGGCTCGACGCTGGCGACGCCCCTTGATCAGTCGGCGCAGGACGGTCGCGCCGAGCACCCTGAGCGCGCCGATCTCGCTGGGCCTTCAGATGAACTGGAGATGCTGGACGTCTTCGACGCCGACGAGGGCGAAGGCGACGAGCTCTTTGGCGGCGCGCCGGCAGCACGCGGCGCGGGGCGCAGCACGCGCCGCCCTGGCGCGTCCGCCGGCGGCAGCGAGAGCGAGCTCGACGAGTACATCCACCTGGGCGAATCCAAACCAGTGGATGATGACCTCTTCGCCGATATCCCCGAGGCGCCCGAGGCCGACCAGTACGCCGCGCCCATCCCCCAGATCGAGCGCGACACCAAGCTCGAGGAGGAGATCGAGCGCGAGAAGGCGCTGCCGATCGAGAAGCTGATCGAGGATGTGCCCGAACTGGGGCAGAGCCTTGACCCAGTGCGCATGTACCTGAGCGACATCGGCCGCCACCCGCTGCTGACGGCCAAGCAGGAGCTGGAGTACGCCGACGCCATCCGTCAAGGGGTCGAGGCGGAGCGCGAGCTGATGATCGTGGGCATCGCGCACTTCAAGGAGCTCTTCCCGCTCTGGAGCGAGCTGCGCCTTGTTGAGCGGGACATCGAGGAGCAGCCCGCCTCGGACGCCGTCGAGATGGAGGTGCTCGACGCCGCGCGCGTCTACCTCAAGCGGCTGGTCAGCGGGCAGGAGGACGACTTCGACACGCTCGACCGCCTCTCGCAGCGGCTGGCCGACGCCGAACTGACCGACCCGAAGGGCGCCTACGGCCTGATCGAGGAGCTGCGCCAGGTGCTGCAGGCGCTCGAGGCCATGGCCATCGACACGCCGCAGCGGCTGCAGTGGTTGGCGCGCGCCAAAGAAGGGCGCGACGCCCACCGTCGCCTGGCGCAGAGCAACTTGCGTCTGGTGGTGAGTGTGGCCAAGCGCTATATCGGGCGCGGCCTCAACTTTCTGGACCTGATCCAGGAGGGCAATCTGGGGCTGCTGCGTGCGGTGGACAAGTTCGACCATACGCTGGGCTACAAGTTCAGCACCTACGCGACGTGGTGGATCCGCCAGGCGATCAGCCGCGCGATTGCCGACCAGGCGCGCACGATCCGCATCCCGGTGCACATGGTCGAGACGATCAACCGCCAGGCGCGCATCCAGCGCCGGTTGCAGCAGACGCTGGGCCGCGAGCCCACCTTCGAGGAGCTGGCGCTGGAGATGGAGTTCCTCGAGCCGGCCGATACCGAGCTCGTGCGCACGGCGATTGAGGCCGACCGCCCGCTCGATATCGAGGTGCAGCGCCGCCTGGAGCGGGCGTCGGCCAAGGTGCGCAAGATCCAGCGCCTGAGCCAGGAGCCGCTGAGCCTGGAGACGCCCGTCGGCACCGAGGAGACCAGCTCGCTGGCCGACTTCATTGAGGACGACAGCATGCCCGGCCCGGTCGATTCGGCCAGCCGACGGCTGCTGCGCGAGCAGATGGGCGAGATTCTGGAGGGGCTGAACGAACGCGAGCGGCGCGTGCTCGTCATGCGCTTTGGGCTGGAGGATGGCAACCCGCGCACGCTGGAGGATGTGGGGCGCGAGTTCAACGTCACCCGCGAGCGTGTGCGGCAGATCGAGGCCAAAGCGCTGCGCAAACTGCGTCACCCGTTGCGCAGCCGCAAGCTGCGCGACTACCTGGCCTGAGGCACCTGCAGTGCCCGGCAGCCCGCTTTATTTGACAGGCAAGCGCCCAGCAACTATACTGCGCAGCCGTGCCCACTGCTCAAGCGAAGCTGCAAGCAGCCGGGCGGTGCGCCAAAGCCATAATCCTCGGTAGCTCAATCGGCAGAGCATCCGGCTGTTAACCGGAGTGTTGGAAGTTCGAGTCTTCCCCGAGGAGCCTAAACCCTTGCGGCATGTCCCCTCCTCTTGCAGGAGAGTGGACGTGCCGCAAGTGCGTTTTTGGGACTTCTTGCGCGCCGGCGTGTAGCTGCCTGCGCAGTTGGGCAGGTTGTGCCATAATGGGGCTGGTACTCCTTACCTCAGCACGAGGGGCCCCATCTCATGCGCACTCTCGCTACACTCCCAAATTGCTCCCTTGCATGCCACTTGCTCGCCGCTGTGGTGCTGGCATTTCTGCTGGCCGCATGCCAGGCGCCCGCGCCCCCTGCTCCCACGCCCATCCCTACGCCCACGCCCGACGCGACGGAAGCCGCCGCCCACGCACAGATTGCGGCCGCCCTTACCGGGACGCCGACACCTGCCGGTCTTTCGGCGCAAGAGCTGGCCGCCACCTGGGTCGCTGAGACGCAAACGGCCCAGCCTACGCCCGACGCCATGCAGACGCAGCAGGCGGTGGCAGAGCTCGCGGCTGCGATCGTGGCGGCCACCTTGGCGGCCCAGCCCACCGACACGCCAACCTGGACACCAAGCCCAACGCCGTCGCCCACGGCGACTCCCAATCTCGCCGCCACGCGCCGGGCCGAACTGGCGATTTCGCGCGCCACCGATGAGGCGCGCGCCCGCGCCACCGATGAGGCGCGCGCCCGCGCCACCGGTGCGGCCCGCGCGACGGCAGACGCGCGCGTACTGACAACAATCATTGCGGACTCCACTGTGCAGGCACGCGTTGCAGCCGAAGTGCTCATCCCCGCCGGCCCCTTCCAGATGGGCTGCGCACCCGCCGACGACCTGTGTGGCGACGACGAACGCCCGCTGCACGAGGTGACGCTCGACGCCTACTTCATCGACACCTACGAAGTCACCAACGCCCGCTACGCCGCCTGCGTCGATGCAGGCGCCTGCACCCCGCCGTACGATACTGCGTCCGGGACGCGCGAGGACTATTTCACCAACCCCGCCTTCGCCGACTTCCCCGTAGTCAACGTCGACTGGTTCCAGGCCGAAGCCTTCTGCACCTGGGAGGGCAAGCGGCTGCCCACCGAAGCCGAGTGGGAGAAGGCCGCCCGCGGCAGCGACGACACCCGCATCTTTCCCTGGGGCGACGGCGCGCCCACCTGCGACCTGCTCAACTTCTACGATGAGAGCAGAGATGAGGCCTGCGTCGGCGACACGACCGCCGTGGGCTCCTACCCCGCCGGCGCCAGCCCCTACGGCGTCATGGACTTGAGCGGCAACGTGTGGGAGTGGACGAATGACTGGTATGATGGGGGCTACTACAGCGCGTCGCCCGCCGCCAACCCACATGGCCCGGACGCAGGCGAGTCCCGCGTGCTGCGGGGCGGCTCGTGGGACTTCTTCACCAAGTACGTGCGCGCCTCCCTCCGCTACGGGGTCAATCCCGTCGGCTGGGACAACCGCGTTGGCTTTCGGTGTGTCCGCTCGCAATGATTCTGGCCTTCTGACTGCTGGACTCCTGCGCTTCTGAAGGGCTGTTCTTCTGGAGGGTGTGGGGACAAAGCCCCCACCCGCCGCGCAGCGGCGGTGCGCCGGCAATAGTTGGGGACCGTGCGAACAACTCGCCTCCATCTCTGGCGCGACATCACTTCCTTCGAGAATCTACCTATGGCTTGGCGCAAGTTGGACTCTGTGCCAACATAGCATGGGACTACATACCTAACATCTCGCAGCCGGGGCCTTTGCTGAGTGGCAGTCCGCATCGATTCGGTCGAGCGTCCCGTTCTGTTGCATCCTGGAAAAAAGCCGGTTTGCTGGAGTGTGCGTTGTTCGTGTAAACTTTCACATGCATGCATGAAACGCCCAAAGACGGGCGGCCCGGGACTTCTGTCCCCGAGCCGCCCGTTCTGTTTCATGGCTGCAGCCGCCTGCTCCCCGGCCTCGGCGGCGCAATGCACCCGTGCCCGTTCGCCCCCCGTTCGGCCAATCCCTGCCTGCCTGTTTCACCATCCAATTCACCAGAGCAAAGGAATACCCTCCCGTGAGCATCTACGCCCCTCCGTCGACGCAGAACGGCGCGGTCCTGGCCGCCGACGAGAACCCCCTCCACATTGCTCAGCAGCAAATCGACCGCGCCACTGACCTGCTGGACCTGCCCGAAACCGCGCGCCGGCTGCTGCGCTCGCCCATGCGCGAGTTTCACTTCCAGTTGTCGATCAAGCTGGACAACGGCAATGTCGCCGTCTACCCGGCCTACCGCATCCAGTGGAACGACGCGCGCGGCCCCGGCAAGGGCGGCATCCGCTTCCACCCTCAGGAGACGGTGGACACCGTGCGCGCCCTGGCCGCCTGGATGACACTCAAGACCGCCGTACTGGACCTGCCGCTCGGCGGGGCCAAGGGCGGCATCATCTGCGACCCCAAGCACCTTTCAGAGCCCGAACTCGAGCGGCTCAGCCGCGCCTACATCCGCGCCAATGCCCAGAACATCGGCCCTGAGATCGACATCCCCGCGCCCGACGTCTACACCACGCCCCAGATCATGGCCTGGATGATGGACGAGTATGAGTCGATCTTCGCCAAGCGCCAGCCCGGCGTGATCACCGGCAAGCCGCTCTGCGTGGGCGGCAGCATCGGGCGCAACGACGCTACGGCGCGCGGCGGCATCTATGCCGTGCGCGAGGCCGCGCAGGTGCTGGGCATCGACCTTAGCGGGAAGAAGGCGGCGATCCAGGGCTACGGTAACGCCGGCAGCCACGGCCACCGGCTGGCCGTGGAACTGCTGGGTATGGAGGTGGTCGCCGTCAGCGACAGCCAGGGCGGCATCTACAGCCCCGGCGGGCTTGACTTCCAGGCGGTGCAGGCGCACAAGCAGCGCACCGGCTCGGTGATCGGCCTGGCGGGCACCCGGCCGCTGAGCAACGAGGAGCTGCTCGAACTCGACGTCTGCGTCCTCTTCCCTTCGGCGCTGGAGAACGTCATCACCGAGCGCAACGCGGCCCGCGTCCAGGCGCGCATCGTGGCCGAACTGGCCAACGGCCCCACCACGCCCGAAGCCGACGAGATCCTCTTTGCCAAGGGCGTCTACGTCCTGCCCGACATTCTCTGCAATGCGGGTGGCGTGACGGTCAGCTACTTCGAGCAGGTGCAGAACGCGTCGAACTTCTACTGGGACGAGGCGACTGTGCACCAGCGGCTCGACGAGCGCATTACGCGTGCCTTCGCGGGCATGCACGCTCTGGGCCAGGAGCGGCGCGTGCACAACCGTCTGGCGGCGCACCTGGTGGCGGTCCAGCGTATCTTCGAGGCGATGAGGGCACGCGGCTGGGCATAGGTCAGGACAGAAGCCACTCGCAGGTAGACCGGGCGTGCAAGTGCGCGCCCGGTCGTTTTGTATCCTGGGCAAGGATGCCAGGATGTAGGCGCTGCCATTGGCGACCAGGCTGTTGCCGCTGATGCTGAAACCGGCGATCTGCCCCGCCGGTATTGGGGGGATACGGTGAAAGGGGTTTGCATATAGAATGAATGGTGCATTTCGCGCGCTCCTGGTGCCACATTGACAGCACGCATTCGTTCCCGACACGCTCGCTCCCGCGAGTTCGTCACGCCTAAAGTCCCATACCCCTCACAATCTGGTTTGGTAGCAGCCCATTCGGCTTCGTAGTCACGTGCATTTTGCCTGGCCTCTTTTCCCGGAGGTCGCTACGATGGTCACGCAAGCCGGCTACCACAGCTCCCCCCTTCGTATTGCTCCCTCCAATCTCATAACTGATAGGTAGTGCGCTGCACGATCACGAGCGTGCCTTTCACGTTGCGCGGATGCGCTAGAGTCGCCGGCGCGTCTTCAGCCTCTGTGGGCGCCGGAGTGATTCGAGTGTGATCGAGCCAGGGTTCGTGGTTCCGGGCTCTGCGCGCCCGGAGAAGGGAGAGCGTGACAACAAGAAAGGTGGAATGCCCGCCATCAGGGACATCGGCCTGAGTCTGCCGAGGAGCCCTCCGTTGACCCAGCCAAGGCTGCAGCGGTTCGCTCATGGAGTGTTGGTGCTGGGTTTCGGCGGTGCATAGCCTGGTTACACAGGTTGCTATGCGCTCGTGAAGGGAAGGAGTGCCAGCACGGCGCCAGGCGCGATCCGGCTACGGGCAGGGCAATCGGTTCCTGCGCCCAATGTGGGGTCGCTTGTTTGTCGGCATGCTCGTATCAGCCGACACCTATCCGAAGGGGGAAATGATGGCTGCTTCGTCCAAGGGGAAAGCGCGAAGCGAAGGCAATGGCGGAACGACAGGTGAAGGGGAGTTCCGCACGGGAGCTGCCGCCGGCACAATGATCGTGTCAGGCCCAGCCATCGGGCAGAAGGGCCTGGTCTATGCCGAGGTCGACGGCATGGCGATCTTCGAAGGGGACATTGTCCTCGGTACGATCGACGAGGTGCGCGCCGCGGAAGCCGGCGATGCGGGATTGCCGGTGGACTCCGTCTTCGTCACCGGCCAGCAGTTTCGCTGGCCGAACGCGAGGGTACCGTTCGAAATCGACCCGGCAATGCCGAACCAGCAGCGCATTACCGACGCGATTGCGCACTGGGAGCAGAACACTCCGATCCGCTTTGTGCAGAGGACGGCAGCGAATGCCGGCCAGCACCCGAACTTCGTCCACTTCTTCCAAGGCGGTGGTTGCTCATCCCAGGTGGGCATGCGCGGCGGCAGACAGGACATTAGCCTCGCAGGCGGGTGTTCGACCGGGAATGCCATCCATGAGATTGGCCACGCCGTCGGCCTCTGGCACGAACAGAGCCGCGAGGACCGAGACACCTTTGTGCGTATCGTGTTCCAGAACATCGACCCGAACGCGCAGCACAACTTTGCGCAGCACATCAGTGACGGCGACGACCACGGCCCCTACGACTACGGCTCGCTCATGCACTATCCGCCGACCGCCTTCACCACTAACGGACAGGCAACGGTCGTGGCCTTGCAGCCGCTGCCGCCCGGCGTAGTCATGGGGCAGCGCAATGGGCTCTCCGCGGGCGACATCGCCGCGGTCAGGGCAATGTATCCCACGCCCCCTGTCACAATCAAGGAACTGGTCGCAGATCCCGGCGGCGGCGTGACCATCAAGGAGTTCATCACAGACCCCGGCGTGACCCGCAAGGAGTTGATCAAGGAGCCGATCAAGGAGACCGCGAAGGAGCTCATCAAGGACACGATCAAGGACTTGAACTTCGATCCGACGCGCAAGGAGGCGACCGGCGATGTCACCATCGTTGAGGTGACGCGGCCGGGTCCAGGCCCGCTCATCAATCCCGTCCAGCCTTTCATCATGGGAACCAGCACCCGCTTTGGCGATGCCCAGCAACAACAGGACCTTGGAAGCGTCGCCCAGGAACTGCTCCAGAACCTGGCAGCGGTGATCGCCATGATGCAGCAGCAGCAAGCCGAGATCACCCAGGCCTATGCCCAGGCAGCACAGGTGCTGGATGCGCTGTCCCGAGGGACGGCCCAGTGATTCTGATCATCTCGTACCCGGCCGAAGAGCACACCGATGCCGTCGAGACCCATCTGCGCCTGGCGGGCCGCGAATTGCTGCGGCTGGACATGGCCGAGTTCCCGGCCCGGCGCGGCATAGAACTGGAGTGGCAGGCGCACTGTCCTCCCGCCTACCGGCTCGACATTCCCGACGGAACGGTGGACATCGGCGCGGTGCGAGTGGCCTGGTGGCGGCGAGTTCGCGAGTACGAGGTCGCCCCCGAAGTGGCAGATCTAACCGCAAGAGCCTTCGCAACGAGCGAAACCGCTCAAGCCGTCGAAGGCCTCTTCGATGCTCTCCCTTGCGTCTGGGTCAATCCACGGGCGGCCGATACAGCGGCACACCGCAAGCCCTACCAGTGGGCCGTCGCTCAAAATGTTGGACTGACGGTGCCGCGCACGCTGGTGACGACGAAGCCGGAAGCAGCGCGCCGCTTCGTACTCGAAGTGGGGACAGGCCGTACGGTCTTCAAGGAGTTCATCGCCATGCACGGTGCGAGTCGAGAGACTCGCACCGTGGGCCCGCGCGAACTGGAGCAACTCGACCTGGTGCGCTATGCTCCGGTCATCTTCCAGGAGTACATCGACGGTGTGGACCTGCGGATTACGGCCATCGGCGAGCAGCTGTTCGCGGCCGAGATCGACGCCCGCAAGACTTCGTACCCGGCGGACATGCGGATGGTGTTCGGCGATGCGCAGGTACAGCCGGTGACACTGCCACCAGCCCTCGCAAAGAAGTTGTTGGCCTTGATGAAGCGGCTGGGCCTTTCCTACGGCGCGATCGACATGCGGCGGACCGATGCGGGCGACTACTACTTCTTCGAAGTCAACCCCGCCGGTCAATGGCTCTTTGTCGAGCACAGAACCGGTCTGCCGATCAGCCAGGGTGTTGCCGACTTTCTGATCGGACTTGACGCGAATCCCGGTGAATTGACGGTGCGACGATGAGGACTGTGTCTGGCACTCTGCTAATCCCGAACGACTTCGACCAGCCGCAGCTGCTGCTTGTGACGATTGAGGTACGCAACGTCTCCAGGCTTGACGTCGCATCGACCGTGCTGGCAAGCACCGAGATGACCAACGTCGAGATTCCGGCAAGTCGAAGCATTGCGTTCAGTCTCGAGGTACCTGAAGTGCCGTCTTCCGAGTCGCTGGCGATGCGGGTCCATGTCAGTCGCGACGGCTCGGGGCGCATGCAAGAAGGCGACCTGCTTACGACGCAGCATTATGGCGTCGCGAGCCAGGGTAGCGACCACACTTCGGAGTTGCGCCTGGTGCGCATCTGAGTCCACCACATCAGTGGCGGTTCGGATGAGCCTGAATCAGGCACGGTTTCGACTTTGGACTGGTTCCAGGCAAGCTGCAGTGCCGCCATTCGGCTGAGAGGAGCACACGATGCCACGCGCGAAGAAGCAGAAGGATCAAGGGCTCTCGTTGGGCGATGCCAACGTCGAGCCCAATCTTGATACGCACTTGCAGGATGTGCTGGTAGCGGCTGAACAGGACTATCTGTTCGGGGCCATGGCCGCGATGGGCGAAGCCGCCGACGGTACCGTGTTGGTCGACGTGATTGCCAAGCTGGTAGACCCGAAAGTGGAGGTGCCCGGCCTGACGGTCGTCGAGGCAGTCGGCCAGATTGTGACCGCTACCGTCGAGCGTGACCGCATCGAGGAGGTGCGCCGCAATCCGAATGTGCTGGGGCTCAAGGGAGCAACCGCAGTCCATGCCGAGCTTGAGTTTTCGCTAGTCGACATCGAAGCCGCCCAGGACCAGATCGCAACGGCCTCTACCGGACGCCCCGCTGTCGACGGCGCTGGGATTATCGTCGGTGTGGTCGACTTCGACTGCGACTTCGTGCATGGCAATCTCCGCCACCCCGATGGTACGACCCGCCTGCTCTATCTGTGGGACCAGCAGTCCGGAAAGACATCGATCTCTCCCGCCCCCTACAACTACGGACGCGAGTTTAGCGCCGCCGACATCAACAGCGCGCTGCGCCTGGGTGATTCGGATCCGATGAACCCAATGCGTCCATACCAGCAACTTCGTTACACGCCAAGGGTGCAAGCCCACGGGACGCACGTGCTCGATATCGCCGCCGGCAACGGCAACGCCACTGGACATCCGGGAGTGGCTCCCGCTGCCGACCTCATATTCGTGCACGTGGCCCCCAATGACGTGACGGAGGAGCTCTCCCTTGGCAATTCCAAGCGGCTGCTGGAGGCGGTAGCGTACGTCTTCCGCAAGGCAGACGAGCTGGGGCGGCCGGCGGTGGTGAATCTGAGCCTGGGAACGCACGGCGGTCCGCATGACGGCACCACCTTCAGCGAGCAGCTGTTCGATGGACTGCTGGAGAAACCGGGGCGCGCGATCGTCGTCTCGGCCGGAAACTCGCGCGAGCGCCGCAGCCACACATCGGGAAGCGTGACGACCGGCGTGCCACGCGTGTTGCACTGGGAAATTGGCCAGGGTGATTCCACGTCCAATGAGTTGGAGGTCTGGTATCCGGCCGCCGGCTCCCTCAACGCGACGCTGATTGCACCGGACGGGACGCAGCTGGGCCCCGTGTCGCTGGGAAAGTCACAAACCATCAAGAGCGACGGCGCTATCAAGGGGCGTATCTTCCATCGCCGCGAAGACTCGCAGAACGGCGACAACCAGATCGACATCCTGCTGGACACGCAACTGCCCAAGGGAATGTGGAAGGTGCAGTTGGATAATGCCGCGCAGGAGCCGGTGCCCTACCATGCCTGGATCGAGCGGGATGACAAGGGGCAATCGCGCTTCGGCGCCGACGATAACCCTTCCTGCACGCTGGGTTCGATCTCTTGTGGGAAGAAGACTCTGGTGGTGGGCGCCTATGACGCTCGGGTGCCCTTCCTCGACCTGGCAGGCTTCAGCGCCGAGGGTCCCACGCGCGACGGCCGCCATAAGCCCGAACTGTGCGCCCCAGGTGTAAGCGTACAGGCAGCGAAGTCGTTGTCGCAGGGCGCAGTGCGGATGTCCGGGACGAGCATGGCAGCGCCCCACGTTGCAGGAGTGGTGGCGCTCTATTTGCAGTTAGCAGGCCGAGAGGCGACCGCTGAGGAGATCAGGACGGCAGTCGCAAGCACGCTGCGGCCGCTGGCGGCTGGTCAATCGGGGTGGGATGTGCGCGGTGGCGATGGTCGAGTCCATTGTCTGGCGCTGCTCAAGTCAAAGTTGGAGGCTGCAGCGGCGGCAGCGGCTGCCGCCGGCCCTGCCGAAACGGCCTCTGCATCGGCGCCGGCTTCAGCTATCCCGATCCCAACGCGAGTCGAAGCTGCTGTGCAAGGAACGCACAATGGCGCCTCGTTCTCGCCCCTGATTGACTCGTTGCTCCAGGTTCTCGGCAACCAGCAGGCGCGCATTCGCATCGAGATCGAGCTGTCGCCACAGCCGAGGTGATTTGGCTCCAGCCAGCGCGGACGCAGCGGCTGCCAAGGTCAGGACTCTGCAACCCAGCGCGGGGCTTCGGCGGCCGAAGCGTTCGCTGCCGCGCCAATTTGCGGCGTCGCGAGGAAGAGGTTATCCGTGCCCAGTTCGGCCAGCAGGCCAGTGCGCGCCAACTGGTCGCGCAGCGCCGGGTCAACGCTCACCAGCATCAGCCGGCCGTTGCGTGCCTTAAGCGATTGGGCAGTAATCCGCACGAAGTAGCGCAACGTAGAAGACGTGACAAGATCGCTCACCAGAGAGCCGTCGCCACCCTACACCGCAGGTCGTTGCATTACCTTTTGCTGATTACTGCATAGCGTTGAATCACGTTAACGAAGGTGCTGCCGATCTCCGTCTCACCACGCCGGATAATGGCGATCACTGCACGGTGCGACTCTTCGACGCGCGGCAGCATCTTCTTGAAGCGACTTGCCGCGGCAAAGAAGAGGCTGCCGTAGACGGCCAGCAGCGTAAACTGGCCGCTGGGCGCCTCTGCGGGCGCTGCCTGCTCAATGGGAAAGCCTTGCGGCTGCAGCGCCCATTCGGTAATGCGCAGCGTGGTGGACGAGCGCACCACATGCAGCAAGATGCTCAGCGCCACCCCCAGCAGCACGGGGTAGGGCAGCGACACAAAGAGCGTGGCGACGAACGTCAGCAGCATGACCGCCACTGTAACAGGCCTGGTTCTCCACGCTAGCACCGCCTGTTCCACGCGCAACCCCTGAAAGCCAGCGACGATCAGCAGGGCAGCCAGTGCAGGCATCGGCACCCGCTCAACCAGCGGCGCATCTAATGTGAAGTCACATTGAGAACAGGAAGTTCTTGCGTTTGCTCCGGAATTCTGCTATGAGGACCTCTACGGTGTCGTATCCGGTTGAGGGGGGCTCGCATGGTTCGTCCTGATACAGCGAAGTGGAAGCAGTTGCTTTCGGATTTGCATCGGCTGGCCATCGAGTCTGAGCACCCAAGGACACGCGAGCGTTTTCTGGCCTTGTACGAGATCGGCAGCGAACAGACGAGCGCCAAACGCTGGGCGGAAGCGAACGGATATCAGATTGAGACCGTTCTGGACTGGCTGCATCGCTACAATGCCGGGGGGCCGGAGGCAGTCGTCTATCGGCATACAGGGGGGCGTGCCCCCCTTTTTCGCCAGAGCAAGTAGCGACACTGGGCGCCACCGTGCGCGAGAGCGAGCCGATAGATCAGGGCTTGCCGGGACACGACTGGACGGCCAAGAAGCTGCTCTTGCTCTGCCAGATGCGGTTGGGGCGCACTCTCAGCCGCACGACCCTCTATCGCTACCTGCGCCAAGAACGACTGAGTTGGAAGAAGTGCCAGAAGGTTCTGGCCAAGGCCAATCCCCAGCGGCGGGCCGACTTTGTCCAGGAGATGGAGGCGCTCTACGCCCGCTTCTGCGCGGGCAAGGTGCGCCTGCTCTACCTCGACGAGGCCCACTTCCACCGCGACCTGGAGACCGGCTACAGCTGGGCGACGACCGGCGAGACGGCCTGGCGCCGGAGCGACTGCCCGCCGTTGGCGGAGCGCATCAACTGCTACGGCGCCTACGACTTCGCCCAAGGGCAATGTTTCATCTGGCAGGACGGCCCCTGCAACCAGGAGCAGACGGTCACCTTTCTACAGCGTCTTGCCGAATGGCTTGGTGATGTCAAGACGCCCATCGTGCTCATTTGGGATGGCGCTCCCTGGCATCGAGCCGCTTCTGTGCAGCAGACGGCGCTGAAGTTGGGCTTTACCATCAAGCAACTGCCGGGATACAGCCCAGACCTGAACCCGATCGAGCAACTTTGGAAGTGGATGCGCAGCGAAGTCACGCACTGTCACTGCCATGCCACTGTCACCGCACTTTTCCAGGCTTGTCTCGCCTTCGTCACACGCATCAACGCCGAACCCGACCAACTCGTCAAGCGCCTCTGGCCAAAGTTCGAACTCGATCCTGTGTACGAAAAACTCCTGATCTCAATGTGACTTCACATTAAAGCGTCGTTCTGCTGCGGAATTGACGGCAGGGTGTAAGGTGAGAAGCAGGAAGGAGCCTGCGATGCTCAGCTTAATCCTGACTGCAGACGAGAGAGTTGTG